>Ga0081539_10002951_pt1 | contig 22377 bp, 15 predicted proteins | sample TabmetS4T2R2_FD_71023 | JGI IMG/M metagenome (GOLD analysis project Ga0081539, IMG submission 71023) | Tabebuia heterophylla rhizosphere microbial communities from the University of Puerto Rico - S4T2R2 | ecosystem: Host-associated > Plants > Roots > Rhizosphere ...
GGAAAAAAAATCAGAAACAAAATAACCCCGCCGCAGCGCCGGCCGCCGCCGACCAAGACCTGCGCGCCGGCCCCTTCGTCGTCAAAAGCTTCTCCGCGCTGCTCTCGTCCGCCACGGTCGAGACGGAGATTGACGCCGCGTTCCGCCTGAGCAAGGACGCGCGCGGCCAGTGGCAGGTGACTGAGGCGCGCATCGGCGACGGCGCTTGGCAGAACGTCGCCGCGCTCACCGCCGCGCTCGATGCCGAGAAGGTCGCACGCGCCCGCGCCGACCTCGCCGCGCTCGCCGCCGCCCTCGAAGCCTTCCGCCGCGAACGCGGCTTCTACGTCATCGCCGACACGACAGCCGTCCTCGTCGATCAACTCAACCCGCGCTACACCGCCGCCATCATCCGCCTAGACCCTTGGCATCGCCCCTACGAATACGCCGGCACACCTGCCCGCTTCACCCTCCGCTCCCTCGGCCCCGACGGTAAGCCAAACACAGCGGACGATGTGATAAGCGGAAATTAGACACTTGCTCAAACGCTCGGATTAGCCCGCGCTGAACGCAGGCATTAAATTTACACCGAAGGAAACATGACGAAAAGCACGCTATCGAGGCGTCGGGTTGAATGAGTTGTTCGGTTGCCCGTTCGCCTTAACCATTCAACCTTATGCCTTCGGTCATCTGTATGAGGCTTCTGATCGTTTCACATTGACAGAACCTATACCAACGGTCTCAAGGAAAACAGAGATCGCTGTTGGCAATACATTGTTTTTAGGGCCGATGATAACCTCTCTGATGGGATTAATCTTACCCTTATTAGTAAAGTCCTGTTCAATAAACGTAACGGGAGCGTTATCACGCATCCGAAACAATACTGACGTTCCCTTAGACCTTTTACCAAAAGCCTGTCCTCCTGCATCAACAAGTTTAAGAAATTCATTACTGTTCTTAAAGTTAAGAAGATGGGTTAATCGAATCTCTCTTTCTTCCACAAATGCCGGATTCTTGTAAGCTGCAAGATCAAAAGACAACACTCCACAAGCCGTTTTGAAATCGCTCCCGAATTTAGTTTCTTCTGCCTGCTCTACTTCATGTATAGCTAGGATTAGAGCTTTCAATTCTTTGATTTGTTCTTCTCGATTATAAAGAACTCTGAGGGGGCGTACAGGCAGCCCAATCAAATCTTTTGCTTTGAAACCGATTGCGTAGCCTTGTCCGTCATCCGCATAAGCTCGCCATTGGCTAAGTACATCACCATCTAACGAATAACAAGATGCAACTAGCAGCCCGTGGATTCCAGCCCAGTGAATAACCTCATCAATCTTGTCTAGAAAACCTTTCCCCACAACACCGAGTAGCTCAGTTGCGGCTGCCTCCCATATAGAATATCCCCAATGCATTTCCATAAAATCATTCATTGAGAACAAATCGCTAAATCGCATTTTCTTACTCGTGCAGATAGCTAAAAATGCAGACGCATCACAGTAGTGATACAAAACCTCTTCATCCTTTGGCTCATATACTCTATTGATTAACATAGCTTAAGTGTAATTAGATTTAGAGTCCGTTGCAAAACCTCAGTTTGTAAGCTGAGCCTTGATAAAATCGCCCGCTATGGCGAAGCCGATAGTGAGCGACGAACTGTGGGCGGTGGTCGAACCACTGCTGCCGCCCGAACCTGAGAAGCCGCGCGGCGGCAGGCCGCGCATCTCGAACCGCGACTGCCTCCGGGGCATCATCTTCGTCCTGCGCGCCAGCCTCCCCTGGTCGTGGCTGCCGCCGGAACTCGGCTGCGGCTCGGGCACGACCTGCTGGCGGCGCTTGAAGCAATGGCACGAGGCCGGCGTCTGGAGGAAGCTGCACCAGGTGCTGCTCGAACACTTGGCCGACGCCGATCAACTCGACTGGTCGCGCGCCTCCGTGGACTCGTTCAGCGTCCCGGCGGTCGGGGGGGCGAAAAAACCGGCCCGAATCCGACGGATCGAGGCAAACCGGGCACGAAGCGCCATCTTGTGGTCGAAGCTCAGGGCATCCCGCTCGCGGTCACGCTCTCGGCGGCCAACGTCCACGACTCGCGCATGATGCTCGACACCATAGACGCCATCGAGCCGATCAAGTGCTGCCGCCGAGGCCGCCCGCGCAAGCGCCCGGCGAAGCTGCACGCCGACAAGGCGTATGACTCGGCGCCGCTGCGGGCCGAGTTACGCAGGCGCGGCATCACGCCGCGCATCGCACGCCGCAGGATCGAGTCGAGCGAGCGGCTGGGGCGCTATCGTTGGGTCGTTGAAAGAACAGGCGCGTGGCTCAACCGCTATCGCCGCTTGAAAGTTCGTTACGAAAGGCGCGCCGACATCCATCAGGCTTTCCTCGAACTCGGCTGCGCGCTCATCTGCTGGAATTATCTTCAGCAGGGGTTTTGAAACGGACTCTTATTCCGGCGATTGTTCAGGTATTAGCGACACCGCTTGAATGAGCGGATGCCTGACTGCGCGGCGTGGCTTGCGCCGACACCTGCGCGCTTAATTGCCTGCTCCGGCTGTCGCCCAATCGCGTAAGGAGATCGTAAGGAAATTGTAAAGCCGCTGTTCCTGCTACTTGTTTTATCCTCCCTACTAGCTTGGGCTTTCTCTTTTTCTTATGCACGCGGACAGCAGTCCCCCAAGCGATTATTCCCTTCTCTTACTGACCAGCTCTTAGTTGCCGCCGCATCAGGCGTGCCGATAGCTCTTTTGCCCCGTTGAAAGCTAAGCGGTTAACCCGCATGTGCCATTCGATAGCAAGTAACTCATCCAGTACTCGGGCTACAAGCGGGTAAGTGAATTAACTTTAATGCGCAGAACTAAGCACAGCTTCAGGTCTCCTCAGGTCTTGCGAGTGATACGGACTCAGCCGTAGAAGGAGGTGCCCGCGTGCAAAAGCCTACGATCCTGTTCGTTGAGGACAATGTGCCGTTCCTGAAGACGCGCAAGTGGCGACTTGAGGCCGAAGGCTATGAAGTCTTGTGCGCCAGTACGGTGCAGCGCGCCAGAAACATCATCAAAGACAGATGGGTGCATCTGGTTATTATTGATGTCAGGCTGATGGGCAAGTCTGGTAATGTCACGGACGTGAGCGGGCTCGCACTCGCGCGCGAGATCGATTGGATCATACCCACGATTATCATTACAGCCTTCGCCACGCCGGAAATCATCCGCTCGGTGGTTCGGATCATTGGTGATGAACGTGCCTCGGCCGTAGATTTTCTGGCGAAACAGGATGGCGAAAACGCCATGCTTGAAGCAGTCAGACGCGTGTTAAAAGAGCATGTCCGGATCAACCGCAATCTTGACCTTAAACTTTGTCGCCCGGACTCGTTTCTGCTTCTCGTCGGCGTGATGGAAAAGCCGCACGCCGCCGGCCGTCTGCTCACCAGCCGGGCAGACGAGATGGAGGACATCTTCAGAAAGCTTTTTGCCGAGCATACACAGGTGACCCTGAACCGCTTCACGCCGCACTCTGAGGGTATGAATACCGTGCTCGTGACCGCGGTCTCTAACCGGGGCACGGATCACTTCGCAGTGAAGTGTGGGTGCCGGCGGGACGTGCTCGCCAACATGCAACAGATTCACCAGCGCCATATTTACTTTGCCGAGACCTTACACTATGCAGCGGTGGCGTATCCTGTGAACAGTTGGCAGCGCATCGTTGAAATGTTACCCCAGTTGGGCCTAGTCGCTGAGTTCCTCGGCAGCGTGGTCTCCCTACTGGTTAAAGCTTTTGATGCGTGAAGGGCTGGCACGGCCAATCAAGCAAGAACGGAGGTTAGGTATGCGTAAAGGCGTAATCTTGTTCGTTGAAAACGTCATGGCATTCCTCATCACAAGAAAAGAGTTCCTCGAACAAGAAGGCTACGAGGTGCTGCCCGCGGACAGCCCTGAAGCGGCGAAGAAGATATTGCAGGACCGCCATGTGCACATGGCGATCATCGACCTCAGACTACGAAGGGATGGCGACAAGAACGACTTTAGCGGACTAGAATTGGTCAAGGAGCTCGACCCAGCGCTCCCTAAAATCATCCTCACAGCCTACCCTAAGCTCGAAATCCAGCGTGAAGTCTTATTGAAAGACGCTGAAGGGCGACAACTCGTAGATGATTTCGTGGCCAAGCAGGACGGGCCTGAAGAAATGCTCCGCGTGGTCAATCGTGTGTTCGCGCAATGCGTACGCATTAACTGGGGGCTCACCGTTGAATGGCCGCGGGCGGAATGCTTCGCCTTGCTTGCTCGCATCGCGCCTTTGCTCGAAGGTGAGACGTTTCTCCAACAGGCGGTTGAGCTTGAAGAACTGTTTCTCCGTCTTTTTTATGAACGGAGTCGGATTCAAATTGAGCGGCTGCTATGGGCGCGGGCCGGACGGGCCGCGCTGACGGTGTACGCATGGTCGCACGACCAGCATTGTGACCCGTTGCTCGTGGTCTGCGGGCCGCGTGAGTTGATGGCTGCCGAGTTAAGCCGCTACCAAGAATTTGCGCCCAAAGTGACGGGCCACGCCGGTACACTGCTAGAAAACTGGGCGCGCACCCTCCACTTTGCAGCGCACCTATACACCCTCGTAAACCTCGACTTAGACAATGCTGTATCGCTTGAGTCGTTGTACCGTTACGGTTCTGAGCGGGCGCACGCGGCAGCACTCAGAAGCGTTGTTAATACGTTCAATGCTCGGCAGGCCACGCCCCGCCCGGCTCGGAAGGGAAAGACACTAGCCGAGTTGTTCCGCGCCTGTCTGGTTTTGACCGACGACCGCGTGACGCAAGCCAGTCTAACGGCACAGGTGGCGGGGCTCGTGCGGCAGTTGCCGGCGGATGAAGTAAACATCGAGAGCAACGCCGACACCATTGCGGGCAGCTTCGATGGCCGGCGCTTCTCTTACCCAAACCCTGCGTTGATGCTCTCCGCCGAATATCGTCGGCAGCGTCCCTTCTTTCAGATTACTACTTCGGGTCGCCTCACTGGCGAAAATATCTTGCTCGACAAGAGTGGGCGCGCGTGGCTTACAGATTTTGCCGACGCAGGCCTGGCCCCGCTCGCATGGAACTACGTCGAACTTGAGGCGCTGATTCGCTTCGATTGGACAGAGCCTGTCCCACTCCAATCGCTCTACTTAATGGAGCAGCGCCTAGTGACCGGCGACTTCCTGAAATTTCGGTGTAACGAAATTGAGCGGCCACTGAGTAAGACCCTGCTGGCAATCCATCTCATTCGCAGCTTGGCAGTGCGCGCCTTGGGTGGCGACCTGACTTCTTACCGTATCGGACTTCTGTTCGCGGCGCTGAGTCGGGTGGTCGGCATAGATGCCGACCGCCCACTCCGCAGGGCCGCGCTGCTGCGGAGCGGTCATGCGCTGCTGGCCGCCGCGATGCTCTCAGAATGGCTCGTGCAGCACAAGGAAGATAGTCCGCCAAGCCGCAGCCCCGCCGAGGCTGGTCTCAGGATTGACGAGGCATCAGGTGATGTTTGGATTGATGGCGAATGTTTAGAGCCGCTCAGCCCACGAAGTTTCGCCTTGCTGTCGTACCTTTATCAACACCCGCAACACACCGGCACCCGCCGCAACTTGATAGAAGACGTACTGGGCCTGCGATATGAAGAGAACAATCAAGGGCAAGTCAATCATCTCCATCAGGCCATTTTCAAATTACGCACGGAATTGGGCAGCGACGGTGCTCGTTATGTGCGAAACGTGAAAAGAGGGCGCTATTGTCTGGTGCTTAATCCGAAAGAATAACGACCACTCAAAGGGAAAGTCTGTGCGCACACAGACGGCTCAACAATCAGCACGCCCGGTGTGTAGAGGTCGAGCACATGCAGGCTGGCTCGGGGCAAGCAACAATCCCAATCAGTTCCCGTGAATAGACATCAGTCGGAGGGCCATATGAACGCAAAAGTTGATAAGCAGCGCCTAACGTTGGCTGAATGGCTTGGGGCCAAACCCGGCGAGCCGACACAAGTCACCATTCTTTTCACTGACATCGTCAACTCGACCAGAGTCAGCAACACACTCGGAGACCGAAACTGGATCGAGCGGCTGCTGCGGCACTTTAATCAAGGCTCAAAGCTGGTCGGGGAGTACAACGGCTACAATATTAAGTTTATTGGCGACTCGTTCATGGTGGCTTTCAAGTGTCCGGTCAATGCCCTTGCATTTGCCATGGCCCTGCATAAGGAGACCGGCGACGAGTTGATCAACATCAGGGCCTGTATCCACTCAGGCACAGCCCGCGTTGTCGGTGATGACATCTTCGGGAGGATGGTTAACTATGCCGCGCGCCTGCTCGGCTGGAAAAAGGATGACGGGGTCATTGTCAGCAATACGGCCAAAGAAGCACTTGATGGCGAGTATGGCTTCCAGCGGGCAAAGGAGATATTTGTTCAACAGACCGCCGAGTTGAAGGACTTCCCGACCCAACCTGTTTGGGCGCTGGACTTGGATGAATGGTGGGTCACCCGGCTCATGGACGACCTACCGGATATCAAAGAGCTAGGCGACGTAAGCTGTAGCTCTGGGTGTATGCTGAGGCCAGCCACTCTGACAGACCTCCCTTGGATAGCCGAATTGCAGGCTAGAACCTACGAGCGCAACGCCCTGCCCGTCGAGATACTCCATGCGTGGCATCAGGTAAACCCGCACGGATTTTCCATCATGGAGAAAGAGGACGGAGAAATGATTGGGCACGTCACCATTCTGCCGCTCAAACCGGCCGCCATCGCGCTGCTGCTGACCGGTAAGGATACTGAGAGGGCAATCACTCCTGAGATGCTCTACGCTCCGTCTGAACAGTCGCGGATCGAAATGCTCTATATCGAGAGCATCATCGTTAAGGATAAGGAGAAAGAATTACAATGTAAGGCCCTCTTCGCTATTCTCACCGGATTTAACTCGCTTGTGGGCCGCATTTGCGATACCGGCCACGTTAGAGAAGTATACCAAGTGCCCACAACAGCTAAAGCCGAGCGCCTGATGCAGCAGTTAGGATTTAGATTGATCGGGCCAGCAGATGAGCGGGTCGAGCAACATCCACTCTACGTCGCTACTTTAAAAGATATCAGTTCAAACATAGACACTATGCTTTCGACCCCACACAGTAAGTAATGACCGCAGCGAGAATAAGGAGAACCGCCGGCACCACTATCTCCTTGGCAGTTGGCCTATCGGCTAGACAATTTCTCGCCCGCGCGGGCCGCGCATAGCGTCTTCTCGTGACTGCGTAGGAGTCACGCAGCACAGACTGGCCTCTCGGTGCGAGCCCTTCAAGACACATTACACAGAGTTGCTGGCGCGCGGACTGCGCCCAGCACTGGTGCGGGTGAAGATGGCGCGAAAGATCGCGGCAATTACTTTAGCCGTTGAAGGCAGGTGAAGGCTTCGAGGCCGGTCGAATGATTTATGAAAACCACGACCACGGTTGACAGTTTCAGACAAAACTAGAAACTGTTAGCTCAGGAGGATCGTGATGACTCAAGTTGAACAGCGGGACATTACCCGCAAACTTCGGATTCTGAACCACGCTCAAGAGAGCGACAACGTCTCACAGATTTGCCGCTATTTTGGTATTTCGCGCGAGACCTTCTATCAATTGTGCGATTCATAGACATTCTTTCAATGCTAGACTGAGAGAATGGATCAAGAGATCGCCCTTCGCCTTCGCTGGATAAAGCTTTACGAGGAAACGCACAACGCTGGCTTGGTCTGTCTTAGGTGCGGCGTTTCGCGGCCCACTCTTCGCCTCTGGTGGCGACGTTATAAAGAGCATGGTCTTGATGGCCTCAAAGGTCAGAGCAGGAGACCGGCGAAGTCTCCGACGCAGAAAGTTTTTGACAATGAAGCGCGACTGATCCTTTCTTTGCGCAAGGCGAAGACTCAGCGCACGTCGCATTCAGAGCGAGTTACTCCGCGAGCATGACTGCCATCTTTCACTTGCCACGATTCACAAAGTGCTCAAGCGGCACGACCAGCCACCGCTCAAACGATCTCGGCTGTCGCGCAAGAAGAAGCATCGGTACGAAAGAGATGTGCCTGGCGACCGCATCCAGATAGATACCTGCAAGATTGCTCCGAGGCTCTACCAATACACGGCAATCGATGATTGCACGCGGGTTAGAGTGTTGGCGATCTACTCTCGGCGCACGGCGGCCAACTCGCACCTGTTCCTCGACAAGGTGATTGAAGAGATGCCCTTCCCCGTCCAGCGTATTCAGACGGATCGCGGGCGAGAGTTTTTCGCCTATGCTGTTCAAGAACGGTTGATGGAATACGGGATCAAGTTCCGTCCCATCAAGCCTGCCTCGCCGCACTTGAACGGGAAGGTCGAGCGGTCGCAGAAGACAGACCTCGAAGAGTTCTGGGCGACGGTTGACCTGACGAGCAGTGATCTTGAGAAGAAGCTTGACGACTGGCAGGTTTACTATAATGAGTTTCGCCCGCACGGTTCGCTGCACGGCCAGACACCGTGGGAGCGGTGGGGCGAGTTGTCGCTCAAGACGCCGTTCACGGATGAAGTCGAGGCTTTGTACGACCCGACGAAAGAGCGGATTCAGCACCAGACTTACAGGGTGGATTTGGAGTTGCGGAAATTGAAAGCATCTGTGTGAATCGCACAGTTAACAATTCAATCTCTTAGCAGGTCAGCAAGTCCCTGTCTTGGGCTTTGCGCAGGGCTTCGAGTTCCGGCAACACCAGAAGATCTTTAGGGCGTCCGGCGGTGCGCTTTGAGGCTATCAGTACGTCGAGCGTGAGCACGGCGAAGGTCGCGCCGAAGAGCGCGACCTGTTCGGACGCGGCCAGCGCCGCCGCGTAGTCGCCGACGCCGGCCACCTCGCCCATCAGGTTGATCTCCCCGACATCTGTGGTGAGCGTGAAGTTCAGTCGGTAGTGTTGCAAAAAATATTTTAGCCACAATAAGTGGTATTTGGTTTGTGCTGCTTACCCCAAGATACTGGGGCCGAAAGAAATTTTTGCAACACTACCCATGTCGGTGTTGATTGTCGTGCTCACGGCCGTGCATCCTCCACGCCTGCCAGCGCGCGGAGAATCTATCCGCGCGCCGGCCTCCTCAAGACTACTGGCCGCGTCCTTCAGAGGGCTGTATAGATAGGCGCGCTTCTTTGCAGATGTCGGTACTCCCGCGGGCCTCCTCTTCGATGCAGTCCAGCATCGCCTTGTGGAAGGCGCGCAGGTTGCGGGCCTGTCTCGTGATTCGTGAAAGGACTGTACGACTAGCCAGCGTGGCCTTGTAAGGGTCGGGATAGGGCTGGTTGTTGTCGTCGGTGAAAGTGTTCTCTGTTGTGTTCGCTATCAGCAGCTTCCGGTTCGTCGCTTGGTTGAAGTCGAGCCGGCCGTCGGTGGTTCGTATCACGTCGAACGACAGGGCGCGTTCGGGCGCGCGCCAGATCAGCTTGACGGTGTGCTCGGCGTCGATGGTGGCGGGCGCGTTGCTGACGCGGATCGGGCCGGAGACCGAGTCGCCGTCGAGGTAGTGCGTGACGATCCAGTAATAGACGGTGGCGGTCGGCGGCTTTTGCGGGGGCTTCTGAGCGTCCTTTCCCCCCTGCGGCTCCGGGGTGGGAGTGGTGACCACGGGGCGGCCGATCAGTTGAAGCTCCCCGAAGGTGTTGAGTTGCTGCTCCCTGAGGTCTTCGTTGAACTCGATCATGTTGGCGATGTCGGCCGCCGTCGGGACGATGACGGCGCTGACGATGGCGAAGCTGCGGTGGTAGACGGTGCCGGGCTTGAGCCGCAGCCGCGCGATGCTGCCGATGTAGGGTAGGTCTACGCCGGGCGGGATGAGTGGGATGCTGCGGCCGTGGACGAGCGCCGCCGCGAACGACGAGACCTCGAAGAGCTTCGTCGAGTCAACGCGCACCTTCGTGTTTGTGTTGTGAGTCGCCACGCGACTCAGGTTGTCGTCCGCGGACGTGCCGCCGCCGACGGTGTTGAGCATCGAAGGCTTGTCGGCCTCGGCGCTGTTGAGCGCGACGTTCATCTCGCAGGCCGAGGCACCCTTGAGCGTGTTCGAGGTTACCTCGATGTTCAGGTTCCTCCCGACGCGCGCGACCATGCGCTGCTCGGCGCGGATGGCCGAAGCGATCAACTCGGCACCGGTGCCCGCAGCGACGGGGGCGAGCGTAGGCGTGGGGCTGCTGGCGAATTTGTCGAGCACGTCGCGCACGTTGAGGGTCGGCGGCTGCTTGAAGAAGCTCTGCGTGGTCGTGTCGATCTTCGCCGCGTTGCCGCTGATGACGCGCACCGACACGATGCCATCGGACTCGAAAGGCGTCTTTTTCTCCGTCCCGTGCTTGGCCTGCACGTCTTCCTGGATGAAGCGGAGGTAGACGTTGATGTCACGGTTGAAGGCGACGATCAGCGGGTCGAGGTTCGTGTCGAGGGTCTGCGAGCTGGCCGCCTGGTTCCACGCGACGAAGTCGCGCGGGTAATATTCCACGCTCTTGTACTGGTAGAGGAAGTCGGCCAGCGCCCTGCGTATTTCAGCGAGGCGGCCGGTGCCAAGGCTCCTGTGCAACTGCTCGCGGAAACAGTAGAAAGCCGGCCCGGGGCGCTCGGCCTCGCTCGCCGTGCTCAACAGGCCCAAGTCGTTCTGCTCGCAAGTGCTCTCCCGCGACGCGCTGGCCGTATCCGACTTCGACTCTTTTTTCTGCTTTTCGGTCAGCGGCACGGGCGGGGGCTCTTCGTACTTCAGCGTTACTACGTGGTAGCCCTGCGGGCGCGGCGGGCGCGGTGTCTGCCTCTCCTGCGATTCCGGCGCGTTGAGCGCGGGGGGCTGCGTCTCGCTGAAAGGCCCCTGGCAGGCCGCACGGTTCTCAAGGCAATCAACGAAGTCATTCCTGAGCTTCCCCATCCTCACCTCGTCGTAGCCCATCGGCTGCGCCGCGACGAGCGCGAGCAGCATGCTGGTCAGTGACGGCTGAATCGGCTGTAGGATGCGCGTGTAGCCCAGGCAGTACCTGTCCGCGCCCCAGGGGCTCGTCGGCGTCAGGCGAGACAGCGGCTGGCTCAACACCGACCAGCACGGAGGCTGCGGCGCGTTCTGCGGCGCGGCGTCGAACACCCCCGTCTTCGTCCAGAGGTAGCGGTCGCTCAGGTAGTTGCGCAGGTTCTCTGCGTAGAACCTGTCGCCGTACTGTCGGCGGCTCCCTTCGAGGAACCACCACCCCTGTTCGAGTGCGCTTTGCAGCCTGTCGTTGAAGGCCGAGACGGAGCTGCGAACGCGCACCGACTCGCGGTTAATGGTGTCCAGGTCGCCGGAAGATACCTGGACGCTCCATGTCATCAGCGAAATCTCGGGGCGGGGCACGTCGAGCAACGAAATCCAGCGCTTGAACTCGTGGATGGACTCGTCGTCTGCGCCGCCCGCGGAGGGGAAGAAGAGCAGGGTGTCGTCCATCGCCTTCACTTCGGCAGAGAGCTTTTTAGTCTTGTTGATGGCCTCGGCGATGTCCGCCGCCTTGCGAAGGAAGAAGAGGCGGACGTAGTGCGTCTCGTGGACGCCGCGGTCGAGCGCGCCGGCCGCCGCCGGATTCTCATCTTTCTTTTCCTTCTCGCCCGTGGTCGCGGACAGTGTGAGCGAGACGGTGCCCTCCGCCGGCTTCGCTTGGTTCTTATTCCCCTTGTCATTGCCCCCGGCGTCCGCATCATGACTGTCGCCCGCCCCACCGCCCCCTGCGTTGGCGTTGCTGTTACTACCGCCGCCCTTGTTGGAGTTACCACCCTGCTGCTGCGGCGTGGTCGGAGCGGATACGCCCCGTCGGCCCAGCGCAGACCTTGCCCCCGCGGGCACGCCCCGACCGACCGAGGTCGAGACTCGTGCCCTGCTCACTGTGCAGAGACACACGACGCACAGCCCCGCCAGCGATAACAACGCTGCGTAGAATAGTGCAACGACGGCTACACGTTTACCCTTCCGGCGATCTGCTGACGACATATAACTCTTCTCCTTTTCAGGTCTGACATGGCACACCGCCCCGGTCCCGCGAGTGAATGCCGACCCTGGGGTCTCTCCCAGGGAGCCTCTTTACAGACACGCCGGGCGGCGTCAGTTGGCCTTTCGCTCGGCCAATCGTTCCAGTGTGCGGCTATTACCGCGCCGGGTGGCCGGGTCGAAGAACTGCTTGGCCGCGCCGGCCTCCAAACTGCTGAATAGTTTTGCGGACTCTTCCTTGTCGGCGTTCCGCGTGTGGAACTTCCCTTCGCTGTACGTGACGAAGTCGCGGCTTGAGTTGATGGCCTTACAGCGCACGATGTGTGCGACCAGCGGGTCAGTAATCTCACGCCCGCGGCCCTGCCTCCGGTCGCGCACCGTCTCCAACGTCTCGGCGGCCCGCGTCAAAACGTCAGACCCGCCCAGCGCCAGGTAGAAGCCCACGTCCCGCCGGAAGAGGTCGATGGCGTCCCGCTCCTCGTCGAGCGACTGCGGGTGCGCGACGCGGATGCGTAGCGGCTCGGAGCGCACTATCTGATCCACCTGCCGCGTGCGGTCGAAGAGCGTGAGGACGGCAGTCACCTCGTAGCTACCCGGCTCGGCGAAGGTGAAGCCGGCCGAGCCGAACGTCAGGTTCACGTTATTGGTCAAGCTCCCGCCGTCAGGGACGGTGTCGGCCGCCGCGTCCTTCATATCCCAACATCTGTTTATTATTGGCGAGAAGGTCAATTGATTTCTGGAAGCGTTAGGGGTGGGCACGCCCAAGCGGCGCACGAGTATCTCCAGGAAGCCGCTCTTCGGGTCGAGGAATTGCGGCGGAATGCTCACCGCGCGCCCGCTCGTATTTTTCAGCTCGACCGTCAACAGGACGGGCTGTGCGAAGTTGAAAAGCGTTCCGGCCTCGGGGGGGCGCAGGCTCAGCTCCAGCCCCTTCAGCGCCACCTCCGGGACGTAGGGTGAGTAGCCCCCCGTGCCGTCTGACCAGTAGTTCACCGTGTGGAACTCGGCGCCGCCGGGGATGAGTGACGAGCGCGGCCCGTGCCGCAAAAAGCGTATCTCGTCCGGGTCGAAGGCGAACCGGAAGTTCCTCCAGAACTGATCCTCCCGGCCGCCGCCCAGGTAACGCCAGTCATAGTTCATACATGAAGTGGAGTCAGCGCGACTGACCACGCGCTCGAACCTGTGAGCGAGGTTCAGGGCGTGACCCAACTCGTGCGTCGTGGTCTGAATCATCTTGCGCTCGAAGCCCGCCGGGTGATTCCGTATCGGCTCCGCGAAGACCGCCGCGCCCTGCCGCGGGAATCCGTTCTCGTCGCGCTCCCCCGAATCGAACATGACGCCGAGCAGTCCGCGCGTCTGCGACCGCGAGAGAATCAGCAGGTGCAGCACCCACGCCTTCTGGTCAAGTGACTCGTTCGCGAAACGAGACATCAGGCCGTGGAGTTGTGAATCGTCCCACCCCTGTGTGGTCTTCGGTATCGCGTCCCTGCGCCCGACCGGGACTATTTCGATGCCGGCCTCGCCGTAGCAAGATTCGAGGGTGACCGCACGCTCCTCAAAGGGAAAGCTGGGGAGGGCGGGTAAGCCCTCTTCGGTGTCTACCTCTAGACCGATGGTGCGGAAAAAGGGGCTCTGCCAAGCGGCTGTCATGATAAGCGGGACGCTGACGGGCAGGCCGCTCAACCCCCGATCGAGAGTGACCTTGACGGTGGCCTGTGTCTCGGATAGAGGTATGAGTTCCACCGTGCCGGTCGCCTGCCCTCCTTCGTCGTCCTCGCCGGCGACACTGAACCGCCGCTGGCCCCGGCCGACGGCCACCCCCGGACTTGAGCGTAACGAGGCTAGATAGGAGCGGGAAGAGGTGCTCCCGATATACAGATCCATGCTGACGATCTCGGTCTGGCCCGTGTCGAGGCGCAACTCTGCCTGGAACTGCGCGTTGGCGGCGATGTACCTGCCTTCGCGCATCGCGAACGTGTCGTCCGCAGCACCCGGCGTCTCGTCACCCTCGCCGGCGCCCGTCACGAGGCGGGCAATGCTCCCGAGCGTCTGACGCAGTATCCCCGCACGTTTCTGCTCCTCGGACGTTATAGGCCGCCCGCCTTCCAAGGCAGCGAGTTCCTGACCGAAGAATTCGGCCAACTCATTAAGTGAGTTGGTAAGAGCAGTATCACCTATCGTCATGTTTCATCCCTTCACGTGTTCAAGAATGTCGCCGAGCTTATGACGCGACCTGCCTCCCCGCGGACGGATGGAGTATCTCGTCCGCGGGGATGCAATTCGCCGCGATCAGTCCATGCCCGCGCGCGTGGTTAAACTCGATGAGTCGGGCGCGTTAGCTGCCGCCGACGAGCTCGCCCGCCGAGACCCTGCGGAACCCCGCGGGCGTCTCCTCGCCCGGCTGCGCGATGCGCACGCCGCCGACGAGTTCGTCCGTCTCCTGCGTCGCGAGCGTCTCCCAGTCGAAGAGGAAGATGCGCTCGAAGTAGGCGGCCACCTCCGCGTCGCGCACCAGCAGGCTCGCGTCCCTGTTGAAGAGGCTCCCCGCGTTCGTGAGGTTGTGACTGCCGATCATCACTTCGTTCGAGTCGACGATGATCCCCTTGGTGTGGCACCTCCTCTGGACGCGTATAAACTCGGTGTCGAACCCGAACTCCTTGAGCCGTTCGAGGAGCTTCTGCTGGCTGACCTCGTTGGCGTGGCCGAACTCTCTGCCATCGCGGAAGATGACGCGCACGTCCACGCCGGCCTGCTGCTTGTCGCTCAGGATTTGGAAGAACTGTTCAAACTCCTCCTGGTTGTCGTCCCCGTCCACAAGGTTGAACGACTGGTTCTCGACGTATATCTTGCGCGTTCCCTTCTTGATCATCTTCAGCGCGTGGGCCATGAAGATGCGGTTGCCGCGCGAGTCGCGGTCGGGCGTCAGAAGCGGCTGTATCTCTATCTCGCGGTCGAGTTCAAGCGGGTCGAAGTACTTGGCCTTCACAGTACTCTCGAACCCCTCCATGAACGCCGCCTCCGGCACGAAGAGCTCGGGCATCGCGAACTCAAGCCCCTCTTCGAGCGGGACGCGCTGGGCCTCGGAGAAGTCGAACTCGATGTACTCCTGGAACAGCCTCGCGAGCTTGCGGTTCGCAATGACTGCGTGCCACTCGCGGTTGTGCTCGCGGAGCGGGGCCATGCTCGTCGAGTCTTCGCCCGCGGGGTCTATGTCGGCCTGGTTCGAGTCCTTCCAGTTGCCGCTCGACAGCCAGACCTCCTCGCCGTCGCGCGACGCGACCTTTATGTGGTAGGCCGACGGTATAAGCTTCCCCGAGCCGACCGACGCCCAGACATGCTCGAACTTCTCCCCGAGACGTTCCTGCATGTCGGCCACGGCCTTCTTCGTGCCGCCCGCGGGTGTGCTCTTCTGCGTAACCATCTTCAGCGTCCGCCCCTCCGGCGACACCGCATTCACTATGGCGTCGCTTATGTGGTTCGGATCCCACTCGTACATGGTGGCGGTGAGGTGGCGTCGGACGCGCCCCAGAAACTTCTTCAGGTTCGGGAAGCCAGAGTCCGGGCTAACGTGGAAGACGGCCTTCATCTGCTCCTTGACCGGGTCGAGCGAGAGATTCGGCGGCTCGCGGTAGCGGCCGGGCCGCGACTTCGCCTCAAGCGCGGCGAGGCTTATGCCCATGTGCTCCAACTGATCCGGCAGCGCAGCGGTGCGAACGTCCACGCCCACACCCATGAACTGGGCCGGGATCATTCGCTTGCCCGACGCCGCCAACTCTGACGCCGACGCCTTCTCGCGCACCTCCACGACGATCACGCGCTCGTCCGTAATCCACCCGCGCTTGAAACGGAAGCCCGGCCGCACCTCTATAACGTCGGGGTCGCCGGCCAGCGCCTCGCGCGCGGCCCTGACGGCGCTCTCAAACGAGTCGCCCGAGGCGGGCGTTGTCCCGACGGGGGCGGCCGAGGTCGGGAAGGCCGGCGAACCGACTTTGACGGTGATCTCTATGGGGACTTGTAGCTGGAAGGTATGAGTCCCGGCCCCTTGGGTCGTGGCGGCGGTCGGTGCGGCGGTGGTCGCGACTGCGGGCGCGCCCGCGGCCCGTACGGTGGTCGCGCCGGGTAGTTCGCCCTGCTGCACCCTTCGCAGAAGGTCACGCACCTTCTGCGAAGGGACGGCGAAATTGGCCTCCAGGAAGAGGCCGGAGAAGTGCAGCCCGACTGCCTCCCCCGTGCTCAGCCTGATCAGCGCCGAGCCCGAGTTGCCGCCAAGCGTGGAGCAGTCGTGTTCGAGCTCGTCCTCGCCGGCCTCTATAATCTGTCCCGGCGCAAGCCGCTTCTTATCGTACACGTCGCCGAATATGTGTTTGACCAGGTCTTGGTCTGGCACGCGCGGGTCGCGCGCTGGATACCCAATCGTGGCGACGAACTCGTCTGCCGTCGCCCCTTCGGCCAGAGCGATAGGCGACGGCAGCGGCCGGTCGGTCGGCAGTCTCGTCACTCGGAGGAAGGCCACGTCTGCCTCGTCCGGCGGCGCGATAAAGAGTATCGAGTTGACGGCATACTCCATGCTCGCCATGCGCTGGTCTTCCTCAAGGAAGTCGATGCGCGAAGTCATGGGGCCGCCGTTGACGCCCGCACGGAAGCTGAAGCCCGCCGCGCCGCGCCGCCCGAACTCGCGGGCAACATGCCTGTTGGTCACGATGATGTCGCCCGCGACCAGCCAGCCGGTCCCCACCCATGTGAAGTCGGGGTTGTTGTTCACCTCTACGCGGCCGACCGCCGGGATTATCTTATCCAGTACGGACTGCGCGGCGAGGATTCGCCCCGCCCAGACTTCGCTGTCCGGGCCGAGGAACTCAGTCGTGGCGCGGTTGTCGCGGATCGTCAGCACGGGTCTGGCGTTCGGCCGCACGATGGTCTCGACGACGCCGATGCCGAGTCCAGTGGCCGCCCCGCCTTCGGAGACCAACTCTTCGGCGGACACGTTCATCACCCTCGCGGCGCCCGCGACCGCCTCTTCAGACGGCTGAGATAATTTTTCTCGCAGCTCTTGGTAGAGCTCGGGGTCGCGTCTCGCGTACCTCTCCAACGTCTCGCTGAAATGCTCCTGCGTTAATGGACTCATTATCATTCTCCTTAGGCTGTCGGATTCGGCCGGGCGGCAAGGGTCTTAAGCGCGGACCGGGTTAAAGTATGCTTGAGAACTTACGGATGGCACCGATAGCCACGCCGAGGTTGAAGCCGCTAACGTCTGTGCACCCGCCGTTGGTGTGTACGCCGACGACTTCGCCCGTGAGGCCGTTCAGGATTGGGGAGCCGGAAGAGCCGCCCAACGTGTCGATGCTGTCGTAGCTGATCCTCCCGTCCACGTTGCTGGCGAGCGGCCCAGCCTCCACCTTCTTGGGCTGCCCGTTCGGGTGCTGTATAACGCAGAGTACGGAGCCCTCCGTCGTGAGGTCGCTGCTGGCAACGGTGAGCGTGCCGTACCTCTCGCCGGCGACCTCCCCTTTGTCGTTCTTGCCGAGTTGGACGATGGCGTAGTCGAGCTGGCCTGCGCGGAACTCCAGGAGGCGCACGACCGGGTAACGATCCTCTTCGCGGAGCTTCTTCGTCGCGCCGTCGAGCTGGAAGTTAAAGTTGACGTGCATAAGCTCAGCGATCTCGCTCTCGGAGATGGTGACGCCGTTTACCTTCGGGCGCTGCCAGCCGCCGCCCGTGCGGCCGAAGCAGTGGCCCGCGGTGATGTAGAGGTCGTGGCCGATGAGCGCGCCCGAGCCCCAGCGCACGCCGCTCACATTGCCGGGCGACTTGCCCGGCCCGCCGAAGAGGTCTGCGAGGTCGTCACGCCACTGTAACTGTCCGACGGGCGGCGCGAAGTTGCGCACGAAGTCCACGCTCACGCCCAGAGTACCGTTGTAGAGTTCCACGTCCTGCGTGTCGTCGGTCGCGCCGCAGATGTCCTCGGCCGCGGCCAGGTTGAGCCGCGCGTCGAGCAGTTCGAGCCGCAGGCGCTGCTCTTCACGCTCCTGCGCGAGCAGTTCGATGGCCGTGCGTGCGTCCGCTGCCTTGCCATCGGCGAGGCCCTCGGCCACGGCGACGGGCCTGATACCGGGCGGATAGGGTAGGCTGACTCGTTTGGGCACCATTTTGCCGTTTCCTTTTCTGTTTGTTTGGGTGTGGACGGCCCGTCGGGTCGCATTTGGAGAGGTCTTCCGCGCCTCAGAACTTGAACGAGACGCTGAGCTGAATCTGCCTGCTCGACCCGAGGTCTTGCTGACGCTTGTAGGTGCGCGTGAGCACGCCGAAGTCTCCCGCGGCGTCCTGCGTGAAGGGCTGGCCGGGCTGTAGCTGGTTTGCCGAGGCGTCGAGGCCGAGCTTGTTCGGCAGCGTCGCCGACGCGAGCTTGAAAAAACGTTCGTCACGTCCACGACGAAGTTAAAGCTCCTGCCGCTGCCCTCGCGGCCGACCGACAGTTCCCTCCTCACGGAGAAGTCCATGAGCGTGACGGAGGGGGCGCGCAGGAGCCCGCGCGGGAGGTCGCCGAGCGCGCCGGGCGCGGGCGCGGAGAAGGTTGCGGGGTTGAGGAAGAGACGCGCCTCGGCGCGTATGCCCTCGTAGTTGACGAAGTAGAAGAGCTGCGGGTAGGTCTTATCGCCCTTGAAGTGGATTGGGCCGTTCGGCTTGAAGCCGAAAAGGTTGAAGCGCAGCTCGGGCTTGCGCTCGAGGTCGAAGAAGTTGCGCGCGCCGAGCGCGTCGTGCGTGAAGTACTCGTAGAACTCGCCGTGGTAATCCTTCGTGCCGGCGTCAATGTTTGCGATGAGCTCCGCGCCCGTCCCCGTCCCGAGCTTGGCCGGGTAGTTGCTCGTGCTGACCTCGAACGCCTTGTACTTCTTGAAGCTCTGCCGCTTGGTCACGTCGAAGATGAGCGCGCCAGTGTCCTGGAAGGAGGCCGACGAGAGGACGAGCGGCGTGACGTTGACGCCGTCTTCGCGCAGCACGTTCTGGCTGCCGGGCTGCCCGTTGAAGGTGACGCCGCCGAAGGCGTCGGCGTCAGTGTTGAATGTGCTGGGCAGCAGGTCGAAGAGCGGCGCGAAGCGGCGGTCTCGGTTCGGCAACTCTTCGAGCGCGCTCGCAGTGTCGTTGACGCCGAGGCGGCCCGGCGTGACCGTCTCCGTAAGCGGCGCGGGCGCGGGAGAGATTGGGGGCGTCGGGGTCGGTGAGGGCTGGGTGCTCTCGGTTATCGCGACTGGCTGCGGCCGTTCGTCGAGCGTGATGGTGCGGGTGAGGCTCTGGCCGGGCCGCACGTTAACGTCGACGAAGTTCGGGGTGGTCGTGCTGTCCGACGCGGCCGCCCTGTAGTTGCCCGGCTGTAGCGCGCCGAACGGGCAGCGGCCGTGCTCGTCGGTGAAGCACTCGTCGCGCGAGCCGCGCTCGCCCGTGAGTGTGACGAGGGCTTTGACGAGCGGGCTCGCCGCGGTCTGGCCGTTCGGGCGCTTGAGGACGACCAGCCTCGCGTAGTCGGTCTGCGCCGGCGAGGCGGGTGCGAGTCCGGCGACGAGCGAGAGCGCGAGCAGCGCGCGGCCGATTCGGCGCGGAAGGCGGACGGCTGAGAGTACGGGGGCTTGAGAGCGGCGCATAATCCTGATCCTCTTTGTTCGTTCGCGTGCGGCGCGGGTTAGTCGCGTAGGGTCTTCGCGTCCTGACTCGTCGGGCGACGGCGCGCGTCAACAGACTCTTCTCGAAAGACCGCGGCCCGGCGCGGCCTGTTCAGGCGATTGATGTGCCAGCGGGGGAGGCGACCGCCTCGGCCACCCCCGCGCACGTTTTGGCGCGGGGCGCGGGGGCGCTGGGCTTGAGCGGACGCGGGGCACGGTCTGCCGACGGTTTAGTCGGCTATCAATTTCGATAGCCGCGCAATCGTTTGTGATAGAAGCGGGTCGAGTTCGCGGACGAGTTCGTCGCGGGCGGGGCGCGCAAACTCTTGTTGACAGATCGCGGCGGCGTCTTTACGCTTGTGCCGCCTTTTGGCCTTCGCGTTCGCAGTTTCAGCAGTTCATTTCGAGTGGGACTCACGTTCTCCGGGTTCTTAAGTAGTCGGCAAAAAGTTCTTTGACAGAAAGTTCATTTCGTCAGCCAGAAGTTACCCGAGAGGACTCCAGCGGCCTTGAGTCGCTCGCGCCGACTCATCTCGATGATGTAGCGGCAGGCGGCGTCCGCCGAGTCATCTATCGAGCGCGTCGGGCGATTCGCCAGCGCCCGCCCTTTGACCTGTCGCCAGAGGTGGTCCATCGCGTTGAGTTCCGGCGTCGCGCGCGGCAACCACCGCACCACGATACCGAGACTCTGCGCCACCTCCCGGTTCTCTGCGGCGGTGTGCGGCGTGCCGCGGTCTTCAAAGAGGACGACGCGCCACCCGCGCCAGTGCGCGCGGATCATCCGTAAGAAGGCTTGATGCGTCTCGGCGACCCACGCGCGGGTGATTAAAGATCCCTGCATTGATAGCTAAACCCGTCGTCGCGTGGTAAGAGTGCAGGCATGGCAGCGAAGAATGCCCGCACCCTTGATTGGAGAGAACAGCGCCGGTGGCGCGCCCTCGACCTCAAGCGCGACGGCTGGACGCACCATGAGATCGCCGAAGCCCTCGCCGTGACCAAGGGCGCCGTCAGCCAGTGGATGACGCGCGTCGCCGCCGAGGGCGAGGAAGCGTTGCGCGCCCGCCCGCACCTCGGGGCCGCGCCGAGGCTGAAGCCAGAGCAGTTAAAGCTGCTCCCGGAGTTCTTATCGCACGGGGTCGAGGCGTACGGCTTCCGCGGCGAGTTGTGGACGTGCGCCCGCGTCGCCGAAGTCATCCGCCGCGAGTTCGGGGTCACGTACCACAAAGACCATGTCTCGCGGCTCCTCAAGTTACTGCGCTGGACGCCGCAGAAGCCTGCGGAGCGGGCCGCCCAGCGGGACGAGGCCGAGATCGCCGCGTGGCGCGAGGAGACTTGGCCGGAGTTGAAAAAAAAGCCCGGCGCGAGCGGCGCATCTCGGTCTTTATCGACGAGTCGGGCTTCTACCTGCTGCCCGGCGTGGTGCGCACCTATGCGCCGTGCGGCGTGACCCCGGTGCTTCGGCCGCACCTGACGCGCGCCCACCTCTCGGTGATGAGCGGGGTGACGCCGCGCGGCCAACTCTACACGCTGACGCGCCGGCGGCCGCTTCGGAGCGCCGAGTGTATCGCCTTCCTCGGGCACGTGCGGCGGATGGTGGGCGGCCGACTGCTGGCGGTGTGGGACGGCTCGCCCATCCACCGCAGCCGGGAGATTAAGGCGTTCCTGGCGGGCGGCGGCTCGCGGTTCGTTCACTTGGAACGACTGCCGGCTTACGCCCCCGACCTGAACCCTGACGAGGGCGTGTGGCAGCACCTCAAGCATGTGGAGTTGCGGAACCTGTGTTGCCGGGACTTGGATCATCTGTCTGCTGAACTGAACCTCGCAGTCAAGCGGCTGCGGCAGAGGCCCTCGCTAATCCGGTCGTTCTTTGCTGGCGCTGGATTAGACATCTGAGGGTTTAGCTATCAATGCATCGGTCTTTAATTTTACGCCTCATCAAATTAAACTAACAATAGGAAGAGCAAGCGCCTATGGGCCGTCCATTATCGAAGATTTATCAGCTTACCGCCGGAATTGAGCAGCTGCCCGCGAATGGCATTCAACTTACGTCATGAGGAAGCATCTTGGGAGGGATGCTGTCGGATGGTCGTCTCAAATGACTGGTTATGCGGATTCTACTACCAAGGGACATCCTTAATAAAACTTACTCAACTTCGCCCGGAGATGTTGGCGCGCTGTATCTGCCTCTTCCAAAGCACTGACCATCTCCCTGAACCTCTTATAGTCTTCCCTAGGATTCTTTCTCTCTAAAATCATCCCAATGCTATAGATCGTTTTTTCGTACAAATCAACAAAATCTTTCTTTAAATCACCGGATGAATCTAGCTCTAAAGCCACATAACTACTGATCAAACCGCATACTTCTAGATAACATGCTGGGTTACAGTATCATCAAGATGCTTTACATTTAATCACGTTTTCACAACCCAGCTTGCCAGCAGTGAGCGCAACAGTTTATCTATTCATCCGTCTAAGTAGCGCCGCATCAACTCGTCCCAGCGCCCCTGCGCCTTGAGGATCAACTCGCAGACCTCGCGCACCGCGCCGAAGCCGCCCGGCAAGCGCGTGACGTAGTGCGCGGCGGCGCGCGTCTCGGGCGTAGCGTCGGCGACGGCGACGGCGAGCACGGCGCGGCGCATAAGCGGGATGTCGGTCACGTCGTCGCCGACGAACGCCACCTCCTCGTCCGCGACGCCGGCCGCGGCGATGACTTCCGCGAACTCGACGATCTTGTTATGCGTGCCCTGCCGCACGTGCGCGATG
>Ga0081539_10002952_pt1 | contig 22377 bp, 20 predicted proteins | sample TabmetS4T2R2_FD_71023 | JGI IMG/M metagenome (GOLD analysis project Ga0081539, IMG submission 71023) | Tabebuia heterophylla rhizosphere microbial communities from the University of Puerto Rico - S4T2R2 | ecosystem: Host-associated > Plants > Roots > Rhizosphere ...
GAGCGCGGCTATGAGATCGAGTTTCAGGTCCCGCTATTCGACTTCGGCGAGGCGAAGGCCCGCCGTGCCGAGGAGGCCTATCTGCAGGCGGTGAATCGCCTGACCGCGAAAGCCGTGAATGTGCGCTCCGAGGCGCGCGAGGCCTATCAGGCCTACCGTGCAAGCCACGACATCGCGCGGCAGTACCGGCGCGATGTGCTGCCGTTGCGCAAGATCATCTCGGACGAGACGCTGTTGCGCTACAATGCAATGCAGATCGACGTGTTCGCGCTGCTCACCGAGGCGCGCCAGCGCATCACGGCCACGAACGCCGCGCTCGAAGCCGAGCGCGATTTCTGGCTCGCCGAAACGAACTTGAGCGCCGCGATCCTCGGCGGCGGCGCCGCCACCATGACAGCCGAATCCACAGCCTCTGCGCCGGCGAGTACCGGCGAAAGCGGCCATTGAGAAGGAGAGGGCGATGCGACTCTCGCGCAGAACATTTGTCGGTGCCTCGGCGGCACTTGCCGGCGCCAGCGCCGTCTCGGGCCGCGTGCAGGCCGCCAGCATTCCGGAAGCCGCGACCAGCACCGGGCCGGCGATGCAACCACCGCGCGCGCCGCCGGAGGGGCAGCCGTATCAGCCGGTCGCAACACTCAATGGCTGGACGCTGCCGTGGCGCATGAAGGACGGCTGGAAGGAGTTCCATCTCGTCGCCGAGCCGGTTGAGCGCGAGCTTGCCCCCGGCATGAAGGCGCGGCTGTGGGGCTACAACGGCGCGTCACCCGGTCCAACCCTCGAGGCGGTCGAAGGCGACAAGGTGCGCATCTTCGTCACCAACAAGCTGCCCGAGCACACGACGATCCACTGGCACGGCGTGCTGCTGCCGAACGGCATGGACGGCGTCGGCGGGCTGACGCAGCCGCACATCAAGCCGGGCAAGACCTTCGTCTACGAGTTCGTGCTGAAGAAGAGCGGCACCTTCATGTATCACCCGCATGCCGACGAGATGGTGCAGATGGCGATGGGCATGATGGGCTCATTCGTGGTGCACCCGCGCGATCCGAGTTTCATGCGCGTCGATCGCGATTTCGTCTTCTTGATGCAGAGCTACGACATCGATCCCGGCAGCGCGCTGCCGAAGGTCATGACCATGCTCGACTTCAATCTCTGGGCCTGGAACAGCCGCGTGTTCCCGGGGATTGACCCGCTGGTGGTGCGCAAAGGCGATCGCGTGCGGGTGCGCATGGGCAATCTCACCATGACCAACCATCCGATCCACATCCACGGCCATCACTTCGAGGTCACCGGCACCGACGGCGGCTGGCTTCCGCCGACTATGCGGATTCCCGAAGCCGCGACTGACGTGCCGGTCGGCGCGATCCGCGCCTTCGAGTTCGTCGCCGACGAGCCGGGCGACTGGGCGATCCATTGCCACAAGTCGCATCACACCATGAACGCGATGGGGCACGAGGTGAAGACTTTCATCGGCGTCAACAAGAAGGACCTCGCCAAGACCATTCGCAAGCTCGTGCCCGACTACATGCCGATGGGTTCGAGCGGCATGGCTGAGATGGGCGAGATGGAAATGCCGCTGCCCGACAACACGCTGCCGATGATGAGCGGGTTCGGCCAGTTCGGTCCGATGGAGATGGGCGGCATGTTCACGGTGATCAAAATACGCGATGGCCTCGCGCGCGATGATTACCGCGATCCGGGGCATTACAAGCATCCGGAAGGCACGGTCGCCTACGAGGTCGCCGATGCCGGCGAAGCCCCGCGCGCGCCGCAGCAATCATCCGGCCCGTCCAAGGCGACGATCGATGTCGTCAAGCCAGGCAGCCGGCGTCCCGCCAAGCATCAACATTAGGAGAAGGCCAGAGATGTCCCGACTGACTCTTTGTCTGTCCGCGCTCGCCATCACGGCGGCCAGCGCGGCCGCGCAGGCGCACGACACGCATTTTTCCGCCGGCACGCCGGGCGATCCGAACAAGCCGGCGCGCACCATCGTGGTCACCATGAAGCAGGAATACGGCCTGATGGAATACGAGCCGAACCGGATCGAGGTGAAACGCAACGAGCAGATCCGCTTTGTCTTGAAGAATGTCGACAAGGAGTCGCACGAGTTCCTGCTCGCGACCGCGGCCGACAATCGCAAGCACGCGGCGATCATGAAGAAGCATCCCGAAATGGAACATGACGACCCGAACGCCAAGACCGTCGCGGCCGGCCGCGAAAGCGAGATTCTCTGGCGCTTCAACAAACCGGGCACGTTCGAGTTCGTCTGCCTCATCCCGGGGCATCGCGAGCAAGGCATGGTCGGCACCGTGCGGGTGAAATGAGCCCGTAGGGCGGGCAAAGGCGCGGAGCGAAAGCGCGTTTACGCGCGTCTTCGACGCGCTATGCGCGCCGCGCCCACCATCCCGACGCAACGCGAAGAAGAGCAAGAGAAGGAGTCAAACCATGAAATCACCACTCGTCACCGCTGCGCTGCTCACGCTGATGTTCGTCGCGCCCGCGCACGCGCAATCACTGATCAACGGCACCGTCACCAAGGTCGACGAGAGCGCCGGCAAGATCACGCTCAAGCATGGACCGATCAAGAAGCTCGACATGGACGAGGGCATGACCATGGTGTTCCGCGCCGCCGATCCCGCGATGCTGAAAACCGTGAAAGCCGGCGACAAGGTCAAGTTCGATGCCGACAAGGTCAACGGCCAGTTCACCGTGACCAAGATCGAGAAGGCGAAGTAGCAGTCGTAGCGCGGCCGTAGCCCCGTAGCCCGGATGAGCGCGTAGCGCGACATCCGGGGACTGCGCGTGCCGGCAAGGCCCCGCATTTCGCCTTGGGCACGCCGCAGGCGCGCCCAAGGCTCATGCGGGCTACAATCTGTGCTCCTTCTTCACTGCCTGCAGAAAGGCGCGTATCTGCCGCGGCGAGCGCAGGTGATGCACGCGTTTCGATCCGGCCGCCTGCGCCACATAGGCGCGATACTTCGGCGTCAGGTGTTGGTGGCAAAGCCCGACCACGCGCAGCCCGCTGAGCGTGCTCGCCCATAATTGAGGATCGTCCGGCCAGCCCTCGGGCTTCACGAACAAGCCTTTCACGAAGCGCTTCAGCACCCAGCGATAGTGCGTGGAGCGCGGCAGATCGACGTAAATCAACGTGTCGGCGATCGCGAAGCGCTCAAAGGCCGAGGCAGTGCTGCCATAGCCGTCGATGATCCAGGCCTCGCGCGTGAGAATCTCGGCGTGCGCTTTCAGGTAATCATCTTGCGGAACCGCGCCGCCCCCGGCCCTGAATGCGATCATGTCGAGGGAATAGAGCGGCAGCCCCGTGAGCTCCGCGAGCCTGCGCGCGAGCGTCGATTTGCCGCCGCCCGCATTGCCGAACACTGCCACGCGTTTCATGCGGCGCCCCGCGATTCGCACGGTCGAGGAAAGCTAGAGCGAATTCCGTTCGATTTGGATCACAATCCTCTCGTTCGTCATGCCCCATAGCCCGGAAACGGCTCTAGAGCGTGATGATTTTAGGTTCGTCTATATCCTGAGTTTGCGAAGTAGCTGGCGCATTCGTCTGGGGCGAAGGCCTGAAGGATCTTGCCGAGGGCGAGGCAAATGGCCTCGAAGGTTCGGGCGGCGGCCTTTCGGAGCAAATGTTTGAGCTTTGCGAAGACCTGCTCGATGGGGTTCAGGTCCGGGGAGTACTTCGGCAGGAAGAAAAGCTTGGCGCCGGCTGAGCGGATCAGCTGGCGTGCGGCTTTGCCTTTGTGGCTGCCGAGATTGTCCATGATGACGATATCGCCCGCACGAAGGGTCGGAAGGAGAACCTTCTCGAGGTAGAGCCGAAAGCTCTCGCCATCGATCGGGCCCTCGAGCAGCCATGGCGCCTCGATCCGATCGTGACGCAGTGCCGCCAGGAAAGTCATGGTCTTCCAGCGGCGATGGGGAACCTTGCCGATGAGCCTTTGGCCGCATGGCGCCCACCCTCGCAACGGGGCCATGTCGGTTCTGGTCCAGGTCTCGTCGATGAAGACGAGGCGCTCAGGATCGACGCTTTTTTGATGCTTTATCCATTGCGCGCGCCGTCTCGCCACGTCGGGACGGTCCCGTTCGCCAGCCACCACGCTTTTTTTTGAAACTGAGCTTCTCGGTGTGCACGAACTGCCACACCGAGCGGTAATCGACCTTCAGCCCGCGCTCGCCGAGCTCGGCGACAAGCCCTCGCAAGGTGAAGTCGCCATCCTGGGTTCGCTGCAAGAGCCAGACACGGTGCTCGCCGGAAATCGCCTTCGGCTTGTGACCGCCCATCTGGCCCGGCGCCAGGTCGCCAGTCTTGCGCAACCGGTTCACCCATCCGATCGCCGTACTGATGCCGATCCCAAACTGCTTGGCTGCTTGGTTGCAGGACAATCCGCCGCTCTCAACCGCAGCAACAACCCGCTTCCGAAACGCCAAAGGGTAAGGCTTGCCCATCCACGCTGGCCTCCATCCCAGCCAGCATGGTGAATCAGAAACACGTCGATTTGGGAATCCCAAATCGATTCAAGCTAAACTCATCCCGCTCTAGGCCCGCGGCTCCGCGGTTCCAATCAGTTTGTAGTCTTCACAAAAACGTCACCCCGAAACCCTCGGGCGGTTTTTCCAGACTAAGCCTATGTCCGCTCACGTGGTCCGCCCACGTGGCGGCCTGGAAGGCTCTCTCCCGCGATGCCTCGTGGCCTCGCGACTCCCCAAGACTGCGGCGGTGCGCAAGCATCGCCGCTTTTTTTGGTTCGGGGCCCTCATCCTGAGGAGCGAGCGCAGCGAGCGTCTCGAAGGATGGCCGCGCGCTCGGCCTCTGCCGCCATCCTTCGAGACGCATGCCGCGCTAAAGCGCGGCGTGCTCCTCAGGATGAGGACGGAGTTATGAAGGCTGAGCTTCCACCAAATGGCATGCCGCAAAGTGCTGTGCGCCGGCGGGGCGCAGCTCAGGCTCTTCGACGCGGCAGCGATCGAACGCCAGCGGGCAGCGGGTGTGGAACCGGCAGCCCTTCGGCGGATTGATCGGGCTCGGCACGTCGCCCTTCAGAATGATGCGCTGGCGGCTGGCACCCGGCTCCGGCACCGGCACGGCGGAGAGCAGGGCCTGCGTATAAGGATGCTTCGGCGTCGCGAAGATGTCGCGCTTGGGCGCGAGCTCGACGATCTTGCCGAGATACATCACGGCGACGCGATGCGTCATGTGCTCGACGATCGCAAGGTCGTGGCTGATGAACAAGAGCGCGAGGCCGAGCTCCTTCTGTAGGTCCTGCAACAGGTTCACGATCTGCGCCTTGACCGACACGTCGAGCGCCGACACGGCTTCATCGCAGATGATCAGGTCCGGCTCGGCCGCGAGCGCGCGCGCGATTCCGATGCGCTGGCGCTGTCCGCCGGAAAATTCGTGCGGCCAGCGCTCGCCGGCATCGCGCGGCAGCCGCACGCGCTCGAGCAGGCTCGCGACGCGCGCGTCGAGATCGGCGGAGGATTTCGCAAGGCCGAAATTACGGATCGGCTCGGCCACGATGTCCTTCACGCGCATGCGCGGATTGAGGCTCGAGAACGGATCCTGGAACACGACCTGCATCCGCCGCCGCACCGGGCGCAGCGCGCCGGCGGGCAGATCATCGATGCGCTGGCCGTCGAGTACGACCTGGCCGGCGGTGACGTCGAACAGCCGCAGGATCGCGCGCCCGACCGTGGACTTGCCGCAGCCCGACTCGCCGACGAGCGACAAGGTCTCGCCGCGGTCGACCTCGAACGAGACGCCGTCGACCGCATAAACCTTCGCGCTCTTGAGAAACCCGGCGCTGACCGGGAAATGCTTCTTCAAATCGTTGACGGCGAGGAGGGCGCTCATGCGGCGGCGACCTCTTCACGTGGCGCATAGTGACATGCTGCGATGTGGCCGGATGCCTTGACCTCGAGCGGCGGGGCGACCTGGCGGCAGAGGTCGGTCGCCTGCGCGCAGCGGCTCGCAAACACGCAGCCGTCGATGCGCTGCTTCAGGCTCGGCACCAGTCCGGGAATCTCGGCGAGCCGCGTCTCCGCGCCGCTGATCGAGGAGCCGAGCTTCGGCACTGCGCCGAGCAGGCCTTGCGTATAGGGATGGCGGGGCGTACGGAACAGCTTGCCGACCGGCGCTTCCTCGACCTTGCGGCCCGCATACATCACCATCACGCGCTCGGCGACTTCTGCCACGACACCGAGATCATGCGTGATCAGGATGATCGCGGCGCCGACGCGGCGCTTCAAATCGCGCATCAGGTCGAGAATCTGCGCCTGGATGGTCACATCCAGCGCCGTGGTCGGCTCGTCGGCGATCAGAAGCTTCGGGTTGCAGGCGAGCGCCATCGCGATCATCACGCGCTGGCGCATGCCGCCGGAGAGCTGGTGCGGATATTCCTTCAGGCGGCGGCGCGGCTCGGCGATGCCGACGAGGTTGAGCATCTCGGCAGCCCGAGCGGCTGCGGCCTCCTTGTCGAGCCCCTCGTGCAGCCGCAACGTTTCGCCGAGCTGGCGGCCGATGGTGAGCACCGGATTGAGGCTCGTCATCGGCTCCTGGAAGATCATGCTGATGTCGTTGCCGCGGATGTCGCGCATCGCGGCTTCGTCGAGCTTCAACAGGTCCGTGCCCTGGAAGCGGATCGCGCCGGCGATGCGGCCGGGCGGCTCCGGGATCAGGCGCAGGATCGAGCTCGCCGTCACCGACTTGCCGCAGCCGCTTTCACCCACGATCGCAAGTGTCTCGCGTTCCTCCACCGCAAACGAGACGCCGTCGACCGCACGGTTGACGCCGTCCGGCGTGCGGAAGTGAGTCTGCAGGTTTTCGACCGCGAGCAACGGCATCTTTAAAGCGCCTTCGCCATGCGCGGGTCGAGCGCGTCGCGCAGGCCGTCGCCGACGAGGTTCACGGCGAGCACGGTGAGCGACAGGAACACCGCCGGGAAGAACACGATGAACGGCTTCACCTGCCAGAGCGAGCGGCCCTCGGCCATGATGTTGCCCCAGGACGGCGTGATCGGCGGCACGCCGGCGCCGATGAACGACAGGATGGCCTCGATGATCATGGCGCTGGCGCAAATGTACGTCGCCTGCACCGTCATCGGCGCCAACGTATTCGGCAGGATGTGGCGCAGGATGATGAGCGGCGTTCGCGTGCCGGCCGCGATCGCGGCGTCCACGTACGGCTGCTCGCGCAGGCTCAACACCACGCCGCGCACCAGCCGCGACACGCGCGGAATTTCGGCGATCGTGATCGCCAGGATGACGTTGCCGATGCTGCCGCGGGTCAGCGCCATCAGGGCGATGGCAAGCAGAATGGGCGGGATCGACATCAGCCCGTCCATGATGCGCATGATGAAGCCGTCGGCGAAGCGCAGCATGCCGGAGATGAGCCCGATCGCGAGCCCGATCAGCGAGGCGCAGATCGCGACCGAGAAGCCGACGGTGAGCGAGACGCGCGCCCCGTACATCACACGCGAATAGATGTCGCGGCCGAGCATGTCGGTGCCGAACCAGAAGTCGGCCGACGGCGCGCGCGTGCGCCGCGCGGTGTTGAGCGTGGTCGGGTCGACGGTGCCGAGATAGGGCGCGAAGAGCGCGATCGCGATCATGACGATCAGCAGGGCGCTGCCGATCGCCACGGTCGGATGGCGGCGCAGGAAGCCGAGGAAGCCGCGGCGGATCTTCACCGGCGGCCAGAGATCGGGCAGCGCCGGCGTTGCGACGGCCGGCATCTCCACAACGGCTGCGGGCGGTGGGCTCAATAGCGGATCCTCGGATCGATCAGGGTGTAGATCAGGTCGACACCCAGATTCACCAGCACGTAGACGAACGAGAACAGCAGAACGATGCCCTGGATCACCGGATAGTCGCGCCGCAGGATCGCGTCGACGGTGAGGCGGCCGAGCCCAGGGATCGCGAACACGCTTTCGGTCACCACCGCGCCGCCGATCAGCAGCGCGATGCCGATGCCGATTACGGTGACGATCGGCACCGAGGCGTTCTTCAGTGCGTGGATGAACAGGATCGGCGTCTGCGCGAGGCCCTTGGCGCGTGCCGTGCGGATGTAATCCTGCTGCAGTACCTCGAGCATGGTGGCGCGGGTGATGCGCGCGATCAGCGCGATGTAGACGCAGCCGAGCGCGATCGACGGCAGGATCAGGTTTTCCAGCCACGGCACGAAGCCGTGCGCGAACGGCGTGTAGCCCTGAACGGGGAGCCATTCGAGCTCGAGCGCGAAGAAGTAGGCGAGCAGATAGCCGATCACGAACACCGGCACCGAGAAGCCGAACACCGCAAAGCCCATGATGGCGCGGTCGACGAAGCTGCCGGCCTTCCAGGCCGCGAGCACGCCGATCGGTACCGCGACGATCACCGAGAGCACCAGCGTGATCAGCGTCAGTGACAGCGTCGGCTCGATGCGCTGCGCGATCATGGTGGTCACCGGCAAGTTCGTGAAGATCGAGCGGCCGAGATCGAAGTGCAACAGCCGCCAGACCCACTCGGAGAACTGCACCAGGAACGGCCGGTCGAGGCCGAGGCTCTGGCGGATGCGCTCGATCTGCTCGGGCGTCGCCTGATCGCCTGCGATCACCGCGGCCGGATCGCCCGGCGCGATGAACAGCAGGCTGAACACGAACAACGCGACCACCGCCATCACCGGGATGGTCGCGATGATGCGCCTCACCACATAGGCGAACATGAAGATCCAGACCGCGTTACGCCGTCTTGCTGACACCCCATGCAAACGGGATCGGCCCCTTGCCGATGCCGCTGATGTTCTTGCGCCAGGCCTGGTAGGTGAGGAAGAAGCCGGTCGGCGCGTAGACGACGCTGTCGAGCGCCGCCTTGTTGAGGCGCGCGATGATGGCCTTCTCCTCGTCCAGGTTCTTCGCCTCGAACCAGTTGTTCACTTCGGTCTCGACCGCCGGGACGTCGGGCCAGCCGAACCAGGCCTTCTCGCCGGTCGCGCGGATCGCGATGTAGACCGCCGGGTTGAGGCAGTCCGCGCCCGCATGCCAGGTGTGGAACATGCCCCAGCCGCCCTGTCCGGGCGGCGACTTGAGCGCGCGGCGCTGGCCGGTCGTACCCCAGTCGGTCGCGACGAAGTCGACATTCATGCCGAGCCGCTTCAACAGCTCCGCGGTCACGTCGCCCTGCGCCTTGGTGATCGGTTGGTCCTGCGCCACGATGCAAGTGACCGGCTCGCCCTTGTAGCTCGACTCCGCGAGCAGCTTCTTCGCCGCCGCGAGGTCGCGCTTGCCTTTGAGGATCTCGCCGCCCGCCTCGCTGTAGAGCGGCGTGCCGGGCGTGAAGTAACCGGGCAGGGGCTTCCACAGGCTGTTGTCGTCGCCGACCAGCGCGCGCATGTACTCTTCCTGGTCGAGCGCCATCAGCACCGCGCGGCGCACCTTCACGTCGTTGAAGGGCGGGTGCAGATGGTTCATGCGGAACGCGCCGATATTGCCGAGCGGGTCCGCGATGTCGACCGCGACGTTGCGGTTCTTCTTCAAGAGCGGCACGAGATCCGTGATCGGGTTTTCCCACCAGTCGACCTCGCCGTTCTGCAGCGCTGCCGCGGCGGTCGCCGGATCCGGCATCACCACCCATTCGATGCGGTCGATCAGCATGTTCTTGCCGCCGGCGAGCCATGAGGCCTTCTCGTCACGCGGCTTGTAGTCAGCGAATTTCTCGAACACCGCTTTCGCGCCCGGGACCCACTCGCCCTTGGCGAACTTCATCGGGCCTGAGCCGATATACTCCTCGATCTGCTTGAACGGATCGGTCTTGGCGATGCGCTCCGGCATGATGAACGCCATCGGCGTCGAGTTCTTGGCGAGCGCGAGCAGCATTTTCGGGTACGGCTTTTTCAGCACCCACTTCACGGTGCGGTCGTCGACCGCCACCAGCTCCTGCTGCAGCGCCTTGAGCATCAGCCCCATGGTGTCGCGTGAAGACCAGCGCGTCAGGCTCGCAACCACGTCCTTCGCCAGCACCGGCTCGCCGTCGTGGAATTTGAGGCCCGGGCGCAGCTTGAAGGTCCAGGTCAAGCCGTCGGAAGAAGTCTCTTCCGATTCAACCATTTGCCGCTGTGGCTTGAGGTTCTCATCGAAGCCGTAGAGTGTGTCCCAGACGAGCACGGCGGCGTTGCGCACGACATATTGCGTGCCCCAGATCGGATCGAAATTGGCGAGGTTCGCCTGCGGCACGAAGCGCAGCGTCTTCGCGGCGCCTTGCGCGATCGCGGGCGCGGACAAGCCGCCGGCGGCGGCAAATGCGCCGGCCCCGGCGCTGGCTTTCAAAAACGTTCTGCGATCCATCGAACCAACTCTCCCATTGTTGACGCGCCGGCTGCTCAAGGCCGCGCCAGTCTGCCACTTCCTTCGGCAATTTGCATATGGCTTATGACAAAACCGTCGCGGGCCGCCCCTCGCGGCAGCCTTGCGGCCGAAGACCGCAATAGCGAGCAAAGGCTGTGCCAGTGGTAAGGAGAGGGGGGCTGAGAGGAAGCGGGATCATGCATGAGGTCGCATTTGCGGACGAGCCGTTCATCCGCCTAACCGCCTTCGCGGGTGTCTTCATTGTGCTTGCCGCCTGCGAACTCGTCATGCCGCGACGCAGGCAGGCGATCGGGCGCGCCTGGCGCTGGCCGAGCAATCTCGGCGTCGTCGCCATCGATACGGCGCTGCTGCGGGTTCTATTTCCGACGACGGCCTTCGGTCTTGCGCTGATCGCCGAGGCGCATGGGTTCGGTCTGTTGAATGTCATTCCGTTGCCCCGATGGGCCGCGGTGCTGATCGCGATCATCGTTCTCGACCTCGCGATCTATTTGCAGCACGTGCTGTTTCACGCCGTCCCGGCGCTGTGGCGGCTGCACCGCATGCACCACGCCGATCTCGAGTTCGACGTGAGCACTGGATTGCGTTTCCACCCGCTCGAGATCCTGCTCTCGATGCTGATCAAATTCACGGTCGTTGCGGCGATCGGCGCCCCGGCGCTGTCGGTTCTGATCTTCGAGATCGTGCTCAACGCCACCTCGATGTTCAGTCACACCAATATGCGCATCCCCGAAAGGATCGATCGCGTGCTGCGCTGGCTCGTGGTGACGCCGGACATGCACCGCGTGCACCACTCGATCGTTGCGCGCGAGACCAACAGCAATTTCGGCTTCAACCTGCCTTGGTGGGATCGGCTGTTCGGGACCTACAAGCCCCAGCCTGCGGCCGGCCATGATGCCATGACGATCGGCATCGATCAGTTCCGCGACGCGCGCGAGCTTCGCCTCGATCGCATGCTGGCGCAGCCGTTCCGCGGCGACCCCGGCCGTTACCCGATCGGATACCGGGAGGCGGACCAATGAGCATGCGGCGGCCCGTTCCCCGCGTCGTGCTCCTGCTGGTGGTCGTCGCGGCGCTCGTGTAGGCGGACTGGCGGCGCAACCAGATCGACGCCGCGCGAGGCCGCCGCGATCGGATCGTGTGAGACGAGCATGGACCGCATCTATCTCGACTACAATGCCAGCACGCCGATCGACCCGGCTGTCGCGGCGGCGATGCTGCCGTTTCTCTCCGCCGACTACGGCAATCCATCCAGCGGCCATTGGGCCTCGCGCGACGCGAAAGCCGCCCTCGAGCATGCGCGCGGGCAGGTTGCCGCCTTGCTGGACCGTGCAGCCGACGAGATCATCTTCACCAGCGGCGGCAGCGAAGCCAACAATCTGGCGCTGAAGGGCGTGTTCTTTGCGAACCGCCACAAGGGCGAGCACATCATCGCGACGCGCGTCGAGCATCCGGCGATCATGGCGCCGTGCCGGTTTCTTGAACGCCTCGGTGCGCGCATCACGTACCTGCCGGTCGATCAGTTCGGCCGGATCGACCCGGACGACCTGCGCCGGGCAATCACGCCGCGCACGATCCTGATCAGCATCATGCATGCCAACAACGAGGTCGGCACGATCCAGCCGATCGAGGCGTGTGCGAGCGTGGCGCGCGAGCATGGCATCCTGTTTCACACCGACGCCGCGCAGTCGCTCGGCAAGGTCGCCGCCAAGGTCGATGAGCTCGGTGTCGACTTGCTGTCGATCGCCGGGCACAAGCTCTACGCGCCGAAAGGCGTCGGCGCGCTGTTCGTACGCCGCGGCGTCGAGCTCGAGCCGCTGATTCATGGCGCTGGCCACGAGTCCGGCCGCCGCGCCGGAACCGAAAGTGCGCTGCTTGCGGTCGGGCTTGGCAGGGCTTGCCAGCTTGCCGCTGATCTCGCGCCGATGGAGCAGGTGCGCGCGTTGCGCGATCGCTTGTGGCAGGCGCTGCAGGAGGCGTTCGGCAACCGCGTGGCGCTCAACGGCCATCCGGTGCATCGGCTTCCGAATACGCTCAACGTGTCCTTCGTCGGAATGGTCGGCGCCGAGGTCCTGGCGCGACTCGACGGCGTCGCCGCCTCGACCGGCTCGGCATGTCATGCCGGCCGTGTCGAGCTCTCGCCCGTGCTGGCCGCGATGGGCGTGACCGAGCAGGTGGGTATGGGCGCGATCCGCTTCAGTCTCGGGCGCACCACCTCGCGCGAGGAGATCGACGCGGTGGTCGAACGGCTGAGCCGCGTCCTCGCGCAAGTCTGATTGCAAGCCTTGTTGCAAGTCTGAATTGGCTACGCGCTCCGCTGGGCGGAGCGGCGACCCTCCTTCCGTACACGACGATGTGAACGACATGGCCGCGCCCGGCGCGGAACCGGCGGTGATTCCGGCTGACCAACGTGGCGCATGTGTGCGGCGTGACCGGGCGCAATCCGCCCGCCGTCCGATGAAGGAAGCAGAATGACACATCTGGGAGGGACAGCAGCCGCCGTCTTGGCGGCTTCGGCCTGTCTGTTGGCATGGGCATCGCCCGCCGCCGCGCAAGTCGATGGCATTTCGGCGCGCGAACTCGCCGCCCTGAAGGCGGAGTACAAGCGCCCTGCGGCGCGCGCTGTCGACAACCCGGCGCTCGTCAAGCTTGGCCGCCTGCTGTTCTGGGACCCGCGATTGTCCGCCTCCGGCAAGACGTCCTGCGGCAGTTGCCATGATCCGAAGCTTGGATGGGCGACACGCGAGCGGTTCAGCCGCAACGACTCCGGCAAGCTGACCTCGCGCAAATCGCAGACCGTGCTCGGCCTCGCGCACATGCAGGCGCCGGTCGGTTGGGACGGGCGCAACGAGAGCCTCGAGGCGCAGGCGAAAAACTCCATCGCGACCGGCTCGATGTCGATGCGCGAGACCGCGACGCCGGTCAAAATCGAGGTCATCGAAGCGCGGATCCGCGACATCCCCGCCTATGCCAAGATCTTCGAGGCCGCGCTGCCGGGCGTGCCGCTCGACATCGACGACATCGTGAAGGCCGTCGCCGCCTACGAGCGCACGCTGGAGCCCGGCATCGCGCCGTTCGACCGCTGGATTGAGGGCGAGGAGTCGGCCATCTCCGATTCCGCCAAGCGCGGCTTCGTGTTGTTCAATCGCGATGCCAATTGCTTCGCCTGCCATACGGGCTGGCGCTTCACCGACGACAAATTCCACGACATCGGCACCACGACGACCGATCGCGGCAGAGGGCGCGAGGTGAAAGACGACGAGCTGATGCAGTTCGCGTTCAAGACGCCGACGCTGCGCGCGGTCGCGCTGCATCCGCCCTACATGCATAATGGCTCGGTCCCGGACCTTTATGCGACCGTCGGGCACTACGAGAACGGCGGGATCGATCGGCCGAGCCGCTCGCCGCTGCTGCAGCCGATCAAGCTGACCGAAGAGCAGCGGCTCGACCTCGTGGCCTTCATGCAAACGCTGAGTGGCGTTCCGGAGGACGAGCCTCCGGCACTGCCTGCGTGGAGATAGGGCGCGTACTAGGTAGCGCGGGTGAGCCTTCGCGCATTTACGCGCGAAGGCGACACCCGGGGTCGGCGCGGGTAGCCCCGGATGTCGCCATAGCGCGTCGAAGACGCGCGTAAACGCGCTTTTGCCGCGCTCATCCGGGCTACACGCTACACGCCTGTCACGCCGCCAACGGTGAAGTCTGAATGTGGCCGCGCCACAGCAGCCAGGCCGTCAGGTAACCCCAAAGCCCGAACATTCGTTCGATCAGGCTCACGAAGGAGAGGTCGCGCGGGGCGAGGCCGTCCGTCGCTGACAGGATTGCTCCGACGCCGAAGATCGCTCCGGCGCCGACGACGATGTGCCCAATCACGAGCGCGAGGATCGTCGCGACGCTGGTCGCGACACCCAATGCGCCGACCAGCTTGAGCGTGCGTTGCCGGTGGAGGAATGCGACCGACCAGAGGCAGAGGGCCACCAGCAGAAACGAGGCGTAAAGCAGATCGTAGCGTCCCACGATCTCTGCCGGGATGCCGAGCAAGATCTGGACCTTGGTGGCAACCGCGATGCAAAAGAACACAAAGCCGGCGCGGTTGAGGGGCTTGCGCATGCCCATCTCGTCGCAGAAGCACCATGCGGCGAAAGCCGCAACCGCGAGCGCGAGCAGGCGAAGCGGCGCCAGCGGTTCAGCGAAATGCGACAGCAGCAGAATTGCGAACGCCGCGCCGGCCAGCGCAACCGCGCCCACCTTGGCATTCAGCGAGGTCGCGCGCGATTGGACTATCGATCGGATCATCGCAACTCCCTCTTTGACGGATGTCATTTGCAGATCGCGCGCCTGAATCAGATGATCATAGCCGAGATGCCTCTTCATTCAATTGCGGCCCGAGTGCAACGCCCTGGACCTGGTCGCAATCATTCAGGCGCGCTCGCGCCGATCGAGCTTTTGCGCTAACTGGTCGCGCGTGAGCATGCCGCCGATTTTGAGCAGCAAGACAGCATCCGAAGCTTCGGTGTTTCAGCCGGAGGCGCTGTTGCGCGAGGCGCGGCGGCAGAAGGGGCTTGCGGCCGTCGACGTGCCGTCCGTCTGCATCCTCGATCCGGATGGCGACATCGTGCGGCGATTGCGCCAGGACGGACGCGCGCAGCGATTCGAAGCGTGGCCCTGCTATCACACCGCGCTCGATACGTTCAGGCTTGCGGATCGGGAAGTCGGAATCGTCGGTTGCGCGGTTGGCGCGCCGTTTGCGGTGTTGATCGCCGAGGAGCTGTTCGCGAGCGGATGCCGCTTGCTCGTGAGCCTCACATCGTCAGGTCAGATCACGTCGTCCGGACCGACGCCTTATTTCGTTATCATCGATCGCGCGCTGCGCGACGAGGGCACCAGCTATCATTACGCCGCGCCGAGCGATTTCGCGGAGGCGGATCCGGCGCTTGTCGCGAAGGCCGCGGCCGCGCTCAAAGACGCAAGCCAGCCGGTGTTCGTCGGGCCGACCTGGACGACGGACGCGCCGTTTCGCGAGACCGCCGAGGCGATCGCGGCGGCCCGCGCGCGCGGCATACTGGCGGTCGAGATGGAGGCCGCCGCACTCTACGCGTTTGCACGCGCGCGCGGCGCCGCGGTGCTCTGCCTCGCGCACGTCACCAACACGATGGGGCAGGCGGGCGCGGACTTCGAGAAGGGCGAGGCCGACGGCACCGCCGACGCGCTCGCGATTCTCGCAGCATTGATCGCGGCGATGAATGTGTAGGGCAGGTCAGTCCTACTGCGTCACAACTCAGTGTTGTGAGCGCGGCATCGGTTATTGCGCCCTCTCCCGCATAGCCCGTCGAAGACGGGCGTGAACGCCCTTTTGGGGGAGGGCATCGCAGGCAGCTCAACGGACTCCGTCGGGTGGGGCCCCTCGATAGGCTCGCCGAAGTGCCCCCTCCCATCCTTCCTCGCTGAACCTCCGAGCAGCCCTCCCCCGCAAGCGGGAGAGCAACTGTGCTGAACTAGACCGGTGATCGGCCGGGCTCAAGGCTGGCGCTGCGCGCCCCCGCCTCCGGCGGCTTGCGGCCTTGACCCCGTCCGCTCGCCGGTCTCGAAGGCGCTCCAGCGCGCTCGGTCGAAGACCGAGCGCGCTGGAGCGCGCCCGTTTAGCGGATCGCGTAGCGATTGGGGTCCCACTTTTCACCGCGTCGGATCATGGCGTTGAGAATGACGATCAGCTTGCGCATGCAGGCGACAAGCGCGACTTTCGGTTTTTTGCCCTTGGCAATCAGGCGCTGGTAGAACGCCTTGAGCATCGGATTGTGTTGCGTCGCTGCTCCGAGAGTGGCCATGTAGAACGCATTGCGGAGCTTGCGGCGTCCGCCCCTGATGTGGCGCTCGCCGCGACGTCGACCACTGTCGTCATCGTAAGGCGCCGCTCCCAACAGCGCTGCAGCGATCTTGTCGTTGACTTGGCCGAGCTCTGGCAATGCGGCAACCAGGGAGAAGGTGGCGACATCGGCCAGCCCCGGCACACTCTCGATGATCTCGGCACGCGCGGCAAAATGCGGCGTCGCTTTGATCATGGCGGCGATCGCGGCAATCTCGGCGGCAATGCTCTTCGACAGCCGCGTCTGCATCTGCTGCACGGGCGGCGGCACGGCGTGTTCACTCTGGTTGTGGAGCTTGCTGCGCATATCGAGCAATGCCTGGCGCGCATTTACCAGCGTCTGCAGCTCCTCGCGCGCCGCATCGTAGCATTGGGCGGGGGCCGCATCGAAGGTCTCGGCGAACCAGGCGATCATCTCGGCGTCGATCACATCGTTCTTGGCCAAACGTCCAGCCGATTGGGCAAAGCTGCGCACGCGCTTGGGATCCACGATCCGTACCGCGATCCCGGCTGCGCGCAGCGTTTTGGCCCAGCCGCGCTCATAGCCGCCACTTGCTTCCATCACCGCTTTGGTCACCTTGTGCTTGCGCAGCCAGGTAATCAGCTTGCGGTGACCTTGCGCCGTGCTCGGGAACGTCTGCCGTACCGACAGCTTGCGAACGCACCCATCCACCTTGTCCTTCGCAACGTCGATGCCGACGACAATGCCATCGCCTTGTGCCATCATTCCACTCCCTTCCTTGCTCGGTACGGGCTCGAAGCCCATGCAACTGTTCGGGTTGAGGAAGACACCGGCGCTGTCCCTCGCTCTCCCTCAAGCTCTCTGGCTTTTGGGCGACACGGGCTCAGCTCCAGCGACGGGCGGTTGGTCAGAACCGCCCGTTCGCACATTCTGCCGAATTTTCCGGACACAAGGGCGCACATACGACCGCCCGCGATTCTGACGCAGTAGGGTTAGCCGCGTCCCGCGTTCGCGGGATGCGGCGTAACCCGCCGTCGCGAGAGGCGGCGGATCTGCGTCTCGCGCACCGTCACTTTCACCCTGTGACAATGCGCCGACCTGGTCGGTTGCGCCGCGGTGTCGCACGACACGAAATTTGATTTTGCGCGGAGGCCGTAACCCGATTATCAGGGGCAAGGGGCGCGCCGGTACGGGGATGTTGTCGGTCATGGACGACAGGGAGCGCTTCGCCAAGAACGCGCTGTTCTGCCGCAAGCGGGCGGCGGCCCGGAAGGATCCCGCCGCCATCCGCCACTGGACCAAACTCGCCGAGGAATATGAGCGGCTCGCCGTCAATCCGGTCGCCGCGCCGCCGGGGCGGGCCGTGGACGTAGGACGGATTAGCGAAGCGTAAGTCCGCCGATAGCGAACACGAATTGGCGGGTTACGCGCTTTCGCGCTAATCCTCTGCGTCACGACTCAGTGCCGTGAGCGCGGCATCGGTTATTGCGTCCTCTCCCGCTTGCGGGGGAGGGCATCGCCGGCAGCTCAACGTACTCGGTCGGGTGTCCCTCGATAGGCTCGCGGAAGGTCCCCCTCCCCATCCTTCCTCACTGAAACTCCGAGCAGCCCTCCCCCGCAAGCGTCCCGCAAGCGGGAGAGGGCGCATATACGACCGCCGAGCTTCTGACGCAGGAGAGCTAACCCGCCCTACACGTCAACGACTCACCGCCGCCCGAAACCGAACCTGAAGCCGCCCATCCCGCCGCCCATCATCGGCATGAACATCGGGCCGGCCATCGGCGCGGGCTGGGCCACAGGCGGCGGTCCCGGGGGCTGGGCAGGCGCCTGCGCGGTCGCCTTCGGCGCACGCGCCGGGGCGCGCTTCCGTTCGACACGTTCCGCGCGCCGCGTCTTCTTCGGCTCCGGCTTGAGCGCCACGCAGGTGTCGCCCTTCGCCGCGTAACCGCGCTCGCAGGTGAGCGGGCAGGCGCGGTCCTTCTGCTTCTGCAGCGCCGTGACGGTCTCGCCGGAAGGCTCATTCACGTCGAGCTTGGCGCGGGTGAACTTGTTGAACTTGCGCAGGCCCTCGCGCGTATTGCTGCTCCAGTGACCGCTCGCCTCGTTCGGGCCGCAGCCGAGACGGATCAGCTCGAGCTGGATCACGCGGGTGATATCAACGCCGCTCGGCGCAGTCGGCCTGGTTTCGGAAAGGGGCGCGGGCTTGGCGGGCAGGGCCGCGACGGCGACCGACGCGGCCGCGGGTCCGGGCGACAGCCCCGGCGCCGGCGTCGCGGTAGCGGCGGGCGGGCTCAGCGCAGGCGGATCAGGCAGCGTCTGGTCGAGCACGGTCACCTTGCGCGGGGCGGCGCAGAGCCGCCGCTCCGACAGTCGTGCCAGCTCGACGAACACGCCGGACGGAAAGCGCTGCAGATAGGCGCGGACGGCGTCACAGTCATTCACCGATTGCGCCGCGTTCCAGAACGCGACGTCGAGCGCACGATCGTCCGCGCCGGGGCCGGCCGCGGCCGGCGTCTTGGCGGTGAGCTCGGCGGGGACGGTCGGCGCATCGATCTTCGTCTCGGCCTGCTGCAGCTTGGCGAAATAGAACGCCTTGCTCATGTCGCTGAGCTGCTGCGGACGCTGGCTGTTGCGGGTGTCGCGGCGCACGTCGGCCGACACGTCCTTGAGCATCACGGACACTTCAAGTCCGGGCTTGCCCATGTGGCGCAGCAGCGCCGCCGTGAACGGACTGTTGCGCTCCCCGCCGTCGGCGGCCTCTTGGCCGGGCGCTGCCGCAAACGCAATCAGCGTGTCGCGGCCGGTCGGCTCCATGCGGGCGAGGCCGCGTCCGAGCTGCGCGCTGCGCTTGAGCGCGGTCAGGCTGCGGCGCAGATTTTCGGTGAGCGGATTGTTGCGGCAGGCATCGAGGAAGACGAGATTAACCGGCACTTTCGATTCCATCAGTCGCACGATGGCATCGAGCTCGATCGTTTCCGACGACAGCAGAAACTCGTTCTCGAGCCGGGCATTGGTCGAGACCAGATAGTTCTTGTCGTTCATCTGCACGCCATGGCCGGCGTAGAAGAACAGGCCGACATCGGCGTCGTCGAGCGTGCGGGCGAACTGCTCGATGGTGCGGGCGAACTCCTGCTGGTCGAGATCCATCCCGAGCTGCACCTCGAAGCCGAGGCTCTTGAGCGCCTGTGCGACGTCATTCGCGTCATTGCTCGGATTGCGCAGCGCCGTCGCGTGCTTGTAGGCCGAATTGCCGATCACCATCGCGACGCGCCGCTCCGCGTTGGCGTCGACGGACCACAGCGCCAGCAATAGGCTTCCGAGCACCAGGGTTAGACGTGTCAACATGACAACCCCCTTTTGGCCATCGCATGCCGCATGCGTCGTGGCCTTGTTTTACTGCGCGGGTCAGGCCAGTTCCGTCTGACCTTACGTCGCACCCAACCCTCTATTTGTCGTCATCCATTGGCGTGAGGTTCGATCGAATGACCGGGGGCGAGCCGGTCTATGGCGGCGGGATGTCGCAGGAGGCGGCCAAGCGTGAGTGGTGAGGAAGGACCTCAGCGAACCACGAACGGCAATGAGAACGTGACGGCTTTGCCCGTGACCGCATCGCGCAGGACGGTGTCGACCAGGTATTCCCCTTTGGGGATGTTGCGGAACGTGTAGGTGAACGTCGTCATGAACTCTCTGTTGCGCGCCCAGCTGGCGACCCCCAGCTTTTGAAAATCCGCCTGCCGATAGAGTTCTGCGCCGTCCTGCTTCCTGAGTACCAAGTCGGCTCTCAGGTCGATGTGCCAGAGATCACCTGACTTGCGCCAGCCAAAGCCCCTCGGCTCGGCATAGATCTGCATGGGCACGCCGGCATCGAAGACATTGTCGGATCGGGGGGTGTAGAGACCGAACCCGGTCGGGCTGTCAGCTACCCAGAGGGCGCGCTGGATGGTGAGCGGCATTCGTTCCCAGATCGCGGCTTCGACCTCATTGAGAGCCCCGAACGCCTCAACGTACTTTCCCTGCTCGGCGAGTGCGGCGGCCTCTTTCGTCCTTGTGGAGATGTCCTGTCCGAGCGCGGCGGCGATGGTGGCGCCAGCCGCAGCACAGATCGCACAGACGATGATACCTGCCTTGACCATAGCAAAGCCTCCTCATGAGACATTCCTGCCAAACCGCATCGCGCGCAGCACGGCGTGCGCACCGATCACCGGGCTGATGAGACACGCCAGCAGCTACACGATGATTTCCGCAGCGCGGACTCGCGTTACGTCTGAAACGCAAGACACCGGGGCAAGCTGCGTCGATTGCGCCGGAACGGCGCGGGAACTTGGCTCCAGCGATGTGGAACTTGCCTCCTGCGATGTGGATTGAATTCGGCCACGGTTTGCGCCGATTCCTGTTGCACACGTGACCGGTGCGCCAAACGTTGGTCTCTGCAATCTCGACCAGATCCGCTCAGACCGAAGGAAGCGGTGCAGAATTGGGGGGAGAGTTCCAGGGGTGTTTCATGCTGCGTATGATCGCAATTGCGCTCGCGTTGCTATTGTTCGGCGCGAACAGCGCGTCGGCGCAAACTAACGCTGAGAAACGCATCGCGCTTGTGATCGGCAATGCCGGCTATCAGGCCGGCGCGCTGACCACGACCGCCAATGATGCCGGGTTGATCGCGCAAACCTTGCAGGCCGCGGGCTTCGACGTCGCGGGCGCGCGCGATCTCGATCAAGATTCGCTGCGGCGCGCGCTGCGCGACTTCGTCGAGAAGGCGACCGCCTCCGGCCCGGACACGGTGGCGTACATCTATTTCGCGGGCTACGGCCTGCAGCTCGAAGGCGAGAACTACATCATCCCGGTCGATGCGCGCATCGCGCGCGATGCCGACATTCCGATCGAGGCGGTGCGCATCTCCGACTACACGCGTCCGCTCGCGGGCCTGAAGCTGAAGGCCACCATCGTCATCCTCGATGCCGCGCGCGGCAATTCGTTCGCGAAGTCCGGCCAGCCGATTGCCGGCGGTCTTGCGCTGGTCGAGCCCGAGCCCGGCATGTTGTTGGCTTTCAACGCCGCGCCCGGCACGATCGCGCCGGAAGGGCAGGGGCCATACGGGCCGTACGCGCAGTCGCTTGCCGAGATGATGCGCGATGGCGGCTTGCCGCTTGGCGAGGTGTTCGATCGCGTGCGACTGCGCGTCAACGACATCACCAAGGGTGCCGAGCTGCCCTGGCACGCCGGGCGGATCGAGGCTCAGTTCGTGTTCTTCGAGCGCGCGCCCGATGCGCCGCCGCCGGCGGCGCCGCTCGAGCAAGCGGCCTCGCTGCGGCGCATGCCGATCCGCAATCTTGCGGCGCAGGAAGCCTATACGGTCGCGCTGGAACGCGACACGCTGCAGGGCTACACCGATTTTCTCGCGGCCTTCCCGCGCGACCCCATGGCAAAGCGCGTGCGCGCGATCGTGGCGGCGCGGCGCGAGGCGATCACCTGGCGCCGCACGCGCGCCGAAGATACGCCGCCGGCCTATTGGTCATATCTGAGGCGCTATCCGCACGGACCGCACGCCGCGGATGCGCATCGCCGGCTCGCCTTCCTGTCGGCCGCGCTCGAGCCGCCGCCGTCCTTCGCGATGATCAGCTACGACGTGCCGCCGCCGCCGCCGGAGGAGATCGTCTATGTCGCGCAGCCGGTGCTGGCGTTCGACGATCCGGTCTATGCGTTCGACCCGCCGCCACCGCCGCCGGTGTTCCTGCTGCCGCCGCCGGACCCGGAGTTCGTGGTGCTGCCGCCGCCACCGCCGCCGATCGCGCTGTTCGTGCTGCCGATGCCCGAATACCGGCCGGTGCCGATATGGGTGCGGCCGCCACGCTATATAGCGCCACCGCCGCACAATGTGATCTACGCCAACGTGCACAACACGGTGGTGATCAACAACACGACCAACACCGTGACGGTCACCGATCGGTCCGGTCAGCGCCAGACGATCACGCCGACCGCGCAACCGGCGGCGCAATCTCCTGCGCCTGGCGCGGCTCCGACACGTGATTCCGGTGCGGCGCCGGTCGCCGCCGTCGGGCCCGCGCTGCCGCCATCACTGGCGCAGAAGGCGGCCGCCATGCCGACCCAGACAGCGCCTGCCGCCAAGCCGCCGATCACCGGGCCGCAGCCGCAAGTGCAGCCGGGACAAGTGCAGCCGGGGCAGACCACCGCAACGCAGCCCGGACAGGCGG
>Ga0081539_10002953_pt1 | contig 22365 bp, 21 predicted proteins | sample TabmetS4T2R2_FD_71023 | JGI IMG/M metagenome (GOLD analysis project Ga0081539, IMG submission 71023) | Tabebuia heterophylla rhizosphere microbial communities from the University of Puerto Rico - S4T2R2 | ecosystem: Host-associated > Plants > Roots > Rhizosphere ...
CCCCGGCCCCTCGGCCCCCACCCCCTCCAGCGACGCCAGGCACGTTTCGAGATTCGCCCGGGTCGGGTTCCCGGTCCGGGCGTACTCGTACCCCTGGTGCTCCCCCACCGCCGCCTGGGCGAACGTGGAGGTCTGGTAGATCGGCGGGATCACCGCCCCGGTCGCCGGGTCCGGCGCCGACCCCACATGCACCGCCCGGGTCTCGAAGTCCATCTGTTCGAAGCTCACGCCATCCCCTTCGTCGGGTCACGAAATGTCGGCGGCCAGCATAGGCCGGTCACAGCCATCCCTTGCGGTGGGCGGCCATGGTCGAGCTCAGGGTCCTGGACGTGCCTGAGCGAGGCCCTCAGCGGTCTGCCGGAGGTGGGGGCCGCTCGGCCGGCGGACTGAGCGCCGAAGACGATGCTGCGGCCGCGCTCTCCTCCAGCGCCCGGGCGCGGTCAGCGTCGCCGAGGACGTGCAGGGTCCTGGCGAGGGCGATCGCGGCCCCAAGGGTGTCGGGGTGCTCGGGTCCGAGCACCACCTCGCGTTGGGCCAGCACCTGCTCCTGGAGCGTCTGGGCGTCAGCCAGATCGCCGACGGCGACCATCGTCGCGGCCAGGGCGGCTCTCGCGTCGAGGGTGTCGGGGTGCTCGGGTCCCAGGACGTTGACCGCTCGGTCCAGCGCCTGCGTCAGGGTCGCCACCGCCTCCGAGAGGGACTCTGGCGTGCGCTGCGCCGCCTGCGCCGATCCGAATGCCGTCATCGTGCGCACCAGTTGGCGGTCGTCGAGGGGCGGGTCGAGCCGTCGCGCCTGTTCCAGAGCAGTCGCCGTCGTCTCCAGCGCCTCAGCGGATGCGTCGGTACGAAGTTGGACCAGGCCGAGATCCGTACCGATCCTGACCAGTACGGGATGCTCGGGCCCATTGGCCACCAAGGCCAGAGAGCGTGCTCGCTCGAGGGCCGAGCGAGCCGCTTCGAAGCGGCCAATGGCGTGGAGGTAGACGCCGACCTTGTCGAGCACCGACGAAGCGGCGGCCACACCGGACTGTAGTTCCTGAGCGTGCTCCGCCGCCGCTAGGGCATGTGCCAGGAGATGCTCGGCCGCCGGCCACCGCCCGGGATGGCGTGCCTCTGGCGGGAACCCATGGTCCACTACCTCGACGGCGGCACCCGCCCACAACTCGGCGTCAGCCATCTGAAGCCGGTCCCTGGTCACGACCTGGACCAGACGATGCACCGACAGCGACTCCTCGCCTGCTTGGACCAGGGAATGGGAGCGGAGGACGGCGATCGCGTCGTTCAGGCCCAGGGGATCGGTCACGGTGCTGGCCAGCTGCCGAGGGAGGGACCCGGCTCCCTCGACGATGATGCGTTGCGGGATGTCGTCCGGGCCCAGGAAGGCGCAGAGGCGCAGTAGGTCCGCCGCCGCCGGAGAAAGCTCCTCGACCCGCTGAAGGGACAGCAACCAGGTCGTGGCCACCGACCCCTGGTAGCCGAGGACCTTGCCCTCATGCAGGACCCTGACCTCCTGCTGCCGGAAGAGTCGGAGGTAGCCGCCGAGAGACAGTCCGGTTTCATCGATGTACGCGGCGGCCTGCTCGAGCGCCAGAGGGAGGTAGCCGAGCGCCTCGGCGAGCACGGTGGCCGTCCGGGGATCCGACTGCCCGGTCCGGTTGGTGAAAAACGCCACCGCCTCCACCGGATCGAGCCCTTCGAGGGCCACGACCTCGGCGATCCGCCGCCAGTTGGGATTGCGGGAGGTGATCAGGACATGGCCGAACCCGCCATGGGGCAGATACGGCCGTACGTCCTCTGGACCTTGGACGCCGTCGAAGACGAGCAGCCAGCGGGCGTTGTGGCCGAGCCATCTGCGTACGGCTTCGGTAGCGTCACCGGCCTCGGCGCCGTGCATCTCGGGAGCCAGCGCTGACGCCAGGAGGGCGAAGTCGTCGGCGCACGTGGCGGGATCCTCACCGCGGATCCACCCGACGACGTCGTAATCGGACTGGAACCGGTAGGCGAACTCGATCGCAAGCTGGGTCTTGCCGCTCCCTCCTAGGCCGGTGACGGCGACGGCCGATGGCGCGGCGCCTTCGGATCCCAGCAACTCCCGGACGCGGGCGAGCGGCCGTTCCCGTCCGATGAAGTCGAGGTTCCGGGAGAAGGGGACGTTCCAGACCGGCGGCAGGCTCCCGGGCTTGGCCGATTTCCCGGGCGTCGAGATCAGCAGGGGTGCGGACACCGTCCGCAGCCGGCTGCTCTCGGGTGCCAGCAGGGCAAGGCTCATGGCCAGCGATCGGTAGGCGGTCTCCAGTTCCTCGGCGCTATCCGAGGCGCCAACGGCGAGGTTCTCGAGGTAGGCGTACTTGGGGATGTAGGGAAGCTTGAGATCCCAGAACCCGCTGTCGACCCGCTTGAGGGCCGGCGGGGTGAAGCGATCCATGCGCGCCCGGAACTCCTGCCGGAACCGATTCCTGGCGTCGATCTCACTGTTCTCGATTCGGGTGGGGACGACCACGATCTGGAGGGGGCGGCCGCGCGCCTCGATCACCTCCGATTTCAGGAAGGACTCGGCCATGGTGAAGGTGTCAGCCAGGTTCTGGAGGTTGGGCACGCAGAAGGCGACCACGACGTCGGCCAGCTGGCGGGTGCAGACCCCGCCCATCTCGGTGGCCCCGGTCCGGCTGTCGATCAGCACCACGTCGGCGGCCAGCTCGTCCAGCAGCTGCTCCCGCATCCACTCGAAGAAGGCCTCGCCGTGGAAATCACGGTAGAAGCCTGTCCAGTCGAAGCTCTGCACCGCCTCGACGTAGTCAGGGAACCGATCCCCGCCGCGCCAGCCGGCGGTGAGCACCCACATACCGGCTTCCTTCCCGGGCGTTCCCGGCACCTCCGGCTCGTGGACCGGGTAGAGGACCCCCGAGAGCGGCGCCAGTTCCTTGCGAAGCACGCGCGCGACCTCCGCGAGGGAGGTCTCCTCTGGTGCGAGAGGGAGCAGCGGGAACTGGCGCTTGTAGGCGAGTAGGACGTCGATCAGCCCGAGCTGGGACCGGATCGGGTCGAGTTCCTCGGGCGTCCGGAAGTAGAAGCTCTCCAGCCCAGGGGCCTCAAGGTCCCAATCCACCATGACCACACGCAGGCCCTGGCGGTAGAGGTGCTCGGCCACGTTTGCCAGGGCCATGGACCGCCCGGCTCCGCCCTTGAAGGAGTGGAAGGTCCAGATCATGCGTAGGTGCTGTCGGTCCTGGTCCAGACGGTCGACCGCTGGGGCCTGCGCCAGGTGGTCACGTGGGGGGCGATTGCCATCATCAGCCATCCCTTCAGATCTGCCTGGTCGCCGATCTGCGCGCTGGAACGGGCGTACCTGGGGTCGAAGACCGGTGGCCGGTAGAAGTGCTCGGCCACCTGCCTGGCCATCTGGCGGATGGCGTCCCGCAGCTTGAGGCTGCTGGCGGGCAGCGAGAACGGCGTCAGGACCAGCACGAAGGCGTCTCGGTTGCGGAAGGCCCTCGGCGCGATCCAGTTGGCGTACCGGTCCCGGACCAGGTCGTCGTAGAACGCCAGCGGGTCGAGAACGATAACCGCGGGACCGCGCATGAGCTTGGTCGTCTGGCCCGCGACGGCCTCCTCCTGGCCGGTCCAGAACTCCTCGCGCAGGTAGTCCCAGCGGAACCGTATCGGGGCGGCGTCAGGGTCCTCAATCGAGAGCATCTCGCCAAGCTCTCTGTTTATCTCGTTCCGGAGCCCCTCCAGGACGGCTTCGACGTCGGCTTGGCTTCCGAACGGCCGCCACTCGGCACGGCGCTCGCCGTAGTGTCGCAGCAGCTGGTCCTTGTTCTCGATGCCAAGGCTCTGGAGCAGTACATCGAGGCTGGGGCCCGACGCCGGCTCGGCGGCCGAGTCGATCTCGGCCAGGCGCTCCCTGGTCGTCGTGACCACCAGCAGCGGGACCGGTATGGAGTCCTCGACATCCCGGATCGACCGGTCGATCCGGTCCACCACTCTCCGCCACAGCCCCTCGTTCACCTGCTCGACGCCGCCCGGGTAGGCGTCCGCCTCCCGGAGGTCCGTGATCCATTGGTACGGACGCAAGGCATCGTTGTCGCCCTCGAGGGCGACGACCAGGATCTGCCTTGAGGGGGCAGGACCACCGAGTCCACCTGGGTCGACGATCTCCGCGAACCGGTAGACCTCCGAGTTCACCCAGGACGACTCCTCGGCGGCGCTCGTCCATAGGGCCACCAAGTGCCGTGACTGGCGGAGGGCGCCGAGCAGCTGCGGTTCCCAGCGGGGTCCGGCCCGCAGGTTCTCCCGGTCGAGGAACGGGGTCAGCTGCGCCCCACGAGTCTCAAACGGATCCTTCGTGGCAAGCAAACACACCACTCACCTGCGGCCGTGTCAAGACAGCGTGCCCAGGCAGTCTCGCCCGTATCATCCATGTAGGAGCCGCAGGCGCTCAGGCCGGACGCACAAGCCGGCCGAGCTACAGGTCGCGCTCGAGGGCGGCCTGGATCTGGTCGATCCGGATCCCCTCGTTGGCCTCGTAGACGCCGCTGCCGTGGAGCCGCGGCATCTCCTTGTCGCCAGCGTGGTGCAGGGCGATCACCGCCCAGCGCTTGTTGAAGACGGGACTGCCCGAGCTTCCCGGCTCGGTCGGCGCCCGGTAATGGAGCAGCTTGGCGTCGTAGTCCAGCAGGTGGTTGTCCAGGATCGACAGCTGGAGGTCCGGCCGGCCCAGCGGGTGGCCGATGACGTAGACCCGCTCGATGGGATCGGCGTTGAGCGGGGGCAGGTTCCGGGCCAGTGGGCAGGGGAGCACGCCAGCGGGGAGCTGCTCGGGCTCGATGATGGTCGCGTCGAACTCATTGGGCGGCGAGGACCAGAGCACCCGCCGGACCCCGACCCCCGGCTCGGTGAAGTCCTCGAGGCCCCGGAAGGCCAGGAAGGCCTCCTCGGCTTGGATCGCCCTGGGCACCACGTGGGCATTGGTGATCAGCACCGCCGGAGGCAGACTGGGATGCAGGCCGGCGCCCTCGACCAGGAAGCCGGTGCCGACACCGTCCCCGACCTCGTCCTCGATCCGGGCGACCCCCCGGCAGCGGTCAAGGGCGTTACTGAACCATCTGGTGGTGGTGAAGCGTTCGCTGCCAAACACCCGCTGCAGGCGCTGGTCCTGGTCGATCCGCCCCAACGCGTCGTTGTCCACATCCGTCGGCCCGACGGTGACCTCGCCACCTTCGCCACGGTCGAGCAACTCGGCCTGGAGCAGGGGCAGCAGGGTCGAGCCCGGCTCCGAGTCGGCCGTCAAGCCCCAGACCTCGGTCAGTTGACGCAGCGTGCTGGCCAACTCGAACGCGTCGGCCTGGGGGTGGGCGAGGTAGAGGCCGAGCCACTGATGGGCCTGCTCGAACCGGCCGAGTGCCACGTTGGCCTCGACCGCCGTCGCCAGGTCGAACACGGGGATGCGTTCGCTCGGCTCCCCGATGGCCGTCAGGATCTCCTCGGCCAGCCGGTCGGCCGCCGGCTTGGGGTCGGGGAAGGTGGCCAGGGCGATGCCGTCCCGCGCCGCCCGGTCCAGCAGCGCGGTCGCGTTGATCCCGTGCCACAGCCGGGTCCCGTCCTCGACCCAGGCCTGGTGGTAGGCCTGCACCGCCCGCTCCAGGTGCAACCTCCGGCGACGCCCGGCGCCCACGTCGGTGGCGACATAGCGGTCCTTGTGGGCCCGCCCCATCAGTCCCTGCAGCTCGGCCTGCTCCCCGAGGTCGTCGCCGGCGGCCATCCCGGCCGCCAGGACGCCCAGCGCTGCTCCGGTCAGGCCCTGGTCGAGCAGCGCCTGTGCGTACTGACGGTAGATGAGCATGCCGTCGCGACCCGAGGCGATCAGGGCGTCGGCCACGCGCTCCATCAGCTGGAACTGGCGCTTGCGCCGCAACGCCGACAAGACCCGCCTGGCCAGGAGTTCGGGGAATGGCTCATCGCTGGAGCGGACCTGGGCGATCAGCACCTCGCACAACTGCGTTGTCCTCGGGCGGTCGAAGGCGGCGACGGCCCGTTCCACCTGCCTGACCAACGCCTGCGCGTCGGTCGGCGGCGTCATGGCCAGTCCAGGCCGAGCATGCCGGCGAGCTCGGTCCGGAGACGTATGCCGCTGAGGTACTTGCCGATGTCGTGCCGCCAGCGCCCGTAGTTGTCCTCGTTGAGGTCGTTGACCACGCTGGCGTCCTCACGGCGGTAGTCGTTGGCCAGCTTCGGGTCGAGGAGGGCGACCACGTCGATCCGGTCATAGACATTGAGCCAGCGACCCGAGACGCGTTCGCCGGGGAAGCCGTTCGACCGCGACCACTCGGGCTTGAGCTGGTCTTGGATCTCGGTGAGCCCGAGCGGGGAGCCGATGGTGACCAGGACGTCGACCCGCGGGGTGGCCTCGACCCGCTTCAGGCAGTCGTAGATGATCACCGTCCCCATGCTGTGGCTGATGACGATGTGTGGGCCCGGCTGCTCGGCGCCCTGCAGAAGCGTCTCGACGGCCCGGTCACGGATGACGTCCCGGACGGGGTACTCGACGCCCGCCCTTGGGCTGTAGCGCTCGTTGAACAGATAGTGGTGCACATCGCGGAGAAATGCCTTCATGAACCGCTGGGCCAGGAACGGCGGCAGCAGTTCCTCGCGGCCTTCGAGCTCCGAGGATGGCGGCGCGGCGGTCTCAACGAGGCCGGCCTGGACCCGCGCGGCCTCCAGCTTGGCCTCGAGGCGGGCGACCATCGCCTGCTCCTCCGGGTCGGCCTCAGCCTGCCAGGACATGTCGACGTCCTCGATGCCGTCCTTCTCGACAGCCTCGAGACTCTCGTTGCCACGCGACTCGGGAAGGGGCGCCGCGTACATGAAATCGGCCCAGTAGATCATGGAGGACGAAACGCCCTCGGCGTCGAGCTCCAGGCCGTCGTTGTCGGCCAAGCTCGTCAGCCAGCTCGACCGGAGCGTCTCGGCGGGCGTCTTGTTGCCGATCCCATGGATAAAGGTGACATGGCCCATCGCCCCCCCTTCCCCGTGCTCAATCGGGATCCTGTACGCGATTGGGACAAAGTCTCATACGGGGGCCATCACGAGTCAATGGCCCACCGGGGCGCAGCGGCGCTGGCCGCTGAAGAAAGGCACCTCGCTGCGATGTCACGACAGGCTACCCGTCCCGACCGGTCCATTCGGCCACGAGCCGCTGCATCAGATACGGGTAGGGCGGCACCGGTCGGACGTCGTCGGGCCCACGCGGCCTCGACCAGCGCTCCCCTGGCGCCTGGCGCATGAGCCGCTGGGTAGGGTCCTCGGTGTCGCGCAGTTCGGGTTCGAGGTCGGCCTCCAGCACGCTGTCGTGGAACACCAGGACCTCGACCTGGAAATCCCGCAGCACGGTCACGTCCTGCATAGCCGGGCGCTGCGGGCTGAGGAGGACGGCGACCGTCGGGTGGGTCACCTCCACCATGCGGCTGGTGACGCGGTGACGGCGCACCTCCTCCAGGCCCGGCTGCTCGGCCTCGACCTCGCTGAGGTCGAGGCGCACCTCAGCACCTTCGGCATCGAGATAGCGCAGGGCACCGCGGACCGCCAAGGGAGCGAGCAGCACGCGGGTAGCGCGCTCGAACCCTCCGCCCTCCATCACCGTGAGGTGCGACGGTCCTGTCTCGACGCGTCGCTCCGCCACCGGGGGGGCGGCGTAGTCGAGCGCGACAGTGCCGACGACCAGCGCGATGTCGGCGTCGGCGGGCACGACGAGCTGCCCGCCCTCGGCGAACACCGCCCGCGCGAGAGCGACAATGGCCTCGTGTCGGCCAGCCGGTGACTCGGCGCCCGGGCGCCGGTGGGGTGGCGGCGGGTCGGCCACGAGCAGAACGGTGAACGCCGACCGGCCAGGGCGGGGGCGCAGCGACCGGGTCACAGCGTGCCCGCCGCAAGCTGGTCGGCGGCCGCGTCGACGAGGCCCTCTTCGACCTCCACCACCCCGGTGTTCTCGGTGAGCCAGGCCAGGTCGCGTTGGCGGTCCACCCGCTGGGGCGGCGGATGGACGACGACCGCATCCGCCGTCCCAGCCGACTCCTCCGCGAGCCGGAACCGGTGCAGGTCCGCCGGCCGGATACACACGGTGACGCTGTAGTGGCGCCCCGGACCTTCGACCCGGAACCCGCCCGCCGACGGTCTGATCTGGTCCCGGGCGAGGCCCGTCCGGCTCAGTGACCGCCAGACCGATTCCAGCATCGCCTCCCGTCGCTGCCGCAGCTGGGTGCGATGCTGTTCGAGGAGGAAGTCCCTGATCGCATCGTCGTCATCGGCCCGGCAGCGGGCCAGCTCGTCGATCTCGCCGATGATCGGTCCGCCAGCTTGGAGGTGGACCGCGGCCAGCCCCAGACGGCGCTTGACGGCGACGGCGACCTCGTGGCGAACCCATGACGAGCGGACCGCGTGCGGTGTCTCCACGACCACGATCATCGCCTTGTCGACCAGCTCGTCGGCGATGCGTTCGATGAAGTCCACGCCCGGCGGCAGCCGGAACCGGTCAAGGAACACGTCAAAGCGCAGCTTGGAGAGAAGGTCGGTCAGCCGCTCTGCGGTCGGCCCGCCGTCGGCGTGGGCGTAGCTGATGAAGACCCGCCGGTCGTCTTCGCCGAGGATGATCGAGTCGGCGATCTCGTCGGCCACCTCCCCCACGTCGGACTGCCAGCTCGGCGCCTGCTGCGCCTGCATTGCCGGCGGCAGCACGTCATCGGGGTTGAGGCCCGCGCGGAACACTCCGAGCGTCTCGAAACCCCGTGCTCGCCAGTCGTCGACGAGCTGGTTGAGCACGCCCGAGGGTGCCTGCTCGCCAGCGACGACGACCAGCAGGTTGCGGACGCCGGACCCCTGGGTCGCCCAGCAACCAACGCCTCCCGGGCCGTCGCAAGGCTGTGCACCGGCTGCCGTTGCCGAACCGAACCGGGTCGTCAGGAGGTCGACGAGATCGTCGCGCCACAGCGTCGCCGCGCCGTCGCTGACGATCAGCACGCGTGCCGGTTGCACGGCAGCGAGCTGAGGGAAGCCACGACAGGCGACCACCTCGTCATCGGCTTGCTGCGACTGGAGGATGATCGTGAACGAGTGCGGGTCGACGGTCACTGGCCATCCGTGCCGACGGTGGGTACCTCTTTGGGAGTGCTCTCGATGACCAGTTGCCCCCACTGGCCATTCTCGGACCGGAGGACCTGCTCGACCCGCTCGACCTCGGCCTCCAGGTCGCCGCCGGGGCCGGCGGCATCCCAGTCGATCTGGGCCTCTGCAAGGTTGAGCGCCGCGTCGTTGTAGAGCTTGCGCAGTTGCGCAAACCCGATCAGTCCCTCGAACGCGGTCACCGCACCCGCCAGCGCGGCCAACACGGCCGCGGTCACGCCGGACAACGCCCGGCCTGTCCCGGTCGTCAGCTGGCCCGCGATTCCGGCCAAGCCGGCGAGGACCAGTAGCGTGTTGCGGACCACGATGGCCTGCCCGCTGGCCTGCTCGTATTCCCGACGGCGGCCCTCGTAGTACTTCCGCTGGCCGGCGATGCGCAGCGTCCTGTAGAGGTCATAGAACTGTGTGACCCGGCCGCTCATCCCGGCTCCTTGCCGTTCCGGATCGCCAGCACATCGCGGCGCAGGATGATCTCTCGGTCGCCTCCCGCGTACCGACCCATCGCGGAGAGGTAACGGAAATAGAGGGCGCGCAACCGTTCGGCCCTGGCCCGCGCACCGAGATACGCGGCCAGCGACGCCCGCTCGTTGGCGAACCGGGTGCTGGCGGCGAGCGCGACGCCGAGGACCGCCAGGAGAAGGCCAGGCCACCGCTGGCCGGGGAAGACCGCCTGGAGCCCGCCCAGTCCGGTGATCAGCGCCGAGCCCAGAATGATGAAGACCTGCTGGCGCCGGTAGCGGTTCTGCTCGCGCAGGGCCGCTTTGTCGTACTCGCTGAAGGCGGGAGCCACCTCCTTGTCCAGCACCGCAAAGTCGGACGAGAGCGCAGGGAATTTGCTCCGCTCGGTCTCGGAGATGACCGGCAGCGACTCGGTGGGCGCACGGAGCTTGGGAAATCGCACCAGCAGCGACAGGGGCACCATGACCTCCGACCGGGTTGCGCTGTTCGCGCGTAACCTAGCGAAAGCCCCATGTTCGATCAATAGCGTAGCCGCCTGCCGTCCGCCGACGGCGCCTCCCGGGGACATGCAGGCGGTATGATCGGCGCCAGAGGACTCGACAGCCACCCGCCGGTCCCTTCGGCCACGGTGAAGGAGCAGCGCATGCCAACGCCATGGCCGCTCCATTTCGAGGATGACCGGACGGCATGGGCCGTGCAGCTGGAGGAGCCTGACGAGTTGCCGGCCGCCCTTGCCGCGCTCGGGCTGCATCCGCCCCGAACGGTCGTGGTGGTCGTCGGGGGGGCCGGAGGGTTGAAGGATGCCGACCTGGACCGTCTCGGTCCCCTGTTCGAGTCGGGCCTGATCCCGGTGATCACCCGCCTCGGGGCGGTCGCGGTCGACGGCGGCACCTGGTCAGGGGTGATGCGCCTGCTCGGGGAGGCCCGCTCCGATGGCAGGGCCGGGGCCGGGTTCCACCTCGTCGGGGTGGCCGCGTCCGGGACGGTGACGCTGCCCGGCGGCCAGCCGCCACGGGACGACGCGGCCCCGCTCGACCCCAATCACAGCCACTTCGTCCTGGTACCGGGGAAGGACTGGGGCGCCGAGTCGAGCTGGATCGCCCGGGTGGCGACCGCCCTGGCCGGCGACAGGCCCTCGGCGACGGTGCTCGTCAACGGCGGCGAGATCGCGTATGCGGACATCGGGCGCAGCTTGGACGCCGGCCGACCGGTGCTCGCCGTCGCGGGCTCAGGCCGGACCGCCGACGAGCTGGCGGCCGCGCTCCGGGGTGACCCGGCCGACGAGCGCGCCGTGGCGCTGGCCGAGTCAAAGCTGGTCGAGGCCGTCCCCGCCGATGACCCGAGCGGCCTGGCCCGCACACTCGCCGCCGCCCTCACCGAGCCGCGCAGGCGCTGAGCGGCGACCGTAACGGATGGAACTGTACATCTTGCTATTGTTGCGAGGTTTGTGTAGACCGTCACTGATCGTAGTCACGTCAGTGAGGGATGGCGATGGCGGATCAGCCGCTGTGCTTCGTCCTCATGCCGTTCGGGAAGAAGCCCGACCCGGCCGGGGGCGCCGACATCAACTTCGACCGCATCTACAAGGCCGCCCTCGAGCCGGGCATCGAGGATGCGGACATGCACCCGATCCGAGCCGATGAGGAGGAGCTCGGCGGCATCATCCACCAGGCAATGTACGAGCGGCTGCTGTTGTGCGACTTCGCCGTGGCCGACCTGACCACCGGCAATGCCAACGTCCTGTACGAGCTGGGAATCCGGCACGCCGCACGCCCGCGGACCACGCTCACCGTGTACGCCGCACAGAAGCCACTTCCCTTCGACGTCGCGCTGCTGCGGACCCAGCTGTACGAGCTGGGAGAGGGCAACAGCTTCCCCGACGCCAATGCCGATCTGCTGCGCCAACGGGTCCGCGACCACCTGGGGCAGCTCAGGCGGCTCGCGCACGGCCAGGACGCCCCCGACAGCCCGCTGTTCCAGCTCGTGCGCGCCTGGAACCCCGCGCCGCTCGGGCTGGATGCGGCGACGTCCTTCCAGGAGCAGCTCAAGGCCCACGAGCAGCTGAAGCAGCGGCTCAACGACATCAGGGCGGCGAGCAACGACGAGGCACGCCAACCCCAGGCTGCCGCCGGGCTGGCCCAGATCCGCAAGGAGGTGCTCGACTCGGGGACGACGGATGCTGGCGTCCTGACGGGCCTGATGCTCGGCTATCGGGCGCTCAGCGACTGGACGGGCATGATCGAGGTGTACGGCCAGCTGCCCGAGCTCCTCAAGCGGCAGGTCGCGGTTCGCCAGCTGCTCGCCTTCGCCTACAACCGGCGAGCCGAGCGCGCCAGGGACCCAGTGGACCGCGAGCGGGCCCTAGAGGTTCTTCACGAGCTCCAGCGAGAGCAGGGTCCCACCTCGGAGACGTCCGGCCTTATCGGCCGGATCTACAAGAGCCAATGGGCCGAGGCGCTGGCGGACGGCAAGCTCATGAAGGCCAGGGGGTATCTCAAGGACGCCATCGACGCGTACGTCGGAGGATTCGAGACCGACTGGCGGGAGGTCTACCCCGGTATCAATGCGGTCACGCTGCTCGACGTCCAGGGCGGGGCCGGTCTGGAGCAGAAGGATCGGCTCCTTCCGGTGGTCCGCTTTGCGGTTGAGCAGCGCCTGCGCGCCCCGGGGGCGGACTACTGGGATCACGCCACCCTGCTCGAGATCGCGGTCCTCGAGAACGACGCCGAGCAGGCCCTCGAGGTGCTCCTCAAGGTCCTTACCGCCTTCACAGAGAGGTGGCAGCTGGAATCCACCGCCGACAACCTGCGGATCATCGAACGGGCCCGTTCGGAGCGCGGCGAGGAGATCGGCTGGTTGAGCCAGCTCATCCAAGAACTGGACGCAGCGGCCGGAAGGGTACCGCCAGCCGCCCAAGCACCTTCGGGCTGACCGGCGTCCCTAACCATGGGCCGGGAGCGGCCGAGGGTCTCCTTCTCGCCGTTCGAACCAGCAAGGCGGGATCACCGCCCCGGTCGCCGGGACCGGCGCCGAGCCCACATGCACCGCCCGGGTCTCGGAGTCCATCTGTTCGAAGCTCACGGGATCCGCCGGGTCGCCAGGTGGTCGAGGAGGTCGGAGCGGGTCATGACGCCGACGGCCCGGCCGTGGTCGGTGACCAGGACGGCGGTGGAGCGGCCCTTGGAGAGGAGCTCGAAGGCGGCTTCGGCCTGCTCGTGCTGCTCGATGGTGGGGAAGGGCGGGTCCATGACCTCGACGACCTGGGCGTCGAGGACCTCGGGCTTGCGGAACAGCCGCTCCAGCAGGGTGCCCTCCTGGATGGAGCCGACGATGCTGGAGAGGTCGGCCGGGTCCTCGCCGTGGACGACCGGGAGCTGGCTGACCGAGTAGCTGTGGAGGCGGTCGATGGCCTCCTTGACCCGCTGGTGGGAGGCGACGGTGACCAGCGGCGGGGTGTCGTGGTGGGCCTTGCCGCCGAGCACGTCGACCACGGCGGCGCCCCGGCGGGGCAGGAAGGCGTGGTCGCGCATCCAGTCGTCGTTGTAGACCTTGGACAGGTAGCCGCGGCCGCCGTCGGGGAGCAGGACCACGATGGTGGTGTCGCGGCCGTACTCCTTGGCCACCTCGACGGCCGCCACCGTGGCCAGCCCGCACGACCCGCCGACCAGCAGCCCCTCCTCGCGGGCCAGGCGCCGGGTCATCAGGAACGCGTCCCGGTCGGACACGGTCACATAGCGGTCGACCACCGAGCGGTCGAAGGTCTCGGGCCAGAAGTCCTCCCCCACCCCTTCGATCAGGTACGGGTGGACGTCGTCGGAGGTGTAGATGGAGCCCTCGGGATCGGCCCCGACCACCACCAGGCCGGGCTTGCGCTCCTTGAGGTAGCGGCCGGCCCCGCTGATGGTCCCGCCGGTGCCGATCCCGGCCACGAACACGTCGATCCCGCCGTCGGTCTGGTCCCACAGCTCGGGACCGGTGCTGGCGTAGTGGGCCTCGGGGTTGGCCGGGTTGCCGTACTGGTTCGGCTGGTAGGCCCCGGGGATCTCCTCGGTGAGGCGGTTGGCCACCGAGTAGTAGGACTCGGGTGAGTCGGGCGGGACCGCCGTGGGGGCGATCACGACCTCGGCCCCGTAGCCCCGGAGCAGGGCGATCTTCTCCTGGCTCATCTTGTCGGGCATCACGAACACGCAGCGGTAGCCCTTGAGGGCGGCGACGATGGCCAGCCCGGCGCCGGTGTTGCCGCTGGTCGGCTCCACGATCGTGCCGCCCGGCTTGAGCTGGCCGGAGCGCTCGGCCCGCTCGACCATGGCCAGCCCGATCCGGTCCTTGACCGAGCCGCCCGGGTTGAGGTACTCGACCTTGGCCAGCAGGTCCGGGGCCAGGCCACGGCCGAGCCGGGACAGCCGGATCAGCGGGGTGCCGCCGACCACGTCGAGGAGCGAGCCGTACACCTCCATGGCCGGAAGCATAGCCCTCAGCCGGCGGGGTTGCCCTCCGGGTCGATCCCCTCGAACAGGTCGGTCTCGTGCTCGCGCGTCGGCACCAGGGACCGGGCCAGGGTGTAGTCCTCCCAGGGGTAGATCTCGGCCGTCACCTCGTCGGGGATGGCGAACCAGAAGCTGTTGGGGTCGATCTGGGTGGCGTGGGCGATCAGGGCGTCGCGGCGCCGGCCCAGCCAGGCGGCCACGTCGACCTGGGTGCTGATCACCGGCTCGGGGAAGCCGTCCTCCTCCTCGTCCCAGTGCTCCAGCCACTCGGCGAACGGGCTCTCGATCCCCCGCTCGACCGCCCCCTTGTGGATCGCCTCGACCCGGGCGCGGCTGAAGGTGGCGTGGTAGTAGAGCTTGAGCGGCTGCCAGGGCGGCCCCGCCCCGGGGTAGCGGCCGGGGTCGCCGGCGGCCTCGAAGGCGGCCACCGACACCTCGTGGGTGCGGACGTGGTCGGGGTGCGGGTAGCCGCCGCGCTCGTCGTAGGTCAGCACCACCTGGGGCCGCTCGGCCCGGATGATGGCCACCAGCCGGCCGGTGGCGTCGTCCAGGTCGGCGTTGGCGAAGGCGTCGGGGTGGCCGTTGGTGTCGGTGTCGGCCATGCCGGAGTCGCGGTAGCCGAGCCAGTGGTGGGCGGTGACGTTCAGGACCTCCAGGGCCTTGGCCAGCTCCTGGCGGCGCAGCTCGGGCATGCGCTCCAGCACCCCCGGCTGGTCCATGGCCGGGTTGAGGATCTCCCCGGCCTCGCCGCCGGTGCAGGTGACGACCACCACCCGCACGCCCTCGTCGGCGTAGCGCGCCATCGTGCCGGCGCCCTTGGAGGACTCGTCGTCGGGGTGCGCGTGGACGGCGAGCAGGGTTCGGGGCACGGGCGGGACTCCTCGGACGTGACTGGCTGGTCGACCGCCCAGGGTAGCAAGCCCTCGCGACCCTGTTCCTGGTCGAGATAGGCTGTTCGTTAGGAATGAATGGTTCGTGGGCTTTGGCTATACTGACGCCCTGGCCGGCGCGGTCCCGCCGGCCGGAGGGAGGGGGTCGTCTCGTGAAGCTGGTGCTGCGCCTGGCACTGAAGCTGGGCGAGCTGCTCTCGGCGCTGGCCACGCCGGCCGCGCTGGGCACGCCGCGCAAATGGAGCTGAGGGCCGCCAGGGCGGCCGCGCGGCGGCGGGTGGGGACCTACACCGCCGTGGTCACCGTGGCCGGGTTCGCCTGGCTGGTCGCGGCCGGGCCGGCGGCCGCCCGGGTGGCCGCCCGCGACCCGGCGCCGGTGCTCCTGCTGGCCGCCCTGGTCCTGGCGGCCGAGCTGATGCCGCTGGAGCTGGGGCGGCCCCGCGGGGTCAACCTCACGGGCGACTCGGCCACCATGTCCCAGCCGTTCGCCTTCGCCCTCGTGCTCGGCTGGGGCACCGCGGCCGGGGTGGTCGCCCTCGGGGTCTGCTCGGCCGTGGCCGACCTCGCCGGGGGCAAGGCGTCCCGCAAGGTGCTGTTCAACTCGGCCCAGCTGGCCATCGCCCTCGGCGCCGCCGGGGCCGCCTACGGCCTGACGGGCGGTCACCCCCCGGACCATGGTCCGGCCCAGGTGTCCCTGCCCGCCTTCGCCGCCGCCGCCCTCGCCTTCTTCGTGGTCAACAACCTGCTGGTGGAGGCGGTGCTGGTCCTGGCCGGGGGCGCCCCCGCCCTTGACCGGGTCCGCCAGGGGGTGGGGCTGCGGGCCTGGGTGTCGGCCATGCTCCTGGGCATGGCCCCGGTGGTGACCGTGGTCGCCCAGACCAGCCTCGGGCTGGTCCCGATCCTCGGGCTGACCACGGCCGCCGTGTACCTGGCCTGCCGGGGAGCGATCCGTGCCGACCGGGAGCGGGCCCGGGCCGAGGCCGCGGCCGAGCAGGCCCGGGCGGCCGCGGCCGAGCAGGCCCGCCTGGTCGAGGGCGAGCAGGCCCTGATCCGCCAGCTCCAGGAGAGCGACCGGCTCAAGCGCGACCTGCTGGCCACCGTCTCCCACGAGCTGAAGACCCCGCTCACGGTGATCCTGGGCACGCTCGGGACCCTGAGCCGCCGCGGGACCGCCCTGGAGGCGGCCGAGCGCCGGGAGTTCGTCGACATGGCCGTGCGCCAGGGCATCCGCCTGAAGGAGCTGATCGAGCAGCTGCTGCTGGCCGCCCGGTTCGAGCAGACCAGCGCCGAGCCGGCCGAGCGGCCCCTGGTCGACGCGGCCGCCCTGGCCCGCGACGCCCTGGCCGCGGCCCGGGTCGCGCATCCGGGGCGGGAGCTGGTCCTTCACGCCCGCGAGCCCCTGCCCGTGCGGGCCAACCCCGAGGCCGTCCTCCAGGTGCTGGACAACCTGCTCGACAACGCGGCCAAGTACACCCCCGACCTGGGCCCGGTCCTTCTGGAGGCGACCCGCTACGGGCCCATGGCCGTGCTGGCCGTGGAGGACACCGGCCCCGGCGTGCCCAGCCCCGACCGCGAGCGCATCTTCGAGCGCTTCACCCAGCTCGACTCCGGAGCCACCCGCCGGGCCGGCGGGGTCGGCCTCGGCCTCTACATCGCCCGCCGGCTGGCCCGCGACCAGGATGGCGAGCTGCTCCTGACCGACCCCACCCCGCCGGGCCACGGCGCCCGCTTCGAGCTCCACCTGCCCCTGACCGGCCGGGCCGCTCCCCAGCCCATCCTGGCGAACGCCGCCGTCAGCCGGTAGATTGGTCGCCGGTGCGGGCACCTGGTCCCGCCCTTTTGCGCATTCTGGGCCCTGATGGCCGTCTCGCGGGAGGTGGAAGGTTGACCGCGACCACCCCAAACGACCCCCTCGCTCTGCTCGGCATCGACCACGTCGAGTTCTGGGTCGGCAACGCCAAGCAGGCCGCCTACTTCTACCGCACCGGCTTCGGCTTCACCCCGGTCGCCTACGCCGGCCCCGAGACCGGCCTGCGTGACCGCGCCTCCTGGGTGCTCGGCCAGGGATCGATCCGGCTGGTCCTGACCAGCTCGCTGCGACCCGGGACCGAGATCGCCGAGCACGTGGCCCGACACGGCGACGGGGTCCACGACGTCGCCCTTGGCGTGCCCGACGCCGGGGTCGCCTACGCGGCCGCCGTCGAGCGGGGCGCCAGCGGCGTCCAGGAGCCCACCGACGACAAGGACGAGCACGGCATCGTCCGCCGGGCGGCCATCGCCACCTACGGCCAGACGATCCACTCCTTCGTCGACCGTTCGGGCTACACCGGGCCGTTCCTGCCGGGGTTCGTCCCCTGGACCGCGGTGCCCGACCCGCTGCCGCCGGTCGGCCTGGAGGCCATCGACCACGTGGTCGGCAACGTCGAGCTCGGCAGGATGAACACCTGGGTCGAGTTCTACGAGCGGGTGCTGGGCTTCACCGAGCTGGTCCACTTCAGCGACGAGGCCATCTCGACCGAGTACTCGGCGCTCATGTCCAAGGTGGTCTGGGACGGCGACGGCCGCATCAAGTTCCCCATCAACGAGCCGGCCGAGGGCAAGAAGCGCTCGCAGATCGACGAGTATCTGGACTTCTACCGCGGCCCGGGCGTGCAGCACATCGCCATCCAGACCGGCGACATCGTGGCCAGCGTGCGCGCCCTGCGCGACCGGGGCATCGAGTTCATGCGCGTGCCCGACACCTACTACGGCGAGCTGGCCGGCCGCTTCGGCGACGTCGACCTCGACCTGGACAGCCTCCAGGAGCTGGGCGTGCTCGCCGACCGCGACGACGAGGGCTATCTGCTGCAGATCTTCTCCAGGATGGCCCAGGATCGGCCGACAGTCTTCTTCGAGCTGATCGAACGGCACGGCGCCCGCGGGTTCGGCGAGGGCAACTTCAAGGCGTTGTTCGTGGCCCTGGAGCGCGAGCAGGCACTCCGCGGCAACTTGTAGGGCCAGTATCAGGAGGTTCACCGACCATGTCCCAGCCAGCCAGCGACCGCGGCGTCACCTACCTGACGCCCGAGGCCTACGAGCGCCTCTCCAGCGAGCTCAACGAGCTCAAGACCGAGGGGCGTGAGCGCGTCTCCCAGGCCATCGGCACGGCCCGCGAGCACGGCGACATCCGCGAGAACGCCGACTACGACGCGGCCAAGAACGAGCAGGGGATGATGGAGGCCCGCATCCGCCAGCTGGAGCAGCTGCTCAGCACGGCCGTGGTCGGCGAGGTCGGCGGGACCAGCGGGGTGGCCGGCCCGGGGACGGTGGTCGTGGTGGCCATTGCCGGCGAGGAGGAGACCTACTTCCTCGGCAGCCGCGAGGAGGCGATCGACGGCATGGACGTGCTCAGCGTCCAGTCGGCCCTCGGCCAGGCGGTCTCGGGCCGAAAGGTCGGCGACGAGTTCAGCTACGTGACCCCGACCGGCCGAGAGCTGCCGGTCAAGCTCCTCCAGGCCGAGCCCCGCAGCTGACCGGCACGTCCTGGCCCGCGTGGCCGTCGGAGGCGGCTGGCCAGCCCGCCGCCGAGCTCGGGCTCGGGCTGGTCGGCGCCGGCCGGTTCGGGGCGGCCCTGCTGGAGGCGGCCGCCGGTGTGCCCGGGTTGCGGCCGGTGGCCGTGGCCGACCGCGACCCGGCCCGGGCCGACAGCCTGGCCGCCGCCTTCCGGCTGGAGGCCTGCCACCCCGAGCGGCTGCTGGCCGATCCGCGGGTCCAGGTGGTGGCCGTGGCCACCACCCCCGACGGCCACGCCCCCCTGGCCCTGGCCGCCCTGGCGGCCGGGCGTCACGTGTTCTGCGAGAAGCCGCTGGCGACCACGCTCGAGGACGCGACCGAGGTGCTGGCCGCGGCCACGGCCCCCGGGGCGCCCCGGCTGACCGTCGACTACGTGCTGCGCCGCAACCCCCTCTACGCCCTGGTGGCGCGGCTCCAGCAGGCCCTGCTGGGGCCGCCCCGGCGCTTCGCCCTCGAGAACCTGGCCGGCGACGAGCACCTCGGCCAGGACCACTGGTTCTGGGACCGGAAGGTCAGCGGCGGCATTGCCGTCGAGCACGGCGTCCACTTCTTCGACGCCTCCGCCTGGCTGCTCGGCTCCCAGCCCGAGCAGGTCCACGCCCTGGAGGCGGCCCGGCCCGACGGCCGGGTCGACACCGTCATCGCCACCGCCCGCCACCCCGGCGGCGCCACCGCCAGCTACACCCACAGCTTCGACCGGCCGGAGCGGGCCGAGTCCCAGTGGACGACCCTGGACTGGGGCCAGGTCGCCGACGGTCGGCTGTACGGCTGGATCCCGGTCGAGCTGGAGCTGGACATCCGCACTGACGGCGCCGGCCTCGCCGCCGTCCAGGCCCTGACCACCAACCAGCAGGCCGCCCTGGCCGTTGCCGGCTACCGCCCCAGCGGCGGCGAGCGCATCACCCTGGAGCTCTCCAGCCGCGCCCAGCCCGGCCGCTGGGACCTGCGCCTGCGCGCCACCCTGGGCGGCCAGGCGGCCAGGTCCCGTGTGTACCGCGAGAGCGTCCGTGCCGGCCTGGCCGACCTGGCGGCCTCGGCCGCCGCCGGCACCACCCCGGCCGTCTCGGCCGCCGACGCCTGGACCAGCCTGGCCGCCGCCCTGGCCGCGAGCGAGTCCGCCGCCACCGGCACCACGGTCCGCCCGGCCAGCCTCCCGGTGTAGCGGGCTACTGGAACACCCGTACGTCGATCCCGAACCGTGACGCTTCCCGTAGCTTGGCGTCGGCGCTGACGATGGTGGTCTCCAGCGCCTGGGCGAGCACCAGGTAGGCGGCGTCGTAGACGCCGAAGTTGTCCCGGAGGTCGAGCATGTGCCCCAGCAGGTCGGTCATCGGATGGCGCTCGATCCGGAAGGCGATGAAGTCCTCGACCGCCTCGTCGAGCCGCACCGGGTGGAGCTTGCCGCCCAGCACGTGGCCGCGCAGGGCGCTGGCCACCTCGAAATCCAGCAGGGCCGGCGCATGCAACTCCTCCTTGGCCAGCAGGGCGAGCAGGCTGGGATTGGCGGGATCGCCGACGAGGGCGTCCACCATCGCCGACGACTCGACGACAATCACAAGGTCTCGCGAAGCCTTCGGATCTCGGTCACGGTCTCGGCCGCCGTCGGGCCGCCTCGCCGGTTCCGGCGGGCCAGCCGCTCGACAAGTTCGGCGTTGGTGGGGCGGGCGGCGAGCCTCTCCAGCTCGGCGCGGAGGTAGGCCGCCAGGGTGAGGCCGCGTTCGGCGGCCTGCGCCTTGAGGGCGTTCAGCGTGCCTTCGGGGACATCGCGTACCTGTACGAGCGCCATACCCGTAGCGTATGCACTTGTATGCACAGCATGCAAGTAGCATGCGAGCGACCGCCCAGCGCCTGGGATCCCGGCATCGGCTCCAACGGTAGCGGTCAGCGGCTGGCCAGGGTGAACCCTCCGGGGACGACCGGGGTGGCCGGCCGGATCGTGCCGGGGCCCGCTCGGCGGCCACCGCGCCGGGCGCGTCGGTCGGTGACGGTCCCGGCGGACCGGTCGCGGCCGCCGTGGCCCACCCCGTGGCCCGAGGTCAACCGGACCGTGGAGCGGCTCCGGGAGGGGGCCGGCGAGGCCCGTCGGGCCGCTCGGCCAGCCCGAGCACGATGCCGTCGAGGATGTCGGTCTCGCTGGCGATCACCTGCCGGATCTGGAACCGCCGGACCAGCTCGTCGAGCAGCAGTGCCCCGGCGGCGATCACGTCCTCGCGGCCCTTGGCCATCACCGGCAGAGCGGCCCGCTCGGCCACGGTCATGGCCGTCAGCTTGTCGGCGACGGCGGCGATCTCGGCCGCGTCCAGGGTCGACCGGTGGATCCGGCGCGCGTCGTAGGTGTCGAGGCCGAGGGCGATGGCGGTGACGGTGGTGACCGTGCCGGCGACCCCGACGACCCGCTCGGCGGCCGTCGAGTCGAGGACGCCGGCCACCTCGGCCAGGTGGGCGGCCACGTCGGCCCGGAGGGCGGCCGCCTCCCCCGCGGCCGGCGGGTCATGGTGCAGGTGGCGCTCGAACAGCCGCACGCAGCCGATGTCGAGCGAGATCATCGCCCGGGCGGTCCGGCCGTCGCCCAGGATGAGCTCGGTCGACCCGCCGCCGATGTCGACGACCAGAGTCGGCAGCTCACCTTCGAGGGTGGCGGTGGCGCCGCGGTAGGCGGTGGCCGCCTCGGCCTGGCCGGTGAGCACCTCGGCGTCCACGCCGAGCAGGTCGCGGACGCCGTCCAGGAACGCCCGCCGGTCGGCCGCGTCCCGGGTGGCGCTGGTCGCGACCAGCCGCCGGCGTGTGACCCCGAGGCGCCGGCAGGTCTCAGCATAGCCGGCCAGCACCTCCAGGGTCCTGGCCAGGGCCGCCGGGTCGAAGCGGCCGGTCCGGTCGACCCCTCTGCCGAGCCGGGTGATCACCATCTCCCGGGCGTGCTCGGCCACGATCTGGTCGCCGGCGACGTCGGCCACCAGCAGCCGGGTCGAGTTGGTCCCGACGTCGAAGGCGGCCAGCCGCTCGCTCACGGGTCGTCGCCCGGTTCCAGCTCCACGCATGGGCCTGGGCAGTCGATGGGGTCCACGACCTGGCTGACGATGCGGCCGACCGGGTCGGCGCCGGTGGCGGCCTGGTGCGCATACAGGGCGTGGAGGCACTTGACCCGGCCGGGGAGGCCACCGACGCCGGGGTCGCCCTCCAACCGTGCGATGGCGTCGCGCTGGGCGAGGTAGCTCGCGTGGGCGGCGGCGTGGGCGGCCGCCAGGCCGGGGTCGGTGGCGACCCGCTCGCTGAGCTTCGCGTTCCAGCCGGCGGCCTCGAGCCGACCGACGGCGACCCTGGCGGCCGGGCAGGCGAGCCAGTACAGGGTCGGGAACGGGGTGCCGTCCGGCAGCAGCGGGGCGGTGCGGAGGACCACCGGGAGGCCGTAGCGGCAACGGGCGGCGACGGCGACCGAGCCGCGGACGTCACGGCCGATCTGGGCCTCGATCAGCCTGCGCTCGGCCGGGTCGGCCTCGGGGAGGGCGGCGGCCCAGCCGGGCTCGGCCCGGGGGTCCGGAGGGGTCCGGCCGGAGGGGTCCGGGGAACCCCGAAGGGGTGCCCCGGTGGACCGGGCAGCTCTCCCAGGGGGGTGCCAGGGGAGACGCAGGGGGTCTGGGAGGGTGGTGGGGTCGGGCCGGGCCGGGGTGCGGGGCACCGATTACCCGCGCCGGCCCTCGCGCTGGCGCTTGACGTCGACCAGCCGTTCCTCGCTGGAGCGCATGAACCGCTTGAGCTTCTGCTCGAACTCGGGGTCCTTGGCGGCGCGCCGGGGACGGCTCGCC
>Ga0081539_10002954_pt1 | contig 22356 bp, 16 predicted proteins | sample TabmetS4T2R2_FD_71023 | JGI IMG/M metagenome (GOLD analysis project Ga0081539, IMG submission 71023) | Tabebuia heterophylla rhizosphere microbial communities from the University of Puerto Rico - S4T2R2 | ecosystem: Host-associated > Plants > Roots > Rhizosphere ...
GCGCTCGCCAACAAAGAGTGTCTGGTCTGCGCCGGCACGTTGTTCATGCGGCGCGCCAAGGAGACCGGCGCCGCCGTGCTCCCGGTCGACAGCGAGCACAACGCGCTGTTCCAGGCGATGATGGCCGGACACCGCGATGACATCACCAAGGTGATCATCACGGCCTCGGGTGGACCGTTCCGCACCTGGTCGAAGGACGACATTGTGCGCAAGGCGACGCTGCAGGCCGCGCTCAAGCATCCGAACTGGTCGATGGGGCAGAAAGTCACGATCGATTCCGCAACTTTGATGAACAAGGGCCTGGAAGTCATTGAGGCCTACCATCTTTTCAATCTCAAGCCGGATGAGATCGAGGTGCTGGTGCATCCTCAGTCGATCGTTCACGGCATGGTCGAGTTTCGCGACGGCTCGGTGATCGCGCATCTCGGGCCGCACGACATGCGTGTTCCGATCGCGCATTGTCTCGCCTATCCGGAGCGTATTGACGGACCCGTGACCCGTCTCGACCTTGCGGCGATCGGCAGCCTGACTTTCGAAAAGCCTGACCTCGATCGGTTCCCGGCGCTTGGACTTGCATGGCACGCACTGCGCACGGGGTCCGGAGCAACGACCGTGCTGAATGCCGCCAACGAGGTCGCGGTCGCCGAGTTCGTGGCCGAGCGGATTTCCTTCACCGGCATTCCGGGCTTGGTCGAAGCGACGCTCAATGCCGCGTCACGTCGTGGCTTGATGCGGGAACCGGCGTCGATCGAAGACGCCATGATCGTTGACCATAACTCAAGATTGTTGGCGCGCGACCTCTTGCCTCAATTCGCCGCAAAGGCATTTTAGGCAACTTTTCTTTAGGTAAGTTTTCGTCGTGCGGCGATGGACGGCGGACTTATGGATGGCGGACTTGGGGGGACGAAAGGGACTCAATGAGCTTGCTAGCAAACGTCGGCACTTGGGGCGGCTGGGTGACCGGCTATGTGGTGCCGTTCCTGTTCGTTCTGACCATCGTGGTTTTCTTTCATGAGCTGGGGCATTTTCTAATCGCACGCTGGTGCGGCGTGCGCGTGCTGACATTCTCGATCGGTTTCGGGCCGGAGCTGATCGGGTTCAATGATCGTCGCGGCACGCGCTGGAAGCTCGCGGCGATTCCGCTCGGCGGCTACGTGAAATTCTTCGGCGACGACAATGCCGCAAGCGTGCCCGACCAGGACGCGCTCGCCCGCATGAATGAGGGGGAGCAGCGCGACAGCTTCTTCTATAAGCCGGTCTCGCAGCGCGCCGCGATCGTGGCGGCGGGGCCGATTGCAAACTTCATCCTCGCGATTGCGATCTTCGCGACGCTTGCGGTGCTGCTCGGCAAGCAGGTCACCGTTCCGCGTCTTGATGGCGTGACGCCGGGCACCGCGGCAGCTACGGCCGGCTTCAAGCCGGGCGATATCGTCGTTTCGGTCAACGGCAAGCCGGTCGAAGGCTTCGGCGACGTTCAGCGCGTCATCGCGATGAACCCGAACGTTCCGCTCACCTTTGTGCTCGACCGCGGCGGCGTGCCCGCGACGGTCACCGCGACGCCGCAGTCGCGCGAGGAGCGCGATCGTTTCGGCAATGTGCAGCGCCTCGGCGCGCTCGACATTTCCGGCCCGATCATGCCGGCGCGCGTCGTATCACTGATTCCAGGCTCAGCCGCCGCCGTCGCTGGCTTCGAGGTCGGTGACCGCGTCCGCAAGATCGACGGCAAGCCGGTTTCGAGCTTCAACGATCTGCGCGAAATCGTCGGTGCGAGCGCCGACAAGGCGCTCGAGTTCGAAGTCGATCGCGGCGGCCGCACGGTGATCTTGCGTGCGACGCCCACGGTCCACAGCGAGAAGGATGCGTCCGGCGCGACCAAGCGCGTTGGGCAACTCGGCATTTCCGGCGGCTATGAGCCGGGCGACACCAAGTCGATCAGGTATGGTGTCCTCGCCGCGCTCTCGAACGGGATCGGTGAGACCTGGTTCGTGATTGAGCGTACGCTCTCCTATATTGGCGGCGTCGTCGTCGGCAAGGAATCGGTCGATCAGCTCGGCGGCCCGATTCGCATCGCGCAGGTCTCGGGCCAGGTCGCGACCGCGGGATTCGTCGCGCTGATTCATCTCGCCGCGGTGCTGTCCATCTCGATCGGGCTGCTCAACCTGTTTCCGATTCCGCTGCTCGATGGGGGACACCTTTTGTTCTACGCTATTGAGGCGGCGCGCGGCCGTCCGCTCTCGGAACGGGCCCAGGAATACGGGTTCCGCTTTGGCCTCGCAGTCGTGCTTTTGTTGATGCTTTTCGCCACTTACAACGATCTTCTCCACCTCTTCAGCCTGTGACCGTGGCCATCCGGCAACGCATTGGACTCAAAAGACGATTCAGGCGGCCCTCAAGGTTTGCCGAGGGGGTAAAACGGGCTAGAAAGAAGCGCCGGTGACACAGATTCTGCCAATTTCTCCGGCAAGGGGCGTGTTGGGGATTTAGAGGGTAGGGCGCACAGCGCATGGGACTTCGGGTGCGGGTGATACGAGGACTGGCCTTGGTGGGTCTCGTCCTCGGAGGGGCGTTTGTCGGTGTCGGTGCGTCGTTGACCACGGCGGGCTATGCCGTGGCGCAGGTGGCGTCGTCGATCGTGGTTCAGGGGAACCGGCGCGTCGAGAGCGACACGATTCGCTCCTATTTCGTCCTCAAGCCGGGTGAGCGGCTCGACCCGGTCAAGGTCGACGAAGGCATCAAGGCGCTGATCGCGACGGGGCTCTTCTCCGACGTGCGGCCGACCTGGCAGGGCGGTCGCCTGATCATCACGGTCAACGAGAATCAGGTCATCAGCCGCATCGCCTTCGAGGGCAACAAGCGCGTCAAGGACGAGCAGCTCACGCAGGAAATCCAGTCTAAGCCGCGCGGCGCGCTGTCGTTGCCGACGGTGCAGAACGACGTGCAGCGCATCGTCGAAATCTATCGCCGTAACGGTCGCTACGACATCCGCGTCGACCCAAAGATCATCGACCGGCCGAACAATCGCGTCGATCTCGTGTTCGAGATCCGGGAAGGCAGCAAGACGACCATCAAGGAAGTCGCGTTCGTCGGCAACGCCTCATATTCAACTTGGCGTCTGCGCGACGTGATCAAGACCGGTCAGTCGAGCATTCTGTCGTTCCTCAAGAACAACGATCTCTACGATCCGGATCGCGTCGAGGCCGACCGCGACCTGTTGCGTCGCTGGTACCTTAAGAACGGCTTTGCCGACGTGCGCATCGTTTCGGCGGTCGCCGAGTTCGACCCGTCGCGCAATGGGTTCGTGCTGACCTTCACGATCGACGAGGGCCCGCGTTACAACTTCGGTGCGGTCGACATTCAGTCGAACGTGCGCGACGTCGATCCCGGCGCCTTGCGCGGCGTGCTGCGCGTTTCTCCCGGCGGGACCTACAACGCCGAGTTGGTGGAGAAGTCGGTCGAGGAAATGACCATCGTGATGTCGAAGCGCGGTTACGCCTTCGCACAGGTGCGTCCGCGCGGCGACCGCAATTTCGAGACCCGTACGATCTCGATCGTGTTCGTCGTGGAAGAAGGGGCGCGGGCCTATATCGAGCGCATCAACGTGCGCGGCAACACGCGTACCCGCGACTACGTGATCCGGCGCGAGTTCGATATCTCGGAAGGCGACGCCTACAACAAGGTGCTGGTCGATCGCGCGGAGCGGCGACTGAAGAACCTCGGCTACTTCAAGACGGTGAAGATCACGACCGAGCCTGGCTCGTCCGCGGACCGCATCATCCTCAACGTCGAAGTCGAGGAACAGTCGACCGGCGAGTTCTCGGTCTCGGGCGGTTATTCGACCGCAGATGGCTTCATCGCCGAGGTCTCGGTTGGCGAGCGCAACCTGCTCGGCCGCGGCACCAGCGCGCGCGTCGGTGTGACCTACGGCCAGCGCTCGCGCGGCGTCGAGTTCGCCTATGGCGAGCCCTATTTCCTCGACTATCGGCTCGCGTTCGGCCTCGATTTCTTCGCCAAGCAGGTCGATGCGTCGTCCTACTACACCTATCGTCAGGAAACGATCGGCGGCGGCTTCCGCTTTGGCATCCCGCTGCGTGAGGATCTCGGCCTGCAGCTGCGCTACTCGCTCTACCGGCAGAAGATCGATCTCGACCAAGTCCTGATGAACTGTAACAACGTCAATCCGGACGGCGTGACGACGTTGCCGACGCCGAACTGCTTCTTCGACGGCGAAGCGTCGGCGGCGATCAAGCAGCAGGTGCAGGCGGGTCCGGCGCTGATCTCCCTCGTCGGCTACGGCCTCGTCTACAACACGCTTGACAACAACCGGAATCCGACGCGCGGCCTCTCGGCCGAAATCCGCCAGGACTTCGCCGGCGTCGGCGGCGACGTGAACTTCATCCGCACCACTGGCGAGGCGCGTTACTATTACGAGCTGATGTCGGACGTGATCTCGGTGATGAAGGTGCAGGGCGGCTATCTCACCGGTTGGGGCAGCAAAGACCTGCGTATGCTCGACCACTTCCAGATGGGTCCGAACCTGGTCCGCGGCTTCCAGACCGCCGGCATCGGCCCGCGCGACATGACGCTCGGCACGACGCAGGACGCGCTCGGCGGCACCATGTACTGGGGCGCCTCGTTCGAGGTGCAGGTGCCGATCTTCGGCCTGCCGAAGGACTTCGGCATGCGCTTCGCCATGTTCGCGGACGCCGGCTCGGTCTGGGGCTATCGTGGTCCGACCCAGTTCGCCAACGGCCTGAGCGTCACGACGATCGACCCGTTCACCGGCAAGGACACCGATTCGATGTTGGTCCGCTCCTCGGTCGGCGCTGGCATCATCTGGGATTCGCCGTTCGGTCCGATCCGTATCGACTACGCGTTCCCGCTCACCAAGGACCCGAACGACCGCGTGCAGGAGCTGCGCTTCTCCGGCGGCACCAAGTTCTAGAGCATGATCCCGAAAAGTGGGTACCGGTTTTCGGACAAGATCATGCTCCACGAAAAAGGTTGATCCGCAGGGGACGTTGCTTTGAACGGATCGCGCGCGGGCGCGCGTAAGGACGTGCCGCGGGCTGGCGCCCGTGGCATGATCCGGCCATGAGCGAGCCTGTTTTCTTCCAGTCTGCGAACGGCCTAACCGCGCAGGAGATCGCGACGCTGACCGGCGCGAGCCTTCCGTCGGGAGGCGACGCGCAGCGGCGCATCAGCTCGATTGCGCCGCTCGACCGCGCCGGGCCGAGCGACCTGAGCTTCATGCAGAGCCCGCAGCACGAAGCGCAGTTCCTCAATACCTGCGCCGGCATTTGCCTGACCACGCGCCGCTTCGCCGACATCGCACCGGCGCGGGTGGTGACGCTCGTCACCGCCGCGCCCTACCAGGCCTTCGTGCTGGTCGCGCAGAAGCTGTTCCCCGACGCGCTGCGGCCCTCCTCGCTGTTCGAGGCGAGCGGCGTCGCGCCCGGCGCGCTGGTACATCCGACCGCGCGGCTCGAAAACGGCGTCACGATCGATCCCGCGGCGATTATCGGCCCACGCGCCGAGATCGGCGCCGGCACCGTGGTCGGCCCGACCGCCGTGATCGGCCCGGACGTGCGCATCGGGCGCGATTGCGCAATCGGCGCCGGCGTCACGATCAGCCACGCGCTGATCGGCGACCGCGTGATCATCTATCCGGGCGCGCGGATCGGGCAGGACGGTTTTGGTCATCTGCCGGGCCGGAGTGGACACGCCAAGGTTCCGCAGATCGGCCGCGTCATCATTCAGGACGACGTCGAGATCGGCGCGAACGCAACCATCGATCGCGGCGCGATCCGCGACACCGTGATCGGGGAGGGGAGCAAGATCGACAATCTCGTTCAGATCGCGCACAACGTCGAGATCGGGCGCCACTGCCTGCTTGCCGGGCAGACCGGCATTTCCGGCAGCAGCACCGTCGGCGACTACGTGATGATGGGCGGTCAGGTCGGCATTGCGGACAACATCAGGATTGGAGACGGCGCAATGATCGGCGCGAGCAGCGGCGTCGGGCGCGACATTCCGGCGGGCGAACGATATATCGGCACGCCGGCCGAACCGGTGCGCGAGTTCATGAAAGGCTTGAAAGCGCTGCGCCGGCTCGTGCGTCAGAGCGCGGGCAAGGATCAAGGAGCGGACGAATGACCGAGACCCTCGAGGCGATCGGCATCGTTGAGATTCTCAAGCTGCTGCCCCACCGCTACCCGTTCCTGCTGGTCGATCGCATCACGAATATTCGCGGCGACGAGTTTGCGATCGGCATCAAGAACGTCACCTTCAACGAGCCGCAGTTTCAGGGTCACTTTCCGGACCAGCCGGTATTTCCTGGCGTGCTGCTGATCGAGGCCATGGCGCAAACCGCCGGCGCGATCTGCGTGCACGCGATGGGCGAGGCAAAGACCAGGAGCGTCTATTTCCTCACCATCGACAAGGCCAAGTTCCGCAAGCCGGTGGTGCCCGGCGACGTGGTCGAGTTCCACATGACGAAGAAGGCCAAGCGCAAGACGATGTGGTGGTATCGCGGCGAGGCCAAGGTGGCGGGCGAGGTTGTGGCTGAGGCGGAAGTCGGCGCGATGCTGGTGCAGGACTGACCGCATGCTGGCGATCGATCCGACAGCCCGCGTTGCAGCGGGCGCGGTCATCGGGGCCGATGTCAGCATCGGCCCTTATTGCGTGATCGGGCCGCATGTCGCGGTCGGCGACGGCTGCGAGCTGGTCGCGCATGTGCATCTTGCCGGCCGTACCACGATCGGGTCGCAGACCGTGATCCATCCCTTCGCCTCGCTCGGCGGCCCGCCGCAATCGGTGCACTATCACGGCGAGCCGACACAGCTGACGATCGGCGCGAAGTGCCAGATCCGCGAGGGCGTCACCGTCAATCTCGGCACGCAGGGCGGCGGCGCGGTCACGACAGTCGGCGACAATTGCTTTCTGATGGCCGGCTCGCATGTCGGCCATGATTGCCGCGTCGGCGACAACGTGACGCTCGCCAACGGCACGATGCTCGGCGGTCACTGCGAGATCGGCGACTACACGTTCATCGGCGGCAGCTGCGCGGTGCATCAGCACGTGCGCCTCGGCGAAGGCGTGATGGTCGGCGGCAACACCGCAATCCGTGAGGACGCGATCCCGTTCGGCTTCGTGTTCCATTATGTCGGCTATTTGATCGGGCTCAACATCATCGGAATGCGGCGCCGCGGCATCAAGCGCGACTCGATCGACGCGGTGCGCAGGGCCTACAAGATGCTGTTCGAATCCGAGGAGCGACCGTTTGCGGAGCGACGCGAGCAGGTGGCGGCCGAGCTCGGCAGCGATCCGTGCGTCGCCAAGATCGTGGCGTTCCTGCGTGCCGCCAAGCGGCCGGTGATGCTCAACAGATTGCGCGGCTCGACCAGCGATCAGCCGGAATAGCCAGAAAGCCGGCGCCCCCGTGGATACCTCGATGCCGCAGGCGCAGCGAACAGAAGCGGAGAGCCCGCTCGCGCTCGTTTGCGGCGGCGGGACGCTGCCGGCCGCGGTCGCGCGGGCAGCGGAGCGGCACGGCCGGCGCGTCATCATGTTTCCGGTGCGCGGCTGGGCGGAGCCCGCGGTGGTCGAGGGACGACCGCATCACTGGATCGCGCTGGTGCAGACCGGACGCTTTCTCCAGCTGGCGCGCCAGGAGGGCTGTCGCGACATCGTATTCATCGGCACGGCGGTGCGGCCACCCTTCGGCTCGCTGCGGATCGACTGGGAGACGTTGCGGGTCCTGCCGGGGATCTGGCGCGCCTATCGCGGCGGCGACGACCATCTGCTCTCGAGCATCGCCGGCATGCTTGGGAGCTACGGCTTTCGCATCGTGGGCGCGCATGAGATCGCACCAGAAATCTTGATTCCGACCGGTCCGCTTGGAAGCCGCGCGCCGAATGAGCGCGATCGCGTCGACATCGCGCGCGGGCTCGCCTTGCTGCACGCGATCGGTCCGTTCGATGTAGGGCAGGCGGTCGTCGTCGCCGATAACCACGTGCTCGGCGTCGAGGGGGCGGAAGGGACCGACGGGCTGCTCGCGCGTATCGCCGAGCTGCGCGCGGCCGGCCGTGTCTCGACGCCGCGGGGCGTCGGTGTGTTGGTCAAGGCGCCGAAACCGGAGCAGGACCGCCGTTTCGATCTGCCGGCGATCGGCCCCAAGACCGTGATGGGCGCGGCCGCGGCCGGGCTCGCCGGCATCGCGGTCGTCGCTGGCGGCGCGATCCTGGCGGAGGCCGCGGAGGTCGCGCGCACGGCCGACCGCGAGCAGCTGTTCGTGGCCGGCGTCGACGAACACGCGCCATGACGGGACCGACCACGATCCATCTTGTCGCCGGCGAGGAGTCCGGCGACATCCTCGGCGCCGCGCTCATGCGGGCGCTGCGCGCCGTCCGTCCCGAGATCCGCTTCGCCGGCGTCGGCGGCCGCAACATGGCGCGCGAGGGGATCGTCAGCCCGTTCCCGATCGAGGACCTGTCGATCGTCGGGATCGGTGCGATCGCCGGCAAGCTGCCGCTGATCCTGTCGCGCATTCGCGAGACCGCGCGCGCGGTGGTCGCCGGTCGGCCGGATGCGCTGGTGATCATCGACAGTCCGGATTTCACCCACCGGGTCGCCCGTAAGGTGCGTGCCGCGGCGCCGGACATTCCGATCATCAACTACGCGCCGCCGAGCGTATGGGCCTGGCGTCCGTGGCGGGCGCGCGCGATGCGCCGCTACATCGACGAGGTGCTGGCGATCCTGCCGTTCGAGCCGGCGGCGTATCTGCGCCTCGACGGCCCGCACTGCACCTATGTGGGCCATCCGCTGGCCGAACGGATCGCCGCGCTGCGGCCGAGCGCCGACGAAGCGCGCCGCCGCGTCGCCGATCCGCCGGTCGTGCTGGTCCTCCCCGGAAGCCGCAACAGCGAGATCAGCCGCTTGCTCGCGCGCTTCGGCGCCGCGATCGCGCAGGCCGCCGACAAGGCCGGACCGTTCGAGCTGATCCTGCCGACCGTGCCGCACATTGCCGAGCGCGTGCGGCAGGAGACGGCGGGCTGGCGCATCCGCCCGCGCATCGTGGTCGAGCAGGCCGAAAAGGAGGCGGCGTTCCGCCTCGCGCGGGCGGCGTTGGCCGCGTCCGGAACCGTTACGCTGGAGCTTGCGCTTGCCCAGGTCCCGATGGTTGCGGCCTATCGGGTCGCGGTCTGGGAGGGACTGATCTTTCGCCTGCTGGCGCAAATCGATACCGCGAACCTCGCGAATCTCGTCATCGGCGAGAAGGTCGTGCCCGAATACTTCCAGTCCGATAGCCGTCCCGATCGGCTCGCGCCCGGTCTCTTGCGGCTCATCGGCGGCACGCCTGAACGGCAACGTCAGCTCGCCTCATTCACCCGTCTCGATGCGATCATGGAGCTCTCGGGCGAGCCGCCGAGCGCGCGTGCCGCCCAGGCCGTCCTGCGCGTGGCCGGCCGCGGCCGCGTGGCCGATACCACCCTATCTTCACCAATTGGATCGTGATAACCGCACCGCAGCACCGCCCGCCTATGGCAAGAACCTCAAAAACAACGGCCTCGAAGCCCAAGGCGATCCGCGCCGCCATCACCGGCGTGCATGGTCACGTGCCGGACTATGTGCTCACCAATGCCGAGCTCGCGCAGATGGTCGACACGACCGACGCCTGGATTACCGAGCGCACCGGCATCAAGGAACGGCACATTCTCAAGGGCAAAGGGCTCGGCTCCTCGCACATGGGGGCGCAGGCGGTGCGCGGGCTCCTGGAAAAGACCGGCACGCTCGCGAAGGAGGTCGATCTTCTGATCTGCGCGACCACGACGCCCGATTTCGTGTTTCCGTCGACCGCGAATCTGATTTGCGACATGGTCGGCATCCGCAACATCGGCTCGTTCGACGTCCAGGCGGCCTGCTCGGGCTTTCTCTACGCGATGACGATTGCGGCGCAGTTCATCGAGACCGGCGCGGCGAAGAAGATCGTCGTGGTCGGCACCGACAAGATGTCGTCGATCATCGACTATACCGATCGCGCAACCTGCGTGCTGTTCGGGGACGGTGCCGGGGCGATCATGATCGAGCCGTCGCGCGACGGGCACGGCATTCGCGACGCGCTGATCCGGTCGGATGGCGCCGGCATGCCGCATCTGCACCAGAAGGCTGGCGGCAGCCGGATGCCGCCGACGATCGAGACGGTCGAGAAGCGGCTGCACTATGTCCACCAGGAAGGCGCGCAGGTCTACAAGTTCGCGGTCGCGCGCATGGCGGAGATTTCGCTCGAGCTGATGCTGCGCAACAAGCTGACGCCCGACAAGGTGGACTGGCTGGTGCCGCACCAGGCCAACCGGCGCATCATCGAGGCGACCGCCGAGCGCATGGGATTGCCGATGGATCGCGTGATGGTGACGATCCACAAATACGGCAATACGACCGCCGGCACGATCCCGCTCAGCCTGTGGGACTATGAGCAGCGGCTGAAGCAGGGCGATCGTCTGATCTTCGCGGCCTTCGGCGGCGGATTCACCTGGGCGGGCGCCTATGTGACCTGGGCCTACGATGGATCGTGAGCCGAACGGCCCTTGCCCGGGCTGACGTTTCCCTCCACTCTTTCAGCACGGAACGACTCGCGAGAGCGGGCGATGGGGATTGGCACGACCGGCTGCGGCTTGATGAAGCGCGTCCGCGGCCTGCCGCGACTGGCACTACTGGTCGGCGTTTGCCTCACGCCGGCGTTTTCGCACGGACCGGGCGCGGTCCACGAGGCGGTCGCGCCGGTCGAGCAGGCTGACCGGGCCAAACGGTTCGAGCCGGTTGTGCAGCTCGGGCAGGTCGAGAGCGCAGCCGACATCGACCCTGCGCCACAGCTCGTCCACGGTCCGGCCGGCGGCAATCTGTTCATTGCGATCCACAAGACCTCGACGCGGCGCTACAGCGACACCTACCTGCTGAGCGGCAAGAAGCGCCGTCGTCCGATCGCGGCGTCGATGCGCTTGCGCCGGCAGGACGACGCCAACTTTACCAACCGCACGCGCTATCTGGCCGGCCGCGTCGCGGAGATCGGCCAGCTCGTCAACCCGCCACAGCTCGCGCGCGCCACGACGGGTGCGGAGTTTCTCGACGCCCTGGTCGAAGCCTCGAAACGCGCCCCGATCGCAAACCTCGTGGTCTACGGGCATGCGGCCTCGACGGCGCTGTTCGGGCGCGAGGACAGCGGCTTTTATGCCTCGGTGGGCGACGTCGCCAAGGTGTCGCGCATCGTTTCGGGCACGGACGACGAGCGCGACGCGCAGCTGCGCGCCATCGGCGCGCGCGATCTTTCGGACTTCGAACGGCTTCTGGCACGCGGGGACATCCGGTTCAGCCGCAATCCGGTCATCGTATTCGCGGGCTGCGGGGTCGCGGGACGACGCGACGTCGACCCGCATGGCATCGCGGCGCGGTTTGCCGCGTTGTTGAACGCGAAGGTGCTCGCCTCGATCGATGTGACCGACCAGTCGATGGCGCGCGGGCGCAATTTCCGTGATCGCGAATATTCGCGCCGCACCTGGGTGCGTTTCCGCGGCAGCGAAACGCCGGAACGGCTCAACACGCGCGTCATCGACGCGCTGCGCGAGCTCAACTTCGAGGCGGATGTCGCGGCCGAAGGGCGTGTGGCGCAAGGGCGCGTTTCAGGCCGCTCGAACTGAGATTGAATCGACGGCGCTAGCCATGTTTGCCCTCTCCCCTTGTGGGAGAGGGCATCGCAAGCGGTTCAATGCATTCGGTTGGGTGAGGGGTTGCTACCCCTCACCCAACATTCTGCGCTGAATGTCTGAGTAGCCCTCTCCCACAAGGGGAGAGGGCGCTGCGACGAGCTCCAGACTCGCTGATGGGGAATACGCGTCTTGCGCAAACCTAACTTCATCATGCTCTAGCTTCATCACGCGTCGCGCGACGCTCAGCCAAACAAGTCTGCGATCTCAAGGACGATGCCCGAAAGCAGGTCAGCGGGTCACGGCTGGTCGCCGCAAGAAAATGACCGGGCAGGGCCCGGCCATTTGCAGATCGATGTCGGCAGCGCCTACTTGCGCCGCGAGATCGGCTGATATTCGCGCCGCGTCGCGCCGGTATAGAGCTGACGCGGGCGGCCGATCTTCTGGCTCGGATCCTCGATCATTTCCTTCCACTGCGCGATCCAACCGACCGTGCGCGCGACCGCGAACAGCACCGTGAACATCGCGGTCGGGAAGCCCATCGCCTTCAGCGTGATGCCGGAATAGAAGTCGACGTTCGGATAGAGCTTTTTCTCGATGAAGTATTCGTCGTGCAGCGCGATGCGCTCGAGCTCCACCGCGACCTCGAGCAGCGGGTCGTCCTTGTGGCCGATCTCGGCAAGCACCTCGTGCGCGGTCTTCTGCATTATCTTCGCGCGCGGATCGTAGTTCTTGTAGACGCGGTGCCCGAAGCCCATCAGGCGGAATGAGTCGTTCTTGTCCTTCGAGCGCTTGATGAACTCCGGAATGCGGTCGACCGTGCCGATCTCGGCCAGCATCTTCAGCGCGGCCTCGTTCGCGCCGCCATGCGCCGGCCCCCACAGGCAGGCGATGCCGGCCGCGATGCAGGCGAACGGATTGGCGCCGGACGAGCCCGCGAGCCGCACCGTCGAGGTCGAGGCGTTCTGCTCGTGATCGGCGTGCAGGATCATGATGCGATCCATCGCGCGCGCGAGCACCGGGTTCGGCTTGTACTCCTCCGCCGGCACCGCAAAGCACATGCGCAGGAAATTGGTCGCGAAGTCGAGATTGTTCTGCGGGTACATGAAGGGCTGGCCGACGGAGTACTTGTAGGCCATCGCGGCGAGCGTCGGCATCTTGGCGATCATGCGCATCGAGGCGATCATGCGCTGCATCGGATCGGAGATGTCGGTGGAGTCGTGATAGAAGGCCGACAGCGCGCCGACCGAGCCGGTCATGATCGCCATCGGATGCGCGTCACGGCGGAAGCCCTGGAAGAAGCGGGTCATCTGCTCGTGCACCATCGTATGATGGTTGATGCGGTAATCGAAGTCGGCCTTCTGCGCCGCCGTCGGCAGCTCGCCGTAGAGCAGCAGGTAGCAGGTCTCGAGGAAGTCGCCGTTCTCGGCGAGCTGCTCGATCGGATAGCCGCGATAGAGCAGGATGCCTTCATCGCCGTCGATGTAGGTGATCTTGGACTCGCAGCTTCCCGTCGAGGTGAAGCCTGGATCGTAGGTGAAAATGCCGGCCTGCCCGTAGAGCTTCGAAATGTCGATGACGTCCGGCCCGATCGTGCCTTCGTAGACCGGAAACTGGTAACTCTTCTCGCCGAGCTTCAGCTCCGCGGACTTGGTGTTCTGGCCGTGGCTGGCGGCAGTTTTGGCGTCCATCTGTCGAACCCTTGAAAAGCGCTGCTGTTCGAGCCGCGGGGAGAGCAGAAAGCGCCGGCCCCCAGGCGCTTTTCCAGGCCGCGTGCGGTGCAGCAAACGGGATAAATCTGGGTAGCCCATTCACGCATGCGCCGCAAGGTGGCAGCCGCGGCGGCTGCCCCGCATTTAGGCATGAAGCCTCAACAAAGGATAATGATTGCGACGCGGATCGGGCCGCGCCGCCGTGCGCGGCCTAGCTCGCCGCCTGATCGCCGATCCGGGCGAGGCTCTCGGACTTCCCCAGTACCGCCAGCACCTCGAAAATGCCCGGCGAGGTCGTGCGCCCCGTCAGCGCGGCGCGCAACGGCTGCGCCACGGCGCCAAGTTTGATCCCGGCACGGTCCGCGTAAGCGCGCACGGCGGTCTCGGCGGTTTCGGCGTTCCAGGGCTCGATCGTGGCAAAGTCGCGCGCGAGATCGCCGAGCAGCCTGCGCGCATCGTCGGTGATCAGTCCCGCGGCCTTGTCGTCAAGCGCGAGCGGACGGTCGGCATAGAGATAGCGCGCGCTCTCGATCAGCTCGACCAGGGTCTTGGCGCGCTCTTTCAGGCCGGGCATTGCGGCGATGAGCTTGGCGCGCAGCGCGTCATCGAGCTTGGCGGCAAGCTCCGTGCCGTTCGGCACATGCGGCAGCACGCGCTCGATCTCGGCCACGAGATCGGCGTCGGCCATCTGGCGGATGTAGTGGCCGTTGAGATTGTCGAGCTTGGCAAGGTCGAGCCGCGCCGGGGCGCGGCCGATCGCCGGCAGGTCGAAAAACTTGATCAGTTCCTCGGTCGAGAAGATCTCCTGGTCGCCATGCGCCCAGCCGAGCCGCGCCAGATAGTTGCGCATCGCGGCCGGCAGGTAGCCCATCGCCCGATAGGCCTCGACCCCGAGCGCGCCGTGGCGCTTGGAGAGCTTGGCGCCGTCCTGGCCATGGATCAGCGGGATGTGCGCCATCACCGGCACGTCCCAGCCGAGCGCCTCGTAGATCTGCTTCTGTCGCGCCGCGTTGGTGAGGTGATCATCGCCGCGGATGATGTGCGTCACGCCCATGTCGTGATCGTCGACCACGACCGCCAGCATATAGGTCGGGGTGCCGTCGGAGCGCAGCAGCACGAGATCGTCGAGGTTCTCGTTCTGCCACACCACGCGGCCTTGCACCTGGTCCTCGACCACGGTCTCGCCGGTGAGCGGTGCCTTCAGGCGGATCACCGGCTTGACGTTCGGGCGCTCCTCGCTCGGGTCGCGGTCGCGCCAACGTCCGTCATAAAGCTTGGCACGGCCCTCGGCGCGCGCCTTCTCGCGCATCTCGGCGAGCTCCTCGGGCGAGGCGTAGCAGTAGTAGGCCTTGCCGGCTGCGAGCAACTGCTCGGCGACCTCGCGGTGGCGCGCGGCGCGCGCGAACTGGTGCACGGCCTCGCCGTCCCAATCGAGCCCGAGCCATTTGAGCCCATCGAAGATCGCCCCGATCGCCGCCTCGGTCGAGCGCGCGCGGTCGGTGTCCTCGATGCGCAGGAGGAACTTGCCGCCCCGGCCGCGAGCGTAGAGCCAGCTGAACAGCGCGGTGCGCCCGCCGCCGATGTGCAGGTAGCCGGTCGGGGAGGGCGCGAAGCGGGTGACGATCTGGGACATGGGGCAGCAGGCTCCACCCTCATGCTGAGGAGCGCCCGAAGGGCGCGTCTCGAAGCATGGCCGCATACCATTGGCCATCCTTCGAGACGCCCGCCTTTGGCGGGCTCCTCAGGATGAGGTTCTGTGTTTGGCGCGCCGTGTAGCACAAGCGCCGCCGACGCAACATATTTGGCATTGCGGGCCAATTTGCCTATATCCGGCCCGCCGGAGCGGTTTGAGAGAGACGGGATTCGTGATGTCGGTTGCGGAAAAAGTCGAAACCGAAGCAGGACGCGATTTCATCCGCGACATCGTCGCGGACGACCTTGCGGCGGGCCGCCACAAAAGCGTCGTGACGCGCTTTCCGCCCGAGCCGAACGGCTACCTGCATATCGGCCACGCCAAGTCGATTTGTCTCAACTTCGGCATCGCGGAGGAGTTCGGCGGCCAGTGCAATCTGCGCTTCGATGACACCAACCCCACGAAGGAAGAGCAGGAATACATCGATTCCATTCAGGAGGATGTCCACTGGCTCGGCTTTGGCTGGGGGAAGAACCTGTTCTACGCGTCGGACTATTTCGAGCGCCTCTATGAATGGGCCGAGATCCTGATCCGCGACGGCAAGGCCTATGTGGACGATCAGAGCCAGGAGGAGATGCGGGCCAGCCGCGGCACCCTGACGGAGCCGGGCAGGAACTCGCCATTCCGCGACCGCACCGTCGAGGAGAATCTCGACCTGTTTCGCCGCATGCGCGCGGGCGAATTTCCCAACGGCGCGCGCGTGCTGCGCGCCAAGATCGACATGGCGGCCGGCAATATCAACCTGCGCGATCCGGTGCTCTACCGCATTCTGCACGCGCATCATCCGCGCACCGGCACGGCATGGATGATTTATCCCAGCTACGACTACGCGCACGGGCAATCCGACGCGATCGAAGGCATTACGCATTCGATCTGCACGCTCGAGTTCGAGGACCACCGGCCGCTTTACGACTGGTTCATCGAGAACCTGCCGGTGCCGTCGCGGCCACGTCAGTACGAATTTGCCCGGCTCAATCTCACCCACACGGTGTTGTCGAAGCGCGTGCTCAACGCACTGGTGAAAGGTGGACACGTCTCGGGCTGGGATGATCCGCGCATGCCGACGCTCGCCGGCATCCGCCGGCGCGGCGTGCCGCCGGAGGCGCTGCGCGATTTTGCCAAGCGCATCGGGGTCGCCAAGGCGAACAGCCTGGTCTATCTCGGCTTGCTCGAGTTCTCGATCCGCGAGGTGCTGAACAAGACGGCGCAGCGTCGCATGGCGGTGTTGCGGCCGCTCAAGCTCGTGATCACGAACTACGAGGGCGCAGGCGAGGAGCTCGAGGCGATCAATCACCCCGACGACGCGAGCGCCGGGACACGGCGGATCAGGTTCGGGCGTGAGATCTTCATCGAGCGCGAAGATTTCATGGAGAACCCGCCGAAGAAATTCTTCCGCCTCTCGCCCGGAACCGAAGTGCGGCTGCGCTATGCCTATTTCATCACCTGCCGCGAAGTCGTGAAGGATGCGGCCGGCAACATCACCGAGCTGCGCTGCACCTACGATCCGGCGACAAAGGGCGGCAACGCGCCGGACGGGCGCAAGGTGAAGGCAACGATCCATTGGGTATCGGCGACCGACAGCGTCCCGGCGGAGGTGCGGCTCTATAATCCGCTGTTTTCGAAGCCGGAGCCGGATGTGACGAATTTCGCCGCCGAGCTCAATCCGAACTCGCTCGAAGTGCTCGCCGATGCGCGCATCGAGCCCGCGGTCGCGGCCGACAACACGATCGCGCCGGTGCAGTTCGAGCGCATGGGTTATTTCGCCCGCGACAAGGACTCCGCCCCCGGCCGGCCGGTGTTCAACCGCACCGTCGGCCTGCGCGACAGCTACGCCAAGGTCGCGGGCGGCGCAGCCTGATCGGACCGGGCTTTCTCAGGCTACCGCCAAACCGATACGTTCGAACTTGATTTCCCTTTTAGATTGAGGAACGCTGCGACGGCGCGGAGGGCGTCGTCCATGCCAACCATCAAGCAGATCGTGGTGACAGTCTTGATTGCCGTCGCGGGCACGATCGCGGCCGGCATTGTGGGCTTCCTGAACGAGGTCTACCTCGAGGTCTCGTTCGACAAGTTGAAGGAGTTCAGGATCACGGACTTGTCGAGCTGGAAGCTTCTCGGGACGTCTGTGAAATTCAACGTCGAGCGCGGCTCACCAGAGGATTTCATCGCGTATTGGGTCGACGTCGACAACGGCAAGCCGATCGTACGCCGCAGCCATGTCGCCTATCAGAACTTTCGCGGACAAAGCCGCGTTCGCGGGGCGATCGTCGACGATGACGACAAGACCTCCTACGCACTGACTGGCTTCTATAACAACAACAGGGCGATGCTGGCGCATCGCGGCCCGATCAGCGGTACTGGCGTCTACATCCTCGATTTCTTTCAACTCGACAGCCTCGCGACGTCGCTCTACGCGGGCTACACGATCATCGAGGACCAGGTCGGACCGGGGGCTGGGAAGATCAAACTGCTGCGTTGTCCGTTCGTCATGCTCGACGAAACGACCGCATCCAAGAAAGTCGCCTCAATCGACGACGCGAAAAAGACGTTTCCGCTTCTCAACCGCGGCTGTACCCCGTTTGAGATGCCGACTGACGTCGTGAAGCAATAGCGAGCCGCGCCCCCGGGCATCGGCGGCGAAAATTTTCCCGCTTGTTCTTGGTCTGTTCTGCAGACGTCCCTAGGGCAACCGACGGTAGCATGTAGCCCGTCGAGGGTTGCGGGATGGCGGGTGTTTCGTCGAGCAGCGTGTCGGGGCGTGCCGGCGCGGCGGGGGCCGGAGTTCGGACGTCTGGCGTTCAGACTTCTGACGTTCAAATTTGGGACGCGCCGCGGCCGCGTGCCGTCAGCTGGCCGAGCGTCTCGCTGGGCGGGGCCCGCGACCGCCTCGAAAGCTGGTTTGCGCGGCGACATTGCGTCCGGGCGCCTGTTTCCCTGGGTCCCGGTCGCGTTCGGGTCCGGCATCCTCATCTACTTTGCGGCCGAGCATGAGCCCTCGCTCTGGGCCGGACCGGCGCTCACCGCCGTCCTGGCGGTGGCCACGTACCTCGTGCGCGCGCGCACCCTTGCGTTTCCGTTGTTCGTGGCGCTCGCGGCCGCGGCGGCGGGCTTTGCGATGGCCACGCTGAAGACCGCGCGGATCGCGCACCCCGTTCTGCAGCATGCGGCCTGGAACATCAGCCTGACCGGCTTCATCGAGGCGCGCGAGCAGCGCGAGCGCACCGATCGCATCGTGGTGCGCGTGCACGAGATCGAGGGCAATCTGCGCGATGCGCCGCAGCGCGTGCGGCTCTCGGTCAAGAAGCGCACCGCGCCACCGGTCGGCGCCTTCATCGAGGTCAAGGCGCGGCTCAATTCGCCGCTGCGTCCGCTCCGTCCGGGCGGATATGACTTTGCGCGCGACCTCTACTTCCAGCGCATCGGGGCGAGCGGCTTCGTCACCGGCGCGATCAAGACGCTCGACCCGCCGGTCGCGCCCGACGGCTGGCTGCGCTACGCGACCTTGATCACGCAGATGCGCGGCGTGATCGACGCGCGCATCCGCGCCGCGCTCTCCGGCGACAATGCCGCAATCGCGTCAGCCCTGCTCACCGGCACGCGCGACGCGATCTCGGCGCCGGTCAATGATGCCATGTTTGTCTCCGGCCTCGGCCATGTGCTGTCGATCTCGGGCTATCACATGGCGCTGGTCGCGGGCGTCGTGTTCTTCGCGGTGCGCGCGCTGCTCGCGCTGGTCCCGCCGCTCGCGCTGCGGTGCCCGATCAAGAAATGGGCCGCGTTCGCGGCGCTGCTGGCAGCGCTGTTCTATCTTCTCTTGTCCGGCGCCGAGGTTGCGACGCAGCGCTCGTTCCTGATGACCGGCCTCTTGCTGCTTGCCGTCATGCTCGATCGCTCGGCCCTGACGTTTCGCAACCTCGCGCTTGCGGCGCTCGGCGTGATGCTGCTCGCGCCCGAGGCGGTGATGCATCCGAGCTTCCAGATGTCATTTGCCGCGACGATGGCGCTGATCGCCGCCTATGAGCGCGGTATCCCCTGGATGCGGGCGGGCGCCGAGACCTCGCGCGGCGCGCGCGTCGCTCTCTGGGGCGGCCGCGAGATCGTCGCGCTGATCCTGGTGTCGCTCGCCGCCGGCACCGCGACCATGCCGTATGTCGGTTACCACTTCCATCGTCTCGGACCTTACGGCGTGATCGCGAACCTGCTTGCGATGCCGATCGTCTCGGCCTGGGTGATGCCCTCGGGGCTGCTCGCGCTCATCGCGATGCCGTTCGGCCTCGACGCCCCGCTCTGGCGGCTGATGGGGCTCGGCATCGACTGGATGGTGTGGGTTGCGCAGTTCGTGGCGAGCTTTCCCGGCGCGGTCGGGCGGATCGTCGCGTTCGGTACCGGACCGCTGTTGCTCGGCACTGCCGGGCTCATCGTGCTCTGTCTGCTCCGCTCGCCGTTGCGCTGGAGCGGCGCGGTGACGATCCTCGTTGCGGCGCTGTGGGCGTTCAGCGCGCGGGTGCCCGACGTCTACGTCGGCGACCGCGGCGACCTCGTCGCGGTGCGCGGCAGCTCGGGACGGCTTTCAGTGATGCGCACCGCCAATGGCGATACCTTTGCGGTGCGCGAGTGGCTTGCCGCCGATGCGGATGCGCGCACCGTCAAGGATGCCTCACTGAAAGAAGGCGTCGCCTGCGACACGATCGGCTGTGTGGCGCGACTGCGCGATGGCGCCATCGTGGCGCTGCCCTTCGCCGCCGAAGCCTTCGAGGAGGACTGTCGCCGCGCCGCGCTCGCTGTCAGCCCGCGCACCGCCCCGCCCGCCTGCAAGGCCATGGTGATCGACCGAACGATCTGGCGCCGCACTGGCGCGAGCGCGCTCTATCGCGCACCGAAGGGATGGGAGACGGTGGTAGCCTATCCGCCCGGATACGACCGGCCATGGGCGAGGGCGGGCGGGGAGGGCACGACCGTAGTGCGCGGCTCGGGCGAAGCCGAGCCGGCCGCCGAAGATGTCGCGACGGACGATTGATCCCATCCCGGATCGTTTCGCGGTATAGCCGGCGCTTCGCGCCGGCGTTCTATCTCGAAACGAACGGCCGCCGTCGGCGGCCTATGCCCTCTCCTTTTTCAGGGGAGGGATGACGCGCCTCAGTACTTCCGGAACAGCCCGACCAGCTTGCCCTGCACGCGCACACGGTTCGGCGGCAGGATGCGGACCTCGTAGGAGCTGTTCGCCGGCTCGAGCGCGATCGAGGCGCCGCGGCGGCGGAAGCGCTTCAAGGTGGCCTCCTCGTCGTCGATCAGCGCGACCACGATGTCACCGGTCTCGGCGCTGTCGCCCTTACGGATCAGCACGGTGTCGCCGTCGAGAATGCCGGCATCCACCATCGAGTCGCCGCGCACCTCGAGCGCGAAGTGGTCGCCCGTGGTCAACAGATCGGGCGGCACCTGGATAGTATGGCTGCGCGTCTGGATCGCCTCGATCGGCGTGCCGGCCGCGATGCGGCCCATCACCGGGATGGTGACCGGACGGCCACCCTCTTCATCACTTGTCGCGCGCACGCGGCCGAGATCGCCCTCGATTACCGATGGCGTGAAGCCACGCCGCGCCGCCCCGGTGCCGACCGGCTCAGGCAGCTTGATCACCTCGATGGCGCGCGCGCGATTCGGCAGGCGCCGAATGAAGCCACGCTCTTCCAGGGCGGTAATCAGCCGGTGGATGCCGGACTTCGAACGCAGGTCGAGCGCGTCCTTCATCTCGTCGAAAGAGGGCGGAATACCAGCCTCTTTCAGCCTCTCGTGGATGAAGCGCAGGAGCTCGAATTGTTTGCGCGTCAGCATCGCGGATCCTCGGTTTGACGTTTCGGCAGATGTCCGACTCATTCGAAACAAATCATGAACGGACACTATATGTTCGATACTTGTTCCGCAACCCTTTAATTTGGGGTGAACAAGTCGAAAGACCGCGAGAGGGCCCGCTTAATCCTGCAGCTTAACGAAGGCGCACGGAGTTCCCGCGGCCGCGGCCGGCGCGTGCGGCGGGCGGACGACCAGGCAACCGGCCGCCGCCAGCGGCACCAGCATCGAGGAATCCTGCTGCGGGAAGGGGGTCGCGACCAGCGTGCCGTCATCGCGCCGCGTGAGCGTCGCGCGCAGGTAATCCTGCCGCTCGTCATTGGCCTTGAGGTCGCGGCCAAGCACCCCCTGCATCAGCGCGTGCTCGACGTCGGGGCGGCCGGTGAGCTTTCGAATCAGCGGCAGCAGAAACAGCACCGCGCAGACGTAGGCCGAGACCGGATTGCCCGGCAGCCCAAGCACGCGCATCGCGCCGAGGCGGCCCGAGAGTAGCGGCTTGCCGGGACGCAGCGCGACCTTCCAGAACGACAGCGCGAGGCCCTCGGCCGCAAGGGCCGGCTGCACCAGGTCGTAGTCGCCGACCGAGGCGCCGCCGGTCGTCAGCAGCACGTCGGCGCCGGCTTCGCGCGCGCGGCGCACCCCGGCGATCGTCTCTTCGAGCCGATCGGGCAGGATGCCGAGATCGATCACCTCGGCGCCTTCGCGGCGCGCGAGCGCGGCGAGCGCGAATACGTTGGAATAGACGATCTGTCCGGGTTTCGGCTCGGTGCCGGGCGGAACGAGCTCGTCGCCGGTTGCCGCGATGGCGACTTTCGGACGGCGCGTGACCGGCAGGCTGGCGTGGTTCATGGCGGCGGCGAGCGCGACATCGCGGCCGGTGAGGCGGCGGCCGCGCCGCAGCGCGACATCGCCTTCTCTGAAATCGAGACCCGCGACACGCACGTTCTTGCGGCGCGCGGCGGGCTCCTTGACGATGACGCAATCGTCCTCGCGCGCGGTGTTCTCCTGGATCACGATCGTGTCGCTGCCCGGCGGCAGCACGCCCCCGGTGAAGATGCGCGCGGCTTCGCCCGCACGCAGCGTGGCGGCGAGCGGCCGGCCGGCTGCGACCTCGCCGATCAGCCGCAGCCGCGCGGGTGCGGTCGCGACATCCGCGGCGCGCACCGCATAGCCGTCCATCGCCGACACATCGTCCGGTGGCTGCGTGCGGCGCGCCACGAGATCGTCGGCCAGCACACGGCCTTCGGCCTCGGCGAGCGGCACCGTCTCGCTCGCCAGCGGCTCCGCCCCTTCGATCACGCGTGCGAGCGCTTCGGCGACCGGCAGCAGTGCCATGTGTCAGACCCCGTTCGCCCGATAGACGCCCGATTTTCCGCCGCGCTTCTCGATGAGGTGAATGCCCTCGCTGCGC
>Ga0081539_10002955_pt1 | contig 22344 bp, 15 predicted proteins | sample TabmetS4T2R2_FD_71023 | JGI IMG/M metagenome (GOLD analysis project Ga0081539, IMG submission 71023) | Tabebuia heterophylla rhizosphere microbial communities from the University of Puerto Rico - S4T2R2 | ecosystem: Host-associated > Plants > Roots > Rhizosphere ...
GCGCATCGACGAGGCGCGGGACGCCTACCTACGTGCCAGAAAACTCACCGACGACGGCGCCGAACGGCGCTTCCTCGAACGCCGGCTGACCGAACTGGCGGCTACCGGACCGCGGTGAACGCTCCAGCGTGCCTGCGCGGGGTGACCTCAGTGCTCGTGCTCGACAGCGGCCGCCGGCAAGCCCGGCCCTGGTCGCGTGGCCACTTCGTCCGTGCCCAGTTCGGCGTGGCACGCGGCGCACCGGTAGGCGGCCTCGACCGGGCCCCCGCAATCCTCGTGGACCAGGAGCCGGGGCGGCCCGGCGGGCTCGGGATAGTAGCGGTCACCCCACCACATGAGCTGGGCGATGACCGGGACCAACGCCGTGCCCTTGGCGGTGAGGTGGTACTCGAAGCGCTCGGGTCGTTGCTGATAGGCGCGGCGTTCCAGCACTCCCTCGGTGACGAGATGGCGCAGCCGCTGGGTGAGCACGTTGCGGGTGACACCGATGCTGTCGACGAGTTCGTCGAACCGGTGCCGGCCGAGCAGGACGTCCCGGAGGATGAGCAGCGTCCACCGCTCGCCGATCACCTCCAGGCTCCGGGCGATCGAGCACGTCTGGTCCGCGTAATCCTGCCCCAACATGACACTCCAACCCTACACCAGACGAGTTGCGTGAAGCGACTTACTCTTCTAACGTCAGTCGCGTGAAGCAACCCACTCAGGTAGCGACCACCCCGTCAGCTGCCGGCGCCTTCCGGCGAGCCTGGCCAGTACTGGCGGTGACCTCGGTCGCCGTGTTCATGAGCTTCCTCGACGTCACGATCGTCAACATCGCGTTCCCCGATCTGCGCGCCGACTTCGCCACCACCTCACTCCCGACGCTGTCCTGGGTGATCAACGCGTACAGCATCGTGTTCGCCGCCGCGCTCATCCCCTTTGGCCGGCTCGCGGACCAGATCGGGCACCGCCGGCTCTTCCTGATCGGCGTGGTCGTGTTCCTGGCCGGCTCCGCGACCGCCGGCGCCGCGCCCGGCCCGGCCGTCCTGATCGCCTCGCGGACGGTGCAGGCCCTCGGCGCCGCCACCATCGTCCCCACCTCGCTGGCCCTGCTCCTACCGGAGTTCCCGCCGCAGCGCCGGGCGACCGCCACCGCGCTCTGGGGTGCGGCCGGGGCGGTCGCGGCGGCCACCGGTCCGGCCCTCGGCGGCCTGCTGGTCAGCGTCGCGAGTTGGCGGCTGGTGTTCGCCGTCAACCTGCCGATCGGACTGCTCGCCCTGCTCGCGGCGCGGCGCGTACTCGTCGAACGCCGCGACCGCCGGCCCGCCCCGGCCGACTGGTGGGGTGCCGTCCTGCTGGCCGCCGCCGTCGCCGCCCTGGCCCTGGGCATCGTGCAGGGACCGGAGTGGGGCTGGACCGACCCGCGGATTCCCGTCAGCCTCGCCGTCGGCGCAGTCCTGCTGGCCGGCTTCCTCTGGCGGTGTGCCCGGCATCCGGCGCCACTCATCGAGCTGGACCTGTTCCGGATCCGCTCGTTCGCCGTGGCGAACCTGGGCACGCTGGTGTTCTCGGTGGGATTCTTCGCCCTGCTGTTGTGCAACGTGCTGTTCCTGACCTCCGTGTGGGGCTTCGCCATCGCCCGGGCCGGCGTGGCCCTGACCCCAGGTGCGCTCATGGCGGCGCTGGTCGCCCCGATCGCCGGCCGGATCGCGGACCGATTCGGGCAGCGGGCGGTGGCCCTGCCCGGTGCGCTGACGTTCGCCGGCGGTGCGATGGTCCTCGCCCTGGCCACCACCGGCGCACCCCGCTACCCGACCGATTTCCTCCCGGCGGTGTTGCTGACCGGCACCGGCATCGGCATGTCCGTCGCCGCCTTCGGATCGGCGGCGGTAGCCCGGCTGCCCCGGGAGCGCTTCTCCACCGGCAGCGCGGTCAACGCGTGTTTCCGGCAGATCGGCGCGGTTCTCGGGATCGCGCTGCTGCTCGCGGTGCTGGGCGGCGCCCGATCGGCGACCGCGCTCGCGTCGTTCCACCATGCCTGGTCGATGCTGGCCGCCGCCGGAGTGGCCGCGGCCGGCTGCGCACTGGCTCTCGGCCGGGTCCGGGCGGTGGACCAGGCGCCGCCGGTCGCCCGTCGCGGCCAGTCCGCCGCCCACCGGCTCGACCACCGCACCCCTGACAACCCGCTCGTCCAGGAAGGACGGACCCTGCCATGACCACAGCCAGCCGTACGCCGAACGTTCCCGCCGCGAGCCGCCGGCAGCAGCGATTCCTCGACCGGTACGGTCCCACCGCGCTGGTCACCGGTGCCTCCTCGGGCATCGGCCGGGAATTCGCCTACCGCCTCGCCGAAGGCGGCTTCGACCTGGTTCTCGTGGCCCGCCGCGAATCCGAACTGCACGCGGTGGCCGCCGAGTTGACCGCCCGGCACGGCGTCGACGTGCGGTTGCTACCCCTGGATCTGTCTGAACCGGAGAGCCTCGACCGTCTCGCCACCGCTACCGCGGGTGCCGACATCGGCCTGTGCGTCGCTGCCGCCGGGTTCGGCACGTCCGGCCCGCTCATCGAGTCACTCCTGCCGCGTGAGCGCGACATGCTCGAGGTGAACTGCACGGCGGTGCTGACGCTCAGCTGGCTCTTCGGCCGGCGGCTGGCCGACCGGGGCCGGGGCGGCCTCATCCTGCTCAGCTCCGTCGTCGGCTTCCAGGGCGCGCCCAACGCGGCACACTACGCCGCGACCAAGGCGTACGTGCAGACACTCGCCGAAGGGCTGCACGTCGAACTCAAGCCGCGCGCGGTGGACGTGCTTGCCGCCGCGCCGGGACCGGTCAACACCGGCTTCGCCGACGCCGCCGGCATGCGCATGGGAAGAGCGCTGTCTCCCCGCCAGGTCGCCCAGGCGTCGCTCGACGCGCTCGGACGCCGGCCGACGGCCTTCCCCGGCCGGCTGTCGCGCGTCCTCAAGGACAGCCTCGCCCCGCTGCCCAGACGTGCCCGCGTGCGAATCATGGGCACCGTCATGGCCGGCATGATCCCACACCGCACATGACCCCACACCCGTCGATATCTGCCTTTCACACCACCGAGATGGGCCGAATCAGAGCCAACTCGACGGGCCATTTCAGCGTCCGGGTGACGGTTCCTACCGGCTACGCGATGTTCGCACCGCAGGACTTCAGCACCGTCGCCACGGGCCGCGGCAGCGCGAAGTCGGCCGACGCCCAGTTCCGGCTGACCGGGTGGCGGGTTCACCAGGGCGTGTGCATCGACGGTTGTGCGAGAGTGTCGGCGTGGACCTCGACACCGGCGCCGGGCTGCTGCACCGGCTCACCAGCTACCGTCCCGGGCGCGAGTGGGACGTGCCCGCCGACGATCCGCGGCTTCGGCACGACCTGACCCCCAACGATGTGGCGATCCTGCCGCCGCCGGTGAAGAGCTACCCGGAGGACCTGCCGGTCGTCGATCTTCCTCGTGATCTGCCGGATCCGGGTGTCCCGGCGACCGCGGTGCTGGCCGGGCATCCCGCCCCGGCGCGGCCGCTGGACGCGGCGCAGCTCGGCCGGATTCTCTTCCTGGGCGCCGGCGTGGTGCGCACGGCGGAGCGTAACGGCCGGCGTCTGCTGTTCCGCGCGGCGGGCTCGGCGGGGGCACGGTTCCCGCTGGAGGTGTACGCCTCGACGCTCGGGGTGCCGGGCGTGCCGGACGGCGTGCACTGGTACGACCCGGTGCGGCACGCGCTAGTCCAGGTCGGCCCGGCCGCGGAGGGTGAAACCACGACGCTGGTCGTCACCGGGGTGCCGTGGCGCACCGCGTGGCGGTACGCCGAGCGGGGCTTCCGGCACCTCTATTGGGACGGCGGCACGCTGCTCGCCCAGCTGGCGGCGGCGGTCGCGTCCATCGGCCGGGCACCGCGGCTGCGCACCCTCTTCCCGGACGTGCGCGTCCGCGATCTGGTCGGCGCGGACGGCGTGCACGAGTTCCCGCTGGCATTGCTCACGGTGGGCGACGGCGAGCCGGCGATCGTCGCGACCGGCCCGGCCAGGGCGGGGGAGTTGTCGCGGGTGGAGTTCCCGCTCTACACCATGGCGCAGCGTGCCGGTGACCGTGATGAGCTGGGCGAGCCGTGGCCGGCGGGTGATCCGCTGCCGGACGCCCCGGCCGCCGAGTCGCTCGACGCGGTCGTCCGCCGGCGCGGCTCGCAGCGCCGGATGGACCGGACCGGGACGCTGCCTCGCGCGACCCTGCAATGGGCGACGGCCGCGGCGCTGCGCGGCATCGACGTGCCGCATTGGATTGTCGTGCACGGCGTGGACGGCGTCCCGCCGGGCGTTTACCGGTGGCCCGACCTGGCGACGCCGCGGACGGCGGGCAATCTGCGTGACGAGCTCGAGCGGATATGCCTGGGCCAGTCGCTGGCCGCCGAGGCGGCGTACGTGGTCATCGCCGCCGTCCGCGTCGACAGCCTGGACGATCACGGGTACCGGGAGGCGCAGCTCGCCGCGGGTCTGGTGGAAGGGCGGCTCCACCTGGCGGCCTACGCGCTCGGTGCGAGCGCCACCGGCATGACCTTCCTCGACTCCGAGGTGCCGGCCCTGCTCGGCGAGCCAGCCGACCTGATCACGCTGTTGTTCACCTGCGTGGGAGTCGCCGAGTACACGTCCCGGCCCGGCGGCGCACCCGGCCGGCCGGTGGCGGTCCGGCCGGTCATGCCCCGCCTCGTGTAGTGGCTCCGCTGACAACTCCGCAAGGGAGATTAAACGGCTCCGAATCTGACAAAAAACCGTCAGCTCGTGGCCTTGGTCAAATGCCGGGGCACCTGCGGCTCAAGGCGAGTTCGCTGCATTATGCATCCACATTAATTAATCCTTGACTCCGGCCAATTCGTGTCCCAATCTGCCTCTAATCGGAGGCCGATTAAGGAGGGCCCTTTTCGATGAAAAGATTGGCAATCGTCGGCTTTGCAATGGTGTTGGGCGTCGCGCTGAGTTTGAGCAACGGCACGAGTTCGCTCGGTGCGGGCGGCAAGAAGGATCTACTCCAGATGTACACGGCCAAGGTCGACCGCACCACGGTCGGCATGCTTGCTCGCGAGGGCTACGACGTCGCCGCGGCGAAACAGGTCGACGGGGCCGTCCAAGTGGACCTTGTCCTGACCACCGGTGAGCGGGACCGTCTGGCCGCTCAGGGGATCGGGTTGAGCCTGCTCCGCAACAGCGCGGGGCTCACCGTGCAGCAGCAAGCCGCCGCCCAGTCAGCGTACGGCTTCCAGGTGTGGCGCTCGTACGACGAGCCCGGCGGCATCCGCGACGAGCTGTATGCCATCGCGAAGAGGTATCCGTCGGTCGTCAAGCTCGAGGTCGTCGGGCACAGCCTCCGGGGCCGGGAGATCATCGCCCTCAAGGTGACGAAGAACGCCACGGTCGTCGCCGACGGTGCCCGGCCGGCGGCGCTCTACGTCGGCGGTCAGCACGCCCGCGAGTGGATCGGCGTCGAGGTTCCCCGCCGGCTGCTGCACTACGTCCTGGACAACTACAACCGCGACCCGGCGGTCACGAACCTCGTCAACACGCGCGAACTCTGGTTCATGCTCGTCGCGAACCCGGACGGTTATCAGTACACGTTCGACGGCGATCGGCTCTGGCGGAAGAACCTCCGCGACAACGACGGCGACGGCGTCATCACGAACAACGACGGCGTCGATCCGAACCGCAACTTCCCCACGAACTGGAACTACGACAACGAGGGCTCGTCGTCCATCACGTCGAGCGAGACGTTCCGGGGGACGAAGCCGGCGTCCGAGCCGGAGACGGCGGCCTACATCAGCCTGATGACCAGGTCGAAGGGCGAGTTCCTGGTCAACTACCACTCCTACGGCCCTCTGCTGCTGTCCACGTTCGGCTGGCAGCTCCAGCAGCCGTCGACGGACGACCCGATCTACATCGCGCTGCAGGGCACCGACGCGAAGCCCGCCATCGAGGGGTTCGACCCGGGCGTGGGCGGTGACCTGTACATCACCAACGGCGAGACCACCGACTATGCGCACACCGCGGCGGGAATCCTCGCCTGGACGCCGGAGCTCGAGGAAGGCTGTGACGGCTGCGGATTCGTCTTCCCCGACGACGAAGCGCTGATCCAGCGCGAGTTCGAGATCAACCTTCCGTTCGCCATGGACGTCGCCACGTCGGCGGCCAACCCGGCGGAGCCGGTCTCCCACCTCGGCAACACGACCAAGCCGTTCTACCTGGAAACCGCCAGTGCCGATCCCGAGAAATGGGGCAACCCGATGAGCGACTTCCGCTTCTCGGTGTCCTACGGGGATCCGCAGGAGGTGCGGGTGCTGGCGCGGCGCAGCGTTGGGGCCGTCACCCTCAACTACCAGATCAACGGCGGCGCCGTCCGGCAGGTGGCGACCTCCGAATGGCCGGGCGGTGAGCGGTCGGGTGGACCGGGCGCCGTCTACTACCACATCATGCGCGGGACCGTCGCTGGCACGAGTCCCGGCGATGTCGTGAAGGTGTGGTTCTCCGGTGGTGGCGAGAAGAGCGACTCGTTCACGTACACCGCCAAGGTCGAGTCCTCGAACCGGGTACTCGTCCTCGCCGCCGAGGACTACACGGGAACCTCGCCCGTGTACAAGAAGAAGAACGGGCCCAGCTACCTGTCCTACTACCTCGACGCGCTGGCGGCCAACGGCATCGGTGCCGACGTCTACGACGTCGACGCCAACGGCCGGACCGCGCCCAGCCTGCTGGGCGTTCTCAGCCACTACGACGCGGTCATCTGGTACACCGGTGACGACGTCATCACCCGCCGCGCGGGGATGGTGCCGGGCACGGCGGACCGGCTCGCGAACGACGAGGTGCTCGCCGTCCGCGGCTATCTGAACGAGGGCGGCCGCCTCTTCTACACCGGGAAGTACGCCGGCTACTCGCAGGCGTTCGGGTACGAGTACAACCTCGAGACGAACGCGCCCTGCGATCCGGACGACAACGGCGAGGACGGCTGCATCTTCCTCGCCGACGACTTCCTGCAGTACTACCTCGGCGCCTACCTCTACGCCGACGACGCCGGCACGACGGCGAACGGCAAGCTGTACGACGTGTTCGGCGTCGGCGACCCGCTCGACCGGCCGTCCGTGCTGCGGTGGTCGTTCGGCGGACCGAGCGCCAACAACCAGGATCACAGCGCGTCGTTCATCGCGACGAGCGGGATCCTGCCGCCGTCGACGTACCCGCAGTTCCTCAGCTGGCCGTCGGCGAAGTACGACCGCGCCGGTGGGCCGTTCCTCCCGCACACCGGTTCCTACTACGTCTACTCCAACATCGCCGATGTGTCGTACAAGCGGCTCAGCCGTACCGTCGACCTCACCGGTGCGAACGCGGGCAGCTTGTCGTTCTGGATCTCCCGGGACACCGAGCAGGACTGGGACCACGTCATGGTCGAGGCGCACACGGTCGGCCAGGACGACTGGACGACACTGCCGGACCTGAACGGGCACACCACGACGGCTACGGGGGACAGCTGTCCGGAAGGCTGGCGTGAACTGCATCCGTGGCTCGACCACTACCAGACGCTGAACGCGGACGACAGCTGCTCGCCCACCGGCACCACCGGGGTGTGGAACGCGGCGTCCGGGCGGTCGGGCGGCTGGGAACAGTGGTCGGTCGACCTGTCGGCGTACGCCGGCAAGCAGGTCGAGGTCTCGATCGCGTACGTCAGCGACTGGTCGGTTCAGGGACTCGGCGTGTTCCTCGACGACACGTCCGTCTCCACCGGCGAGACCACGTCGTTCGAGGACGGTCTCGGCGGCTGGGCGGTGACCGGCCCGCCGCCGGGAAGCGCGCCGAACGGGAACGACTTCACCCGCACGACCGCGGCGGGGTTCCCGGAGGGCGCGGCGATCTCGACGCCCGACTCGATCTACTTCGGGTTCGGCTTCGAGGGCATCGCCACCCCCGAGGCGAGGAACGCCGTCATGGGACGCGTCATCACCTATCTGCTCCGCTAGGTGTACTGACCAGGGAGGGCGGGCGCACGCCCGCCCTCCCGGCGTCCGCACCGGCGCTGCCGCTACGCGTCCCGGCCGGTTCGGCTGGTCGCGGCGACCGGGTGGCGGTCGGTGTCGTCCGCCACGTGGACGCGGTCGCGTCCGGCGGCCTTCGCCACGTATAGGGCGGCGTCCGCCCGGCGCACCAGGGTGGCCGCGTCGCCGGCGTGGTCCGGGAGGACGGCGATGCCGAAACTCCCGGTGACCGGCCGGTCGAGGCCGGGTACGGCGAGCGCGGCCAGGCTGGTTCGCAGGCGTTCGGCGATGGTGTTTGCCTCGCCGCTGCCGGTGTCGGGCAGCAGGAGCAAGAACTCCTCGCCGCCGTAGCGGCCGGCGAAGTCGCTGGCGCGGAGGACTTCGGTGAGCACGGCGCCCACCGCGGCGAGTACCTCGTCACCCTTGTCGTGGCCGTGCAGATCGTTGATCCGTTTGAAATGGTCGAGGTCGAGCATCACGGCGGCGAGCGGGTTGAGGGAACGGGCCGCGTGGGCGGCCATGCGCAGGATGGTGTCGTGGGAGGCGCGCTGGTTGGGCAGTCCGGTCAGCGCGTCGGTGAGCGCCCGGTGTTCGGCGAGGGCGAGGTTGCGCAGGTTGGCGAGCACCGGTGCGGCGTGCAGGACGGATTCCTGGATGCACCGATCGTCCTGTTCGGACAGCTCGGCTCGCCGGACCAGGACGGCGCCGATGACCTCACCGCCGACGATCAGGGGCTCGCATCGGGCGGCGGTGCCGGCGTCGCCACAGATCGCGCAGGGCAGCAGCGCCGTCTGGTCGGCCGGCGCGGCGTACGGGCGGGCGATGCGGACGGCGAGGCAGGTGCCCGGCGAGGCGGTGGACAGGCGCCGGACCAGATCACTGTCGTCCGGCACGGCGGTGGTGGGCTGGAGCCGGTTGGCGCTGTTGTTCCGGTTGAGGACGACGGCGGTGGCGCCGGGCACCGACCGTTCGAGGTGGCGCTTCAGCAGCAGATGCGCCTCGGCCTCGCCCTCGGTCGCCTGCAGGGTCGTGCTGAACGCGGCCTGTGACGTTTGATAGGCGTGCTCGGCGGCGCGGCGCTCGACCATGTGGTTCAGGGCGCGACCAAGATCGCTCACCTCGTCGGAGCCGGTTGGCTGGAGCCGCGCGGACAGCTGCCCGGACGCCACCTCCGCGGCGAAGCGGGAGTACGCGCCGATCCGGGGCACCAGGTTGCGGATCAGCCATGACAGGCTGCCGATACCGGCCAGGAACGCGAGGGTCAGGATGAGCACGAGGTCGTGCCGGCTGCGCCGGTACTCCTCGTCGATGCGGGCGTGGGCGTCGCTGGCATCGGCGGCCACGGCGCGGCTCATGTCTGCCATCGCCTGGCCGGCGGAGTCCAGGGCGGCGACGAGTTGCCCGGCGAGCCTTCCCTCGGTGGACGCGTCGATGGCGCCGTTGGCGCCGGCGCCGAACGCCGGTGACGTGAGGATCGCGTCGATCGTTCGCCACTGGGCCGCCATCTGGCGCGCGAACGTCAGCTCCTGGTCGGTTTCGGTGTCCTCCTGCAGGGCGTGGACCTGCCGGTACAGCTCTGGCACCAGCTTCAGATGAAGTCTGGTCCGCAGCTGGGTCAGCCGCTCCCGGTCGGTTGTCGGGATCATCGCCAGGGCGACCCAGCCGGCCTCGGCCAGGGTCGCGCTCAACGTGGCCACCCGCTGCAGGTTCACGATGTTCTCGCTGTACTGCCGTTCGGCCTCGGCCTTCGTCGTGGCCTGGGCTTGGGCGCCGACCACCGCGGTGCCCAGCAGGCAGGCGGCCAGCAGCGCGAGCACCAGCGAGAACTTCGCCCTGATCCGGAACCGAGGGCGCCGGATTCGGTAGCGGCCCATCCGCGCTCCCCACGCCCCGGCGACCGATACGGAAAGTAGCTGTAGCGTGACAATACGCTATCTCCTGGATCTTTACCGGCGAATCGGGTGTGCCCGCCGGTACCCCGGAGCGGCCGCCGTCGGCACTACGGTGAGGGCATGGCGTGGGATAAGCGGACGTTCCGCGAGCTCGCGACCGACCGGGAGATCGACGTGGTGGTGCCGGCTCCGGATCGTGCCGCGATCCGGACGACGGTGTGGCCGGTCGCGGTGGACGGCGAAGTGTACGTGCGGTCGTGGAAGGGGGAAGCGGGTCGCTGGTACCGCCGGGCGCGGCGTACCGGTGCCGGAGCGGTAGTGACCGGCACCAGGCGGCACGAGGTCCGGTTCGTGCCGGTGGCCGGCGCGGACCTGGACGCCGCGATCGACCGGGAGTATCTGCGCAAGTACCGGAGATCCTCGTACGCGGCTGCGATGACCAGGCCGCCGGCCGCCGGGACGACGTTGCGCCTGGATCCGGCGGAGTGACCGCGGATCGACGCCGCTGCCGTACCTAAGAATTCGATGTGGGTTGCCGCCGGCCGCTCGACCCTGTCACGGCGCTGAATTACCGTCCGGACAGGTGCACGGTTGGAGGACGCCCATGGGACCTGATCACCACCACCCTCCGTTCGGCCCGCACGGGGACGGCTACGGCTTCGACCACCCGGGGTTCGGCTCGTTCCTGATGGCGCCACTGGTCTTGTTGCTCTTGGCGATCCTGCTCTGCACGGTCCTGCCGCTGGTGCTGTGGGCGCTGCGTGAGCTGGGCGTGCCCCGGGCGTTCGCGATGGCACGGATCCGGATCGCCGCCGGCTCGCGCGGGACCTGGCGGGCCGCGCTGGCCCGGCACCGGGGGACGGCCGTGGAGTTCGCCGCGTACGAATGCAGCCCGCAGGCCGTCCTGCACCGGCCCGCGCTGGCCGACGTGCGCCAGCCCGCCACCGCACGGTTCGTGGACGCGTTCGCCGAGGCGTGCGCACTGGCCACCGACCGGTATCCCGGACGGGCCCGGACCGAGGCGTTCGCCGCCGCCGTGGACCGGGCCGCCCGTGCCTGGCGAGCCGCCGCGGAAGCCGCCGCCCGCCCGCTGACCGGCGCCGACACCGCCGCGCTGAAACCGGCCACCTCGATCGTGGGGAGCGTGACCGCCACCGCGCTGCCTTCCACTGTGCTCGACGCCGCGCACCTGTGACCGGCGGTAGGGCCCTGCGGTTCGAGGGCCGCGAGGCCGGCGCGGCACGGCTCAGGGGCAGCCGGCCAGGGCGAGCGTCGCGTTCAGCCCGTTCGACCGGCCCGGCTCGGCGGCCGGCAGCACCAGAGCCGCGCATCCGGCCTTCACCGCGCCCGCGTCGGCCGGGGTGTCGCCGACCATCAGGGTGCGTTCCGGTTCCACGCCGAGCATCCCGCACGCCGCCAGGAAGATGACCGGATCCGGCTTGCACCGGCCCACCTCGTACGACAGCGCGTACGCGTCCACCAGGGCGTCCAGTCCCCAGGCGGCGAAATGCGGGCGGATGTCGAAGCCGATGTTGCTGACCACGCCGACCTTGACGCCCGCCTTGTGCAGGGTGCGCAGCGTTTCCTCGGTGTCCGCGTACGGCAGCCAGCCATGCGGGCCGAGCACCCGGTCGTACAGCGCGTCGGGCAGCCCCTCGATGCCGGTGTCGACGGCCGCCGCCAGGCCCGTGTAGGCGGCACGGTGACTGTGTCCGTACAGATCTCGATCGGCCCAGACCTCGGCAAGCTGCGGCGGGACCCGGTGCGGCAACGGCCCGCCGGCCCGCCCGGCCAGCACCAGCCGGTCGGCCAGGGCGGTCGCGCGGACCCGTTCGAGAGCCGTGCCGCACGCCGCCGCGGCCTCGATCACCCACGTCACCGGGTCCTCGACCTGCGCCAACGTGCCGTGGAAATCGAAGAGCACCGCGTCGACCTGCCGGCCTGGCAGATGCGGTGGGTGACTGGTCGAGGCGGCATCCGGCACGCCCAGCACCATACCCAGCGGGTCCGGCGGTCTGGTCGGCAACCGCCGCCCGGCGGTTTGTCAGACCCAGGAACTAGCCTGAACCCATGAGCAGTCCCGCCGAACGGTATGTCGAGTCGAAACGGCGGGCGGCCCGCGCGGCCGAGTTCCCGGCCCTCGACGACTTCATGCCGGATCTCGGCTTCGACCTGGACGACTTCCAACGGCAGGCCTGCGAGGCGCTCGAGCGCGGCAGCGGCGTGCTGGTCTGCGCGCCGACCGGCGCGGGCAAGACCGTGGTGGGCGAGTTCGCCGTGCACCTCGCCCTGCGCGCCGGCGAGCGGAAGTGCTTCTACACCACCCCGATCAAGGCGCTGTCCAACCAGAAGTACCACGACCTGGTGGAACGCTACGGGCCGGCGAAGGTCGGCCTGCTCACCGGCGACAACAGCATCAACGGCGAGGCGCCGGTGGTCGTGATGACCACCGAGGTGCTGCGCAACATGCTGTACGCGGGGTCGGCGAACCTGTCCGGCCTGGCGTATGTGGTGATGGACGAGGTGCATTACCTGGCCGACCGGTTCCGCGGCGCGGTGTGGGAAGAGGTCATCATCCACCTGCCCGCCTCCGTCACGCTGGTCTCGCTGTCCGCCACGGTCAGCAACTACGAGGAGTTCGCCGACTGGCTCGTCACCGTCCGCGGCGAGACCGAGGTCGTGGTCAGCGAGCACCGGCCCGTCCCGCTGTGGCAGCACATGCTGGTCGGCCGCCGGATGTTCGACCTGTTCCACGACGCGGACGCGGCCCGTAAGCACGACGTGCACCCCGAGCTGCTGCGCTACACGCGGGAGATGCTGCGCCGGCTGGAGCTGATGGACCGCACCGGGCCGGGCTACCGCGGGCGCCCCCGCCGGTGGCAGCCACCGCCCCGGTACGAGGTGGTCGACCGTCTGGAGCGGGCCGGCCTCCTCCCGGCGATCCTGTTCATCTTCAGCCGCGCGGGCTGCGACGCGGCCGTGCAGCAGTGCCTGGCGGCCGGGCTGCGGCTGACCGACGCCGAGGAACGCGCCGAGATCCGGGCCATCGCCCACGAACGGGTGGCGAGCATCCCGGCGGAAGACCTGTCGGTGCTCGGCTACTGGGAGTGGCTCGACGGGCTGGAACGCGGCGTGGCCGCCCACCACGCGGGCATGCTGCCGGCGTTCAAGGAGGCGGTCGAGGAGTGCTTCGTCCGCGGTCTGGTCAAGGCGGTGTTCGCCACCGAGACGCTGGCCCTGGGCATCAACATGCCGGCCCGCTGCGTGCTGCTCGAGCGGTTGGTGAAGTTCAACGGCGAGGCGCACGTCGACCTGACCCCGGGGGAGTACACGCAGCTCACCGGGCGGGCCGGCCGCCGCGGCATCGACGTCGAGGGCCACGCCGTGGTGCTGTGGAGTCCCGAGGTCGACCCGCGGCACGTGGCCGGCCTCGCGTCCACGCGTACCTACCCGCTGCGCTCGTCGTTCCGGCCGTCGTACAACATGGCGGTCAACCTGGTCGGCACGGTCGGCGCGGACGCCTCCCGCGAGCTGCTGGAGTCCTCGTTCGCGCAGTTCCAGGCGGACCGGTCGGTGGTCGGCCTGGCCCGGCAGGTGCAACGCAACGTCGAAACCATCCAGGCGTACGCCCGGGACGCCGCCTGCCACCACGGCGACTTCGACGAGTACTTCGGGATCCGCCTCGCCATCGCCGACCGGGAGCGGGCGCTGGCCCGCCAGGGCGCCTCGCAGCGGCGAGCGGCCGCCGTGTCCTCGCTGGAGAAACTGCGGGTCGGCGACGTGATCCGGGTGCCGCAGGGCCGGCGGGCGGGGCTCGCCGTGGTGCTGGAGCCGGGTGCGGGCGGCTTCGGTGAGCCGCGCCCGCTGGTGCTGACGCAGGATCGGTGGGCCGGGCGGGTCACCTCGGCGGACTTCCCCGGTTCGGTGGACGTGCTGGCGCGGCTGCGCGTGCCCAAGAACTTCAACCACCGCTCCCCGGCCGCGCGCCGCGACCTCGCCGCGCAGGTGGCCGGAACCGGCCTGGACCGCCACGGCGGTCGCCGGCGCGGCCGGGCGAACGCCGCCGACGACCCCGAGCTCGCCTTGCTGCGGGTGCGTCTGCGGCAGCATCCCTGCCACGCCTGCCCCGACCGGGAGGAGCACGCCCGGTGGGCGGAACGGCGGTGGCGGCTGCAGCGGGACACCGACGGGCTGCGGGACAAGGTCGCCGGGCGCACCGGGTCGCTGGCCCGGACGTTCGACCAGGTCTGCGCGGTGCTGGCCGAGCGCGGGTACCTGTCGCCGGACGGCGAGGTCACCGAGGCCGGCCGGATGCTGGGCCGGATCTGGACCGAGGCTGATCTGCTGGTCGCCGAGTGCCTGCGCCGGGGCGTGTGGGAAGGGCTGGCGCCCGAGGAGCTGGCCGCGGCCGTGTCCGTAGTGCTGTACGAGTCCCGCCGGGAGGGCGACGAGCGGGCCTCGATGCCCAAGGGCCCGACGATGGCCGCGGTCGACGCCTGTTACAAGCTGTGGACCGAGATCGAATCGGACGAGGCCGCGCACGGGCTGGCGCTGACCCGGGAACCGGACGCCGGGTTCGTCTGGCCGATGTACCGGTGGGCGCGCGGCGAGCCGCTGGCCAAGGTGCTGGCCAGCGGGCAGAACTACGACTCCGACATGCCGGCCGGTGACTTCGTGCGCTGGGCGCGGCAGGTGCTCGACCTGCTCGGCCAGCTCAAGGACGCGCCCGCCACGCCGGCCGGCGTCCGCGAGACCGCCCGCAGGGCGATCACCGCGATAAACCGCGGCGTACTCGCCTACCAGACCGCTCTGTAGCGCCCGCCCCGCCGGTCTCCCACCGGCCAGAGGTCGTCGATCACGCCGCGGTGACCGGGATGCGATGGGTCAGCACAGGTCCGGCCATGCCCTTCAGTCGTGCCGGGGAGGGCAGGCTCGGGCCGGCGCTGGCCGCCGCTCGTGCGTACGCGCCCGGCCCGATCTGCAGTTCCCCCGGCCCGGCCAGGGCGCACAGGCGCTGCGCGAGGTTCACGGGCCGGCCCCACACCCCGTACCCGGCGGGCGGCCAGGACGGGGTCACGAACACCTCGCCGTACTCGACTCCGGCGTGCACCCACGGCCGGACCACCGCGGGACCGCCGGCCGCGACCAGCGCCAGCCCGGCCCGCACCGCCCGGTCCGCCTCGTCGCCCACCGCGTCACCGAGCCCGAAGACGCACATGAAACCGTCACCGAGCACCTGCTGGATCTGTCCGCCGTGCCGGCGGGCGATGGCCACCAGATCGTCCATCAGCGGCCGCACCACCTGGTAGACGATCTCCGGTTCGACCGTCTCGACCAGCTCCGTGAAGCCGGTCAGGTCGGCGAACAGGACCGCGGCCATCCGCCGCCGTCCCAGATCGGGGTCGTACTGCGTTGCGACGTCCACGTTGTGTCAGAGACCCAACGGCGTGCGTCCGATACACGACGGACTCGTCCATTCGGTCGCACCGACGACGCCGAACAGGCACGATGGCACACATGCCAGCGGCCCAGGACCACATTTCGCCCGGCACGCCGTACGGCGCGACCCTCGTCGACGGTGGCGTGACCATGCGGTTCTGGGCGCCGACCGCCCGGCGGGTGTACGTCGCCTTCGACGGCGCGGCGCCTCCGTACACACCGGCGGACGAGGACGAGCTGGTGCACGATCCGCAGACCGGCGACTGGACCGGGTTCTTCCCCGGTGTCACGGCGGGCACCAAGTACCGGTTCTCCGTGGTCGGCACCGGCGACACCGGGTTCAAGCGCGACCCGCGCGCCCGGGAACTCGAGCTGTACGGGTACCCCGACTGCGACGCGCTGGTGGTGGACCCGGCCTCGTACCCCTGGCACGACCGTGTCGCTACCGGCGCCTGGTCCTCCGGGCGGCGTGGAGAACCCGGCAAATCCGGTTGGCGGCCGCCCGAGTTCGCCGACCTCATCGTCTACCAGTTCCACGTCGGCGTGTTCTTCGCGGTGGACGACCAGGGCCGCGACCGCCGGCCCAACCGTCCGGCGAAGCTGCTCGACGCCGTCCAGCGGGTCCCGTACTGGGCCGAGCTCGGCGTCAACGCCGTCCAGCCGCTGCCGGTGGTCGAGTTCCAGGGCGAGTGGAGCCTCGGCTACAACGGCACCGACCTGTTCTCCCCGGAGATGGACTACTGCGTCGACCCCGCCGACGTCGCGCCGTACCTGAAGATCGTGAACGACCTGCTCGCCGCGAAGGGCCACGACCCGCTCACCGAGGAACACCTGGCGGGCCAGGCCAACCAGCTGCGCGCCTTCGTGGACATCTGCCACCTGTACGGCATCGCGGTGATCATGGACGTGGTGTACAACCACGCCGGCGGCGGCCTCGACCCGCAGAGCCTGGACTACATCGACCTGCCGGCCAACCCGGGGCCGTTCAACAACGCGTACTTCTCCGCCGACGGCTGGGCCGGTGGCCGGGTGTTCGCGTTCGACCGGGCGCAGGTGCGCCGCTACCTCATCGACAACGCGATGATGTTCCTGGACGAGTACCACGCCGACGGGCTGCGCTTCGACGAGGTCACGGTCATCGACGCCAAGGGCGGCTGGGCGTTCTGCCAGGAGATGAGCACGGCGTTGCGGGCGCAGAAGCCGGATGCCGTGCAGATCGCCGAATACTGGGGACAGTGGCGGTGGCTCGCGGTCACTGCCCCACCCGGCGGCATGGGGTTCGATCTGGGCTACGCCGACGGGGTACGCGACGCGGTCCGCGCGACCATCGACGCGGTGTCGCACGGCGCGGACACGTACGCCGACATGGGACGCCTGGCCGCGGGTCTGCGGCGGCCGGCCAATCTGGACCACGCCTGGCGGGCGTACAACTGTCTGGAGAACCACGACCTCGTGCTGGACATGGACGACCACCGCGCCCCACGCATCGCGCGGCTCGCCGACGGCAGCAACACCCGGTCCTGGTACGCCCGCAGCCGCTCCCGCGTTGCCATGGGCCTGCTGCTCACCGCGCCCGGCGTGCCCATGCTGTTCATGGGTCAGGAGTTCCTCGAGGACAAGCTCTGGTCGGACAGCCCTTTCCGCCCGGACCGGATGATCTGGTGGGACGGCGCGGAGGGCGCCGACCGGCACATGGCCGACTTCCTGCGGTGCACCCGGGACCTGATCGCGCTGCGGCGCGCCCAGCCCGCGCTGCGGGCCGACCCGATCGTGGTCTACCAGGCCGACGACACCAGCCGGGTGGTCGCCTTCCAGCGCTGGGTGCCCGGTGTGGGCGCGGACGTGGTCGTCGTGGCAAGTTTCCACGAGACCGCGCTGTTCGGCTACGAGCTGGGCTTCCCCCGTCCCGGCCGGTGGCGCGAGATCTTCAACTCCGATGTGTACGACTACTTCCCCAACCCGTGGCCGGTAGGCAACAGCGGCGCCGTGGACGCGAACGGCCCCGCGATGCACGGGTTCGCCCAGTCGGCCGCGCTGACCATCCCCGCCAACGCCCTCCTGGTCTTCACCGTCTCCTAACCCCGCGCGCGACAGCCGCGCCCGTAGTGGATCGGCCGGTCACGCGGCCGGGAGAAGCCCGCTCGGCGGCCGATCAGGGTGCGGGGGCGTGCAGGGTGATCGTGGTCCAGGCTCCTACGTGGACGCGGTCGCCGTCGGTCAGGGTGCGGGACTGGCCGGCGCTCAACGGCTTCGGTTCGTCGTTGAGGTAGGTGCCGTTGGTGGATCCGAGGTCGGACACCAGCCAGACACCGTCGATGCCGAGCGTGAGCAGGGCGTGGTTGTGTGAGACGCCGGGGTCCGCGGGCTCGGCGGAGAGGTCGAGTTCCGGGTTCGTGCCCTGCGAGCGGCTCTTGCGGCCGATCCGGACCTGTGGCGGCGCCAGGTCGACGGTGCGGGACGTCGCGTTGGTGGGGAACTCGACGCCCTCGATCGCGTTGGCCTCGAAGTATCCGCGGTCGGGTGCCACCGTCGCCGTCCACCGGCCGGCCGCGGGCGCTGCCGGGTGGGCCGGTTCCAGGGTGGGCACCTTGCCGGTGGTGTGGTCGTAGCCGCAGTCCTCGCAGAAGCGCCACATGCCGGTGCGGGGAGTGCCACAGTTCGGGCAGATCTCCGCACCGGAAGCGGCAGCGGCGGGCGAGGACGCGGCGGGGGATGAGGCGGGTGCGGCGGGGGATGAGGCGGGTGCGGCGGGGGATGAGGTGGGCGGCGCGGCGGGGGACGAGGTGGGCGCGGGGGCGATCCGCGCGCCGCAGACGTCGCAGAAGTCGTCCGTGGTGGACTGGTGGCCCCTCGGGCAGGCGTACGTGGTCATTGCCCGGTCCTGCCCACCCGGACGGTCTTCGTGGAGCGGGTGTCCAGGGCCATCTCGTCCGCGGCGTCGATGGTGCGCTTCAGCCGGACGGTACCCGTGACCGGGTCCTCGATGTCGACCACGGTGGCCAGGAGCTCCTCGGTGGCCGTGTTGCCGCTCTGGTGCGCCAGCTGGGCGGCGCGGCCGAACTTCAGCGTCGCGGTACGGTCGTCGCCCGCCTTGCGCGCCTCGATGCCGGCCTGGATCGCCTCGGCCAGTTCGGCCTGCCCGGTGTAGTGGGCGACCTGCCGGTTGATCCGGGTCGACAGGGCGGTGTCGTCGGTCCAGACCGCCCGCACCAGGCACTGGGCGAGCACGTCGTCGCCCTGCACGACGGACACCCGTGCGGCGAGCATCTCGTCCCCGGCGGAGCCGGGCGTCACGTCCACGCAGATGTGGTAGTCGCGGCTCTCCGTACCCCAGGAACCGAGGGGGTATCGGCCGGCGCGCGGGCCGTCCTCGGTGCGGCGGCCGGTCAGGTCCAGCACCTCCGGCTCGACCTGCTTGACGAACCGTACCGTCGAATTGACCGGCGTCCACAGCTTGAGCTGCACGTCCGCGCTCATCTTGCCCATCGCCGCGGTCATCATCTGCTCGAACGCCGCGGTCAGGCCGGCAGGATTGGCCACGATGTCGACCGTGCCGAGCATCGCGGTCGCGATCTTGCGGAGTTCCTCGACCTTCCAGTGCACGCCCACCCCGCGGCAGTCGCACTGGAACGTGCCGGCGATCGACTGCAGCACGTTCTCCAGATAGCCGGGCCGTTCGCCGTTGTCGCCGTCGGTGAGCAGGATGGCGTGCGCGATGTCGCCGGGGCGCTGGGCGAACAGCTGCGCCGCCAGCCGCAGCCAGGCGCCCATCGCGGTGCCGCCGCTGGCCTGCAGCCGGTCGATGTTGCGCAGCGCGTCCGCCCGGGTCGCCGGATCGGCGACCGCGAGCTGCCCGGGCGCCGGGAAGAGCTGCTGCGCGGTGCTGACCCCGGCGATGATGGCGAACCGGACGCCGTCGTCGATGCAGTTGACCGCGGCCTTGGCGGCCTGCCGGGCGGCGGCCATGCGCCCCTCGGCCTGCATCGAACCGGACGCGTCCACGATGATGATCTCGGTCGCCCCGGTGGTCCGGCGGCCCGTCTCGGAGCCGGACGACGCGATCGTGACGATCGCGTTGACTTCGGTGGCGCCCAGGGCGAGGTACTCGTTCTGGAACGCCTCGGCGGTGTACGGCACGGGGTACTCCTCAGCAGCTCACGACGGCGGAGAAACGGGGATCAGCACGACGGTGATGTTGTCCGCGCCGCCCTCGGCGTTGGCGTACGCGGTGAGCGAGCGGGCCGCGGCCAGCGGATTGCCGCCCGCGTCGCGCAGATGATCACGGACCGTCGCGGCGAACGCCGATGGGTCGGGCAGATAGTTCCACAGCCCGTCGCTGCACAGGACGAGGTGGCCGGGCGCGGTGGGCCGGTGCACGCCCACCCGGGGCACGGTGTCCGGCGAGTCGGCACCCAGCCACGCGGTGATGGCGTGCCCCCGAGGGCCGGCCAGGGCGGCCTGCGGGTCGGCGCCGAGCGCGATGGCGTGCGTGGCCCACGAGTCGTCCACGGTGAGCTGGGCGGCGGGTCCGTCCCCAGGTACCCAGTAGGCGCGGCTGTCACCGACCCAGCCGTATCCGATCTCGGCTCCCCGGACGCCGGCGGCGACGATCGTGCATGCCGGGTTGGACTGGGCCCGCCGGGGATCGCCGGTGCTCGCCAGCGTGGCAACCGCCCCGGCGGCGGCGGCGATCGCGTCCGCGACGCCGTCCGGGCCGGCGTCGGCGAGCCGGCTGCCGGCGGTCTCCGCGGCCACGGCCGAGGCGACGTCCGGGTCGTACGACGCGGACACGCCGTCGCACACCACGGCGTCGACGTCCGCGCCCCGCGCGGCCACGAACACCGCGTCCTCGTTGCGGTGATGCCGCCGCCCCCGGTCGGTGACCGCCGCCCCGGTGAGACCGAGGTCCGTCTCGAGGTGGTCGCGGGGCCGACCGGCGAGCATGCCGCAGTTGACGCAGTAGCCGTCCGCACCGACCGCGTCCGGAGTACCGCAGTGCGGGCACGTCACTTCCGGCGACGCGGGGGCGGTCCCGTCCAGCTTGTTCCCGCACGCCTCGCAGAACGCCGCCCCCGCCGCCCGCTCGTCCGGGCACGCCGGACAGTCCACGGCGGTCACGTCCGGGTCCGCGGGCGGGACGCGTTCGCCAGGTCGACGAGCCGGATCTTCTCGGGGCCGTGCGCCGAACGGGCCATCTGGCGGTACGCGCCCTCCAGTGCGAACCGGACCGACCGCTCGTCGGCGTGGCCGTCGCCCCGCGGACCGAGCACGGTGGCCGGCACCGCCGTACCGCCGGACAGCGCGCCGAGCACCTGTTCGAACAGTTCCGCACGCAGTGCCGCGAGCTGCCCGGCGTCCAGTTCCAGCCGGTCGATCAGCGCGGCGGCGGCGGCCAGCGCGCTCACCTCCGACCCCGATCCGGACGGGGCAGGGCGGACCAGCGCCCGGATCGCGCCGATCTGCGACCCCCGGTACGCCGCCGAGGTGCCGGGCACCCGGTTGTACGCCTCCACCGCCCCGGTGCGGTCCCCGGCGGCCAGCCGGCATCGGGCGAGCCCCGCGGCGGCCGTGGTGAACGCCGGGTCGGTACGGCTCACCACGTCGTAATAGGCCGCCGCGGCCGCCCGGTCACCGGCCAGCTCCAGGCTCAGGGCCAGCGCGAGTTGCGGGGCCAGCTCCCCGGGCAGCGCCGCATACACCGCGTCGAACCGGCCGCGCGCCGCCGCGTGGTCGCCGGTGGCCAGTGCGAGCAGGCCGTCGTACCAGGCGAGCCGCCAGTCCGCCGCGTCGGTGGCGGCCAGCTCGTCCCGGGCGGTCCGCGCGCCGTCGAACGATCCGGACTCCGCGCCGAGGTCGATGTGCGCGCGCAGCGCCCGCAGCCGTACCTCGAGGGTGTCCTGCGGAGCGGTGGCCAGCAGCGCGAGCACCTCGGCCGGTTCGGTCACGGTGACCGAGGCGAGGAACGCGGCGGCCGGGTCGGCCAGGTCGATGAGCGGGCCCGGCAGATCCCGCCACAGTGGAGCGTCGGCGGCCGGGTCGGTGCGCTGCTCGCCGGTGAAGAGCCGGGACACCGCCGGGCGTGGCGTGCCGTCCGCGGACAGCACCTGGCGCAGCACGCCGAGCATCTGCTCGGTCATCTCGCCGGCGTCCGCGAACCGGTCCGCCGGATCCGTGTTCGTGGCCCGCACCACCAGCCGGTAGAACGACTCGAAGTCGCGGTACGCGGCGAACTGGTCCGGGTCGGGCAGGCTGTACTGGTAGGTGCTCTGGTAGCCGCGGAAGTCGGTGGTGAGCACGGCGAGCGTACGGCCGATGGTGTAGATGTCCGAGGCGACCGAGGGGCCGGCGGTGGCCATCTCCGGCGCCTGGTAGCCGACCGTGCCGTAGATCGTGGCGTCCAGGTCGTCCACGTGCACCACGCCACCCAGGTCGATGAGTTTGACCTGGTCGCCGGTCTGGATCACGTTGTCCGGCTTGAAGTCGCAGAAGATCAGGCCGCGGTCGTGCAGGTAGCCGAACGCGGGCATGACCTCCAGGAGGTACGCGAGCGCCTGGTCCACTGGCATCGGGTCGGAGCGCCCGCCAGCCGCCTCCCGGCGCTGTTTGAGCATGGCCTTCAGCGACTCGCCGCCGACGTACTCCATCACGATGTAGCCGGCGCCGTCGTGCTCGACGAAGTTGTAGATCTTGACGATGTTCGGGTGTTCCACCTCGGCGAGGAACCGGCGCTCCGCCACCGCGGCCGCCAGCGCGTCCCGGTCGGCCTCGTTGAGCAGGCCCTTGAGGACCACCCAGCGGTTCGACACGTTCTTGTCCACGGCCAGGTAGATCCAGCCCAGGCCGCCGTGCGCGAGCGCGCCGGCCACCTCGTACTGGCCGCCGATCAGGTCGCCCTTGGCGAGTTTCGCCCGGACGTCGAAGGGTGCGCCGCAGGAGGGACAGAATCCGGAGGTACGCCCGGGCCGGTCGCCCCGGCTGCGCCCGACCGGGCTCCCGCACTGGGTGCAGAAC
>Ga0081539_10002956_pt1 | contig 22338 bp, 14 predicted proteins | sample TabmetS4T2R2_FD_71023 | JGI IMG/M metagenome (GOLD analysis project Ga0081539, IMG submission 71023) | Tabebuia heterophylla rhizosphere microbial communities from the University of Puerto Rico - S4T2R2 | ecosystem: Host-associated > Plants > Roots > Rhizosphere ...
CTACGAAGCAGATTGGGAGGATAGTTGAAACAGTAAGAGAGCAGAAAGGGTGTTGATGACTGAAAATATACAGTCAGGATTTGAATCGTACTTAGTTATACTTATCGATGCCAATACAGCACGGTTCTTCACAGTGCGTCTCGGAATGGCTGAAGAAATAGGTGAGGCGGAAAATTACGTTCCAACAGTAGCAGAAGATAGTGTCGAAAAAACCAGTCATCAACATGTCAAATCTGTGATCTCCCGTGCCGAAGTCCTTTGGCGGGAACAGGACTTTGATTGGCTGATGATCGGGGGTACCGAGAAAATACTCAACGAGTTATATGACCAACTCCCGCGAGTCTTGCATGAACGACTAGCAGTAGGGCTACATCTATCGCCTCAGACGGATACAGCAACGATCATCGAAAGTGTATTGAGTGTCGAACGCGAGCACGCGCAGCATATCGAAAAGCAGCAGGTCGAAAAACAGGAAACCTTGGAACAGCATAATGAGGAGGCTGAACGCGCCCGTAAGCTTCAGGAAAAAATGGATGAGGCACTGGACGAGTCATTCCCCGCTAGTGATCCACCCTATTGGATGCCGCTGTAAATAGTAAAGAAAAGGTGAGGTGTGCTTGATTGTAGAAAAGAGGCAGTATTATATTAGGTAGGACTGCATATGTTGATATATGGGGAAACAATGTGTGGATCAAAGTGTTATTGAAACTGAGTTAGATGCGATCTTTGAATAGAAAGGAAAACACATAAACAGATGATACCGTTGAAGGATACTATCCGAGCACGGTCCTTTCCTATTGTCAACTGGATATTAATCGGGGTCAATATCTTGGTATTTTTAATAGAAGTCCGGCTTGGTTCAAATGCGGAAGCCCTAATTGACTCGCTGGGTATGGTACCAGCTCATCTCCTGGCCGTGCCAAGTTTGGGGCAGGGGCTGACAATCTTTACATCCATGTTCCTGCATGGAGGCTGGCTGCATCTACTCAGCAATATGCTGGCGCTCTATATCTTTGGTGATAATGTTGAAGACAGAGTCGGTCACGGACGATACGTTGTGTTCTACTTGGTCTGTGGCCTGGCCGCCGCGTTGACTCACATTGCTTTCAACTCATCCTCACGCGTGCCAACTATCGGGGCGAGCGGCGCGATCAGTGGCGTCTTGGGCGCTTACTTTATTCTCTATCCACGGGCGCGGGTGACGACGCTCATACCCCTCTTCATTTTGCCTTGGTTTGTTGAGATCCCGGCCATTGCTTATCTTGGTTTTTGGTTTTTATCGCAGTTATTTAATGGCGCGTTATCGATTGTCTCGGGCGCACAGATGTATGGCGGAGTTGCCTTTTGGGCACATGTAGGCGGATTTCTTGCTGGTCTTCTTCTCATCGGGCCCTTCCAGCAGCAACGGTATATACGACGCACGTATGCGGACGAGTATTGGCCCTGGTAGGAAAGGAAAACGATATGGATTTCTTCTCAATCATTTGGATCTTTTTCATTATCTCATCGCTGCAACCGATCATTCGCCAGAAGATGCTTGAGGCTGCGCGATTAAAATTATTTGAACAGCTTGAAAATCAACGCAAAAGTCGGGTAATTTCGCTCATTCACCGCCAAGAGACGCTCAGCTTACTTGGCTTCCCCTTGGTGCGCTACATCGATATCGACGATTCAGAGGCTATCTTGCGCGCCATCAAGTTGACAGATGATAATGTGCCGATCGACCTGATATTACATACTCCTGGTGGCCTTGTGCTGGCATCTGAACAGATCGCTCATGCCCTTAGAAAGCATCCCGCGAAGGTCACTGTGATGGTGCCGCATTATGCCATGTCGGGCGGTACATTGATTTCCCTGGCAGCGGATGAAATCATCATGGATGAAAATGCAGTACTCGGACCTGTTGATCCCCAAATCGGGCAGCAGCCGGCCGCCTCGATTTTAAAAGTGTTGGATCAAAAGCCGATCAAAGAAATTGACGACGCTACTATAATTTTGGCGGACATCGCCGAGAAGGCCCTCCGTCAAGTAAGGACAACGGTGACACGTCTATTGAAAGAAGGTATGGATACGGAAAAAGCGGAGCAGTTGGCGACCAAGCTCTCGAGCGGCAACTGGACTCACGATTATCCGATTAGTGTAGAAGAAGCCCGCGAGTTAGGTCTACCCGTGAGCACAGAGATGCCCAAAGAAGTTTATAAATTGATGAGCTTGTTTCCACAGGCAAGCCAGCGTCGCCCGTCTGTGCAATACATCCCAGAGCCGCGCTCCAACGAGCCACCTCGCCGCCCAATCCCGCGCTCCGGCGACCGCAACTCTGACCGATAAACCATGTATTTCTTAATAAGCCTCACATAGGCGTAAGAGATTAAAGCATTTATATCTGACCGCCGATATATTCGATTATCTTGCAGTTTTGCGTGATGCAAGCGTGATCACGATTTCATGATTTTTTTCGTCATCGATAAGAGGGATATTCTCGTTTTTCAGCATCTCGCCATCCATAACGATCTGATTTGTTTTATGACGGGTACTCTGTTTGTTTTTGACAAGAATGTGATACATTGTTTTCCCGAAGCGATAGTTCAATTGATATTCAGGCCAATCATTGGGAATGCAAGGCCTGATTTCTACGTGATCCCCCGCGCGGCGCAAGCCGAGTAACATCTCCAGGCTGAGACGGTACATCCAGGCTGCCGCTCCTGTGTACCAGGTCCAACCGCCGCGCCCGGTATGAGGCGGCATACTGTATATGTCAGCAGCGATCACATACGGTTCCACGCGATAGCGATTCACTTTTTCTGGCGTATCTGCATGATGAATAGGATTGATAAGACTGAACAATTCAGCGGCGCGGTCGCTTTCTCCCATTTGAGCAAACGCCCATATGGCCCATAATGCAGCATGAGTATATTGCCCACCATTTTCACGAATGCCCGGAGAATACCCTTTGATGTAGCCAGGGTCGCGCGCTGTACGATCAAACGGAGGAGTGAATAACAATATTAACTGGTCATGAGGGCGAACCAATTTTTCGTAAACCGATTCCATGGCCTGAGTGGCATGAAACGGATCTGCACCTTTTGATATGACTGCCCAGGATTGAGCAATGGAGTCGATCCTGCATTCATTATTTGATGCAGAACCCAGCGGTGAGCCGTCATCGTAATAGGCTCTGAGATACCATGCGCCATCCCAACCGCCCAAGTCGATGATTTTAAACAGTTTCTTTGCCTGAACACGATACATCTCCGCCCGATCTCGATCACTCATCAACTCACAGACGTCTGCAAAATTGATCAACGTGGTAGATAGGAACCATCCCAACCAAATGCTCTCGCCCTGCCCCTCTACTCCGACACGGTTCATGCCGTCGTTCCAATCGTGCGCGCCAATGAGCGGGATTCCATGTGGACCCGCGGTTGTCCCTTTGGCAATCGCGCGACAACAATGCTCATACAGTGTTGCTGTCTCACCAGATGGAAACTGGCCATAACGCTCATGTTCTTTCGCTTTCAAAGGTTCAGCGCTGAGGAAAGGAACTTGTTCAGCGAGAATGGATTGATCTCCAGTTGTGTGAACGTAATAAGCTGTCACGTAAGGTAGCCACAGCAGATTGTCAGAGCAACGCGTGCGGATACCGCGCCCTGCCGGCGGATGCCACCAGTGAAGTACATCGCCTTCCTCGAATTGATGTCTGGCAGCTTCCAGGATATGCTGGCGAACCAACTCTGGCCGTACATGGATCAATCCCATTGCATCTTGTAACTGGTCGCGAAAGCCATAGGCCCCACTGGATTGATAAAAGGCCGTCCGCCCCCAAAAGCGACAGGAAAGTGTTTGATAGAGCAGCCAGCGGTTCAGCAGGATATTCATGCCTGCGTCGGGCGTCTGGACTTGTGTCTGTTCCAGAATCTCATCCCAGAACTCACCGACAGACTCCCAGGCTGCCTCAACATTTTGTATGTTTTGGTAATGTCTGATCAATCGTTCTGTATCGGCGCGGTCCATACCCTGACCTAGCAAAAACGTGATTTCCTTCGTCTCGCCGGGCTGAAGCCATAACAATGACTGTAAGGCAGCACATGGATCACCACCAGCCTGGACGTTTGGTGTCAGACCAACGCGTTCGAGCGCTGCAGGTCGAGCATAACTGCCATGTCTACCAAGGAATTCTGTACGATCTGTGGTAACGCCATGCGGTTCCCGTGTCGACGCGAGGAATGCGACGCGTTGTGAAAAATCGGTGCTATAGGTGTTGCGCGCCAACAGGGCGAACTGACCCGATATAAATTCAGGAACAATATAAGCAGATGTGTTTTCATGAGTAGTGCCAAGCACCCATTCTGCATAGTAAGTGACGTTAATGCGTCGCATCCGTTGGGTTGTATTGTGAAGCTTTAGTTGCACGATTTTGAGGGGTTCATCCGGAACGATGAAGACACGCATGCTCTGTTCAAGTCCGTGACTTGCATGCTCATAGATGGAATACCCTGCCCCATGACGAATCAGATAAGGCGCGTCAGCACGCGCGGGAAGTGGTGTTGGTGACCAGATTTGGCCTGTATCTTCATCCCGCAAATAAAGCACTTCTGAAGGTGTATCACTCACTGCGTCATTGCGCCATGGGGTGAGTCGATTCTCACCGCTGTTCTGTGCCCAGGTGCAACCCATTCCGGATTCGGATACAAGACATCCAAACTCAGAAGTGGCGATCACATTCACCCAGGGAGCAGGTGTCCATCGATTCGGTTCAAGATAGATGATATATTCGCACCCATCTGGTGTAAAGCCGCCTGTTCCATTATCGAATAGCAGGTTCGTAGGACGTTCAACTTTGCGGGCAGCGTCAGAGGAGTGATTGAGCGATTCAATCGAGACAAAGCGCGGGAGCCAGAGGGGAACCGCATCCAGCTTGGATAATTGCTGCTTAAGTGAACCAGCCTCCCCATCCAGAATGACGCGCGCAACCGTCCTCAAAAGGATACGCTCTGATTCGTTCATTTGATCTTCATTGACAACAAAGATACCACCGCGTTTGTTCATCCACGCGTCACCACCAGTACGAGCAAGCAGGCGCCCAACTTTTGATTGAAAATCCTGTTCGTAGCTGGTCTCGTGTTGGTTGAAAAGTACGAGATCGATTATCAAACCGCGCTTACGCCAATATGTGTGCGCGATAAGGACTTCATTGAGCAGGCTGAGATTCTCCTGACTCTTTAAGCGCACCAGCAATATCGGGTAATCTCCTGAGATGGCAAAGGACCACAAACCTGGCTGGCCCAGGGTGTTTGTTGCAAGAACAGCCGGCTCGGCCCTCAATGCAGACGAAGGATATAGCAGTGGCGAAAGCAGCTTTTGGATTTGCTCCACTTTTTGTGAATTGAGATCAAGTTGTGAAAGCTCCCGCTCGCTGTGAATACGTGCATCTTCAGTCACTCTTCTGAGGTGTGACCAGCGGCGATAGCGGCGAGCCAGATCGAGTGCTTCCTTACGTGAGTTGGCTACCAGAGTGATGAAAGCGATCTGTACTGTTTCGAAGGCCGGCAAATTAATTTCGGCCTGCAAGGCACAAATAGGATCCAGCGTTGCTCCTGTAGTGCCAGAAAACCTGGATGGATCACCTGAAATCGAAAAGACACCCGGCATTTCGGGTGTACCGCCTCGCCCGAGAAAACGCGCCCGATCGGTTTCATACCCGGTTATATTTATGTCGTTATCATGACTGATGAAAAAGTGTAGCAGATAAAGAGGCTTCTCATCTGCAGAACGCGGTCGACGACGGAAAAGTAGTAACTCTTCTTTGGGCATGAATTCGCTTTCGATAAAGAGTTTATTGAAAGCCGGATGGCGCTGATCCACAGATTGATCAGCGAGGATGATCTCGGCATAGCTTGTAAGCGAAAGAACGCGCGAGCGATTTCCGTTATTGATGAGCGTGACGCGTCTAATTTCCACATTGTCGTTCGGAGCAACGCTTACAGTTGTATTCAAGATCACGTCTCCATCCTGTCGTTCAAACTCCACGCGGTGAGGTGAGAAGCGAACTTCGCTTCGATCCGGATGAATCAGGGCCGGTTGGCGGGTTGCAGACCATAACTTGCCGTCATGGCGGTCTTCCACATAAATCCAATTTCCCCAGTTATCCAAGGTAGGATCAGCGCGCCAACGAGTAAGTTCAATATTTCCCCAACGACTGAAACCGGAGCCGGCAGCCGTGATCAAAAGACTATATTTCCCATTCGAAAGACAGTGGACTTGTGTATAGGGTGCGTCTGCTGAGACGCGCCAGGGATCGAGCGGAATGGAAGTGTAGGTTCCGCGCGATGAATCCATGGGCTGAGGGCGTGGATGCTCGGTTGGAGCGTTGACCGGTATTTGTTCTTGCAATAATAATTCTACGCTCTGAATGCGCAAATCTGAGTGAAATCGCCGAACCATGCGTTTATTGAACAGGTAATTCGATAAGGACAGCAGAATCATTCCCTGATGGTGCACCATGAATGAACGGACGATAGCGTGATCTTCACCTGTCTTCAGACGTTCTGTCGTGAAATCCACAGATTCATACAAGCCATACAATCCCCACATTTTGAGTTTTTCCAACCACTCCAAGTTTTGTATTACTTCTTGAGGGGCAAAGGGCAACGCTACTATCGATGCGTAAGGTGTAACCACCAAGTCATCTGCGAGACCGCGTTTGTATCCCAGGCTTGGCACACCAAATGCGCGATATTGATAGATTTGAACAGCATCAAAGCCATAGTAACTGGCTTCGGAGATGCCCCAGGGTATTCCCTTTTCATTCGCATATTGAATCTGTTCTTCTACGGCGGCCTGGCAGCTTTGATCCAGAAGTGTGTTTGGATAACTCTCTGCGAACAAAGTGGGCATCAGATATTCGAACATTGTGCCGCTCCATGAAAGGAGAGCACGCATACCATTCACTTCCGTCAACGGACGAGCAAGATAGAGCCAATGACTCTGCGATATGTCTCCGCGTGCGAGGGCAATCAGGCTGGCAATGCGCGCTTCCGAAGCCAGCAAATCATAGTAATTCGGATCCAACCGAGCTGACTCGACGTTGTAGCCAATGTGGAAGACGCGGCGTTGCGTGTCAAATAGGAAGCTGAAGTTCATCGCCTGGAAGTAGGATTCGGCTCTCGCGGCCAGAGCAGAATAATCGTCCAGTAAAGAGGTGGAATTTTTGTGTGCGGATTCCAGATCATAAGCAAGTGATTTACACCAATCAAGCCCCTTATTACCTTCACTCAAGTTATTGATGATCTGTTCAAGGATCGAGCCTGCACGTTTGCAAATATCTGGAATTTCTCCAAGTTTAGGATGTAAAGGTAGGGCAGCTTGTAAATCAGCCCAGGCGGAAGCAAGCTCAGGTTTTATATCAGACTGGTCATCAAGGCGTGGCATATCAGACAATACCAACAGCCAGGGTGCCAATACTTGCAGATCGAGTCGAATATGCTTCAGCTGATAACGAACACGGTTGATCCAAATCGAGAGGCTGCGCAATGCATCGGGGTCGATTTCCTCATCTGAGTTTTGAACCCCCTCCCACAGCATATTTTCCAATTCTGCGCTGCTATCCTGAAAAAATTTCGTTAATAAGGCCACTGAGAATTGATCTGACGTATTCAAGCTCTCCACTTGAAAGCGCAATGAATCAATCGTACTGATTAATTCATTGGCAACCACACCGAGATCGACTTGTTCGAGTGAATAAGAAAGCAGATTCAATGTGTCCAGTAGGCCGCCCCAATGCATAACAGGGCGTTGATGCATTTCAAGGCATCCCTCACGCAGAATAATCAGGCAAGCAGCTAGATTCCCACTATCCACTGTGGAGATATAACGCGGAGGGAGCGGAGCAAAGGTACGTGTGTCATACCAATTCAGAAAATGACCTCGTACCCGTTCCAGTGAGTCCATGCTGTCAAATGAATCGCGTATGCGTAATGAAAATTCCAGTGGACCGATATAGCCAAGGTCATGGGCTGAAAGTGTGGAAAGCAGCATCAACCCGATGTTGGTAGGTGACGTGTTATGCGCTACCTGGCCTCGAGGACTTTCCTGAAAATGATCGGGGGGCAGCCAGCGATCTTCAGGACCGACAAAATGTTCGAAGTAAAGCCAGGTGGATCGCGCCAGGCGGCGAAGTTTGCTTTCCTGTACAGAGGTAAGTCTTTTAACGAGACGTGGAATGGGCTGGCTGATGCGCACGGCAATATAAGGCGAAATGGTCCAACTCAGTAAGAATGGTGCGGCCAGGATCAGAGTTTGGGGGTACAAAGATAAGAGTAGGAGGAATAGTGCTCCAGCAGATGCGGGTGCAACAATCATAGCCTGCCATGCTGCCCTCACCTTCAACCTTCTGCCAAACACCTGAACCGTATGAGCAGCAGTCACCCATTCCAGCATTTTTTTGTGTTGGATAAATATTCGGAAGAGTGTTGTGACAACGGCATCTAAAATAATAAATGATTCATGAGGCAGGAAGATGATCTCAAATAGCGATCGAAGCGCCGCCAAACGTAAAGGATGAGTTGTTATATTAGAAGGTTGTCTGGATAAAATATGCTGAATTTGCGCAATAAAATTGATAATAATAGAGATTAAGTATGGGGCTATGGCAAAGATCATCCATACCAGGCCTGAACCAGGAAGAAACAACCATGCACTAACTAGCAGTGCCAAGACCATAGGTGGTAACAAGCTTCGTCGCAGGTTATCGAAAAGCTTCCAGCGATCGATTAGTGAAAGTGGATTAGGAACTTTGCCTTTTGTACGATGCGGTACCTGGCTCTCCAGCCAGGGCAAAAGCTGCCAGTCGCCGCGCACCCAGCGATGCATGCGATGCGTGTACGTCAGATAGTGGGGTGGATAATCTTCAAAAAGCACTACATCGGTTACCAGACCGCAACGGCCGTGAATACCCTCGAACAGGTCATGGCTAAGAAGCGTATTTTCAGGAACTCGATCTCTAATACTTTTTTGAAAAGCATCGACATCATAGATACCTTTGCCCACATAATTCCCTTCGCCGAACAGATCCTGATAAATATCCGACACAGCACGCGTATACAGGTCAATAGATGAATCTCCTGAATATACACGTGTGAAAACAGATTGGTTGGCCACAGCAGGTTTCACTTGAGTTCGAGGTTGAAGGACAGTATAACCATCCATGATTTGCTCCGAGACGGGGTCGAACTCAGCCTGGTTCAATGGATGGGCCAACGTGCCAACGAGTCGATGAGCGCTTTCGCGCGGCAATAAAGTATCGGCATCCAGCGTGATCACATAACGGATGGTTGGTAATATATTTAGATTCCCCAACTTAATGGTAAAGGTCGTCGAAGTATCGCCTCGCAGCAGCTTATTGAATTCTTCCAACTTGCCGCGTTTGCGTTCCCAACCCATCCAGCATTCCTCACCTGGATTCCAGATTCGCTCGCGATGAAATAAATAGAAGGGACGATAGCCTCTCCTGCCATATTTTTTATTCAACTTTTCTATCGCGGCTCTTGCGGGTGCAACAGCCTGTTTATCCTCAGGCATTTCCTTCTCGGGCGCGTCTGCAAAATCGGTGATCAACGCAAAAAAGAGATTTGTGTCTGTATTTGCCAGAAAGTGATGTTCGATCTGACGGACCAAAAAAGTGGCATCTGCCTCTGTACTGAGCAAAGCCGGAATCACAACCATCGTCCTACATTCTGATGGTAAACCTTTCTGGAAGTCGATCTTGGGAAGAGTACGTGGTGGAATGATGAACATCACCAGCCAATTGACAATTCCAATCGCTACCGCGGAAGCTGGCAATCCCACAAGAATTCCTGCTAAAAAGACTTGATGGCTATTTCCTCCAGTCCTTACTGCATAAGAAATGAAAATGGAAACGAACAATAAGGTTAAGATAATAATGCTTCCCAGGTAAACACCTGTCGCATGTTTTTTGATCGCACGTGTCACAAAGCCATATAACTCTGGACGGTATGTGATCTGGGACTCGAGCCTTGCTGCCCCCGGGCCAATAAGATAATAACCAACATGCTTCTCTCGTGGCGATGTTCCTGCCTGTGCAAGTTGAATGGCTTGTAAAGCAATGCCAGTTTCATCCACAGAGGATCCGCGCGACAATTCTTCGATAACACCGCGATAGTGATTGCGCGTCTCGAAGTCCATTTGTGCATACACCTTTGCGGGGTCATCGCGCAAAATTTTTTCCAGGACACTCGTCGACTCAAAAAATGCCTTCCAATCCTGCGTCGCCAGCATACGCAGATTCAATATTGAGTTAACTACAACAGTCTCTGATGTAGTTTGAGGAAACTCTTGATCAGTTCTCCCGTTCTTTTCCCAGAGATGAGGTTGAGAGGGGGGATTCCACTTTAGTTTCGTAATCGATGCGAACCCCGCTGCCATGCATTGCATGGCAGTCAGTCGTAGCATTAGGGGCAAAGCCCAGATTTCACCAACTTGGAGAGCAGTTACATTCTGAAACGCTTGTATAAAGTTCCTAATTTGTTCGATGTCAAAACGGGCGTTATTTTGCTGGGTAATTGCCAGCGCAAGAATATAAACGCGCGGCCAGCCATCCTGAGTTTTAGGCAGGCGGTGATAGTAATCCACTGGCATGTCTTCTTCCACGTGGCGGATGGCTTGTTCAAGAACATAGAAATTATCTAGCAGCCACTCTGCTGTATGTGAAACGGAGACTTCTGTTTTGGTTGTCTTGTCAAAGTGTTGATAAACTAACTGAAAGAATTCCATCAGGTCCTTCAGTTGATCAGGAATAGGAAAGTCTCCACGGCGCGGCGTGCAGGAAGCTAATTTTTTTGCCAGCTCGAGAGCCAGTTCATCATGTTGATCGCGGGGTGTCGTCGCAGGTTCAGCTTTGCCTGGTCTGGGGACAGTGTTGAGCATAGGATCAATGTCCCTTGCCTTCCTTTACAGCCAACTCAGCATGTGTATATGGAATTTCATTTTCGGAAAGATCTTGCAGGATCATAAGAGGTGTATTCCCATATGCGATGAAACTACTGGTCACACTTCCATAGGGCCAGCGCCTCTCACCAGAATGACCGTGCGCGACCAGCATGACCAGATCGGCATTGATTTCCTCCACCATATCGTGCAGAATGGCGATGGTGTTATCGCCAACAATAATATCCGTCTTTAAATCCAAACCTTCCAGTGAAAATTGTTTGAGGAGTTGATCAAGGTAATGAGAGGCAGCTTCCTGATTTTTTTCGATGATCTGGTTGATTAGCTTTGAATCTTTTTCGGAGAGCGGAAAGCGATGAATCGTTTGTGGTTTTTGAATAACAGTTCCCAGCATGAGCTCCGATTCGTGAGCTTGTGCCAGTCTTATGGCCACGGGCAAAATATATTCTGACCGTGTCGAACAATCCAGCCCGATAAATAATCTTTTATAACGGATGGTCGCTAAATCTATAGGGGTGGGCTTATAGGCCCGGATGAGTAGGGTAGACTTATAGGAACGCAACAGGATTTTCTGAACAACACTGCTGACATTCCATCCACTCAGCCCACTATTCCCATGTGTGCTGAGAACAATTAAATCGACATTATTATTACGGGCGAACTCAATGATACTTTGTGCGGGACCACCTTCAAGGATGCTATACTCTACGCTCAGTCCGGAAAATTGCAGACGTTCTGCAATTTGCTCTAGGTATCTCTCAGATTTGTGTTTGCGCAAATGCCAGTCCACCGGGTCAACAGCCGGGGTTCCATTTCCATTGCGGGGATGTTCCATTACGTGCAGGAGTGTGACGCGCGCATTCAAGGCCGGAGCAATTGCCAGCACATGTGGCAGGACGCATTCAGCCAAGGTAGAGTTATCTAAGGGCACTAGAATATGTTTGATCATGGCAGCCTCCAGAATAGTAAGAATAAAGCCATTGTTGCATGAAAGCACAACATGCGGACCCCGGGTTCCCCATAATCAAGAATTATATAACAAATCTCAATCTTCGGATAAGAGCCAAAATTCACTTAAATGAAATCGGTTATTGGGTTGTGTAGCATGGTTGTTTTTTCGTTTCAAATTAGAAAGGTGACCCAACCTGTGCTATGTCTCTCTGTTATAATGCCAAATCTACGGCAAAATTTTCGGGAGAATTGACGAACGAATGACCCTTGAACGCGGCGCACTGTTACACAAACGATATCGCATCGTTGAAATTCTCGGGCAGGGTGGCATGGGGTCTGTCTATCGTGCCGTTGATGAAAACCTCGGTGTAGATGTGGCGGTAAAAGAGAATCTGTTCACCACAGATGAGTACGCGCGCCAGTTCAGGCTGGAAGCGGTCATTCTCGCCAATTTGCGTCATCCCAATCTTCCACGCGTCACTGACCACTTTGTGATCGGTGACCAGGGACAGTATTTGGTGATGGACTATATTGAAGGGGAGGACTTGCGCCAACGTATGGAGCGCATGGGGAATGTGACGGAAGATGAGTCCATCTTGATCGGCGCGGCGATGTGTGATGCGCTCACTTATCTTCATACCCGCAAGCCCCCGATTTTGCATCGTGATATCAAACCAGGGAATGTAAAAATTACACCAGATGGCCATATATTCTTAGTCGATTTTGGTCTGGCGAAGGTGTTGCACGGAAGCCAGGCAACAACTACTGGCGCCCGCGCCATGACGCCTGGATATTCCCCTCCTGAACAATATGGTACTGCGCGTACAGATCCACGCACTGATATTTATTCGTTGGGTGCCACATTATATGCAGCCCTGAGTGGCATCATTCCAGAAGATGGGCTTGCGCGGGCGATGGATAACACACAACTTACACCGTTGCGCAAGCGGAATAGCAAGGTCTCGCGGCGGCTGGCGGCAGCCATCGAAAAGGCGATGGGGATTGATCCTGCAGACCGTTTCCAGAACGCGGAAGAGTTCAAACGTTCATTGCTTGGATCTAAATCCAAGACTCAGAAGTTGCCTGGCGATTACATGATCGATCCTGCGCCGCGCAATCTGGAAGAGCAGTTGCAAAATTACATGGAGAAGGAACCCAAGTCTGGTTCGAATTCCAACTCCAACCCGCCCCTGGCAAAAGAGTCACCTAATTTGGAAGAAGCGCCCGTCTTCAAACCCAGGCGTAAAAAACGAAAAGGTCGCCGAACGCTACCTGTATTGTTAGTATTTTTATTGTTGATGACTGTCGGGATTGCCGGTGCTGCGCGGTATAAACCAGAACTTCTGCCTCGTGAAATGTTAAATCTCGTGCAGCCCTTGAACGCGATTCCTATCCCATTTTTGCCTTCAACCAATACTCCAACATCTCTTCCACTCCCGACAAAGACTCCTTTCGCCATTGAGACACCAACTGTTGAAGCTACAGTGGCACCTCTCGATGTCACGACAACTCCCACTATCGCTCCCACTGAGACCCTGCGGCCCGCCGTTCAACTTTCTCCAACGCCTGATAATACAGCGCTGGTTGCCACTCCTTTTGGAGGGAGTTCTGGACAACTTGCGTTTGCATCTGCTCGCTCGGGTATTCCTCAGATATATCTTATGAATACAGATGGCACCGGATTAACTGTGCTCACCAATATGGATGAAGGTGCTTGTCAGCCATCATGGTCTCCAGATGGTACACAATTGGTATTCACATCTCCATGCCGGGCGCGCGGCGATTTTTCTGGAGCCTCCTATCCAGACTCTAGCTTGTATATTATGAATGCAGATGGAACAGGATTAACCCAATTGACTACAGGTCCCGAATCAAATTTTGATCCGGCTTGGTCACCGGAGGGAAATCGTATTGCTTTTACCTCCCTGCGCGATGGATACAAACAGATTTACATGCTCAATCTCGATTCCCGGGTCGAGGAGCGCCTCATCAATACTCCTCCGGAAATCGAAGCCAGCCAACCAGACTGGTCACCGTTCGGAAACCAGATTGCTTATGTTGTCAAGCGCCTTGGGGTATATCAAATTTGGACAATGACAGATAAAGGTAAAGACAATGCTCAACTTGTTCGCAGTGGGCAAAACCTGTGGGACTTCTTACCCCAATGGTCTCCCGATGGAGTAACCATTCTGTTCAATCAGCGGGACAAAGGACTCCACCGACCCTGGTTAATGACGATTAACTTTACAAATAGCGAGCAAGGGCCTGCACGTTTGAACTTCCCGACTCCAATTGAAGATGTGGAATTTTCACCCGATGGTATATGGCTGGCTTTTGAGGGTGTAGATATCGAAGCCAACAGGGATATTTACTTGATCACCATGACGGGTGGAAGTCTTACGCGCCTTACGAATGATCCGAATGTCGACTTTGACCCCACCTGGCGGCCCAGCAAACAATAGTATTTCATTTGAGTAAATCATGTAATGCCCATTACTTACCACAGTGATGGGCATTTTCTTACGTTCCTCTTATTGACTTCCGTCTTTTGCGCATGTTATGATTATTCACCTTTGAATAGCACTCTCGAACTGAGAGTGCTAACTATGTGAAGATTATGCAAGAACTAACCGAACGACAGAAGACCCTTCTTCTACTGATCATACGTGATTATATTGAATCTGCTCAACCCGTCGGCTCGAAACGGCTTGTGGAGCATTATCATATTAATCTCTCCTCCGCTACGATCCGAAACGAAATGGGCGCACTGACGGAGATGGGCTATTTGCGCCAACCCCATACCTCTGCAGGACGTGTGCCAACAGAAGAGGGCTATCGCTATTTCGTCAGTCAAATGATGCATAACGCCGAATTGCCAGAAACCATCCAGCAGACCATTGCACATCAGTTTCATCAATCCCGCGCAGATATGAATCAATGGATGACTCTTGCAGCTTCTGTTCTCGCACATCAATCGCAGGGAGTTTCAGTTGTCACAGCTCCACACGCGGAACAAGCTCGCTACAAACATGTGGAATTGATCTCCACCCAGGGACGACAGGTCTTGATGGTTTTAGTGATGGTGGGAGGAGAAGTCAGCCAGCAAATTTTAACGTTAGCCGAACCAGTCTCACAGGAACGACTCAGTCAGACCGCCTCGCGTCTTAATGGACTTTTGACCGGTCTCGCAGTAGATGCCATCGCCTCCATTCCAACTCGTTCCGACGCGCTCGATCAGGATATCCTGACTCTCATTTTGCAGGACATCCGTCGCACTGCAGACCCCGTTTCAGGAGAAATCTATACGGATGGATTGACAAATGTTTTATCTGAGCCTGAGTTTTCTGATTCAGACGAGGCTCGCCGCGCACTGAAACTTTTTGAAGAGCGATCTACCTTGCGTGACCTGCTTGCCCGCACAACCATAAACAGTAATATCGGCGGGCTTCAAGTCCTGATCGGTGGTGAGGGCGAGTGGGAGGAATTGCGTCAGTGTTCGATTGTATTGGCGCGTTACGGCGTCCCTGGCATGGCCACAGGGACATTAGGTGTGCTTGGTCCGATGCGCATGTCGTATGCGAAGACCATTCCGACCGTGAGATATGTCGCTGGATTGTTGAGCGATCTTGTCAATGACACCATTACTGGTGAATAAATCTGTGAGGTAAGAAGAGCGTATGAGCGAGAAAAAACATCATAAAGAAAAAGAAGTCTCACACGAGGAAGTTAACGAGGCCCAAGCCGAAGCTGTAGCCACATCCGAAAACGGCGAACAGCTTGCAGCTGAGTCGGAGGCGTTGCGACGTCAGCTTGAGGAGGCGGAAGCGAAAGTATCTGAATACAAAGACAACTGGTTGCGTTCCCAGGCTGAATTCCAGAATTATAAGAAGAGGCTCGATCGCGATAACGAGTTGAGGTATATCTCGATGAAGGGCGACCTCATCAAGAGAGTTTTGCCTGTGCTTGATGATTTGGAACGCGCCCTGCAAAACCGTCCTGAGAACGATGCCTGGGCAAATGGAATCGAGCTCATCACTCGCAAGCTGCAAAATATTTTGAATTCCGAAGGCGTGAAACGTATTGAGGCCGAAGGGGCCGCATTTGACCCCAATTTCCATGAGGCGATTTCACATGAACATAATGAGGATTTTGAAAGCGGACAGGTGATCGAAGTGGTTCAAAATGGGTACATGCTCGGCGAGCGTGTTGTCCGACCTGCATTGGTAAGAGTGGCACAATAACAATGTGTCATGTTCTATGTGTCAAGTGCCCCGCGGCTTGACATGTGGTTAACCTGACACTTGACACTGGAGAACTTAAGTTATGGCAAAAATCATTGGTATTGATCTGGGTACAACAAACTCTGTGGCCGCAGTCATGCAAGGCGGCGAGCCGATCGTGATTCCTTCCGCAGAAGGTGAACGGCTTGTACCCTCTGTGGTTGCCGTTAATAAAAATCATGAGCGCCTGGTCGGGCGCGTAGCACGTAACCAGGCAATCACGAATCCGCAGAATACCATATTTTCAATCAAGCGCTTCATGGGACGCAAAACGGGCGATCCAGAAGTGGAACGCACGAAGCAGCGCGTCCCCTATACGGTCACGGAAGCTCCCAATGGAGATGTGCGTGTTGCACTCGATGAAAAAGAATATTCTCCGCCAGAGGTCTCGGCAATGATTCTGGCCAAGATCAAACGCGATGCCGAAGCGTATCTCGGTGAAACGATCACGCAGGCTGTCATTACGGTCCCGGCCTATTTCAACGACGCGCAGCGCAACGCGACAAAAGATGCGGGCAAAATAGCGGGTTTGGAAGTGCTCCGCATTATCAACGAGCCGACTGCCTCTTCTTTGGCATATGGTCTCGATAAAAAGAAAAATGAAATTATTGCCGTCTATGATCTGGGCGGCGGCACATTTGATATCTCGATTCTCGATGTAGGCGATGGTGTGTTCCAGGTACGCGCCACGAGTGGCGATACCTTCCTCGGCGGCGATGACTTCGACCTCCGCATCATGGATTACCTCATCGAACAATTCAAAAAAGATAATGGCATCGATCTGCATGGCGATCGCCAGGCTTTGCAGCGTTTGAAAGAGGCCTCTGAAAAGGCCAAGATCGAACTTTCAACAACAATGCAGACGGAGATCAATTTGCCCTATTTGACTGCGGATGCAAGTGGTCCCAAACATTTGGTGATGACACTCAGCCGCGCCAAACTGGAACAGTTGACGGCCGATCTCGTCGACCGGACAATTGCTCCCCTTAAACAGGCGTTATCTGACGCTGGCTTGACCGCGGGCGACATCCACGAAGTGGTGATGGTTGGTGGTATGACGCGTATGCCCGCCGTGCAGGATAGAGTCCGCGCGTTTTTCAGCAAGGAACCGCATAAAGGTGTGAATCCGGATGAAGTCGTTGCGATCGGCGCAGCGATTCAGGCTGGTGTTCTGGGCGGAGATGTGAAAGATATTCTTCTCCTCGACGTGACTCCACTTTCGCTTTCTATCGAAACGTTGGGTGGTGTTGCCACTTCGCAGATTGAGCGCAATACGACAATCCCGACCCGCCGTAGTCAGGTATTCTCGACGGCTGCTGATAGTCAGACGCAAGTGGAAATCCATGTCTTGCAGGGTGAACGTCCGATGGCAGCGGATAACAAGTCGCTGGGCAAATTCATTCTGGATGGAATCCCGCCCGCACCGCGCGGCGTGCCACAAATCGAAGTGACGTTTGATATTGACGCCAATGGCATTCTAAAAGTGACCGCGCAGGACAAAGCAACAGGACGCTCACAACATATCACGATCACCGCCTCTTCGGGCCTTTCTGAGGCAGAAGTGGAAAAGATGCGCAAGGATGCTGAAGCCCATGCCGAGGAAGATCGCAAGCGTAAGGAATTAATCGAAGCACGCAACCAGGCAGATAATACGGTGTACGCGGCAGAAAAGGCGTTGAGAGATTTTGGTGACAAGGTTCCGGCTGATATTAAGTCTGAGATCGAGGCGAAAACAGCCGACGTGAAGAAAGCTACCGAAGGTGAGGATGTCCCCGCGATCAAAGCGGCAACGGAGGCATTAGGCGCAGTCATTCAAAAAATTGGAGCCGCGGTCTATGAACAGCAGCCAAATGCTGCTCCTCCAGGTGAAGCGGATTCGAATCCAAATCCAGACGCAGAACCTGATGTAGTAGATGGAGAAGTTAAGGAGTAATCCGCTGGTTGAGTAGGGCGAGTGCTCTTCGAGACCGTATCGAAACCACTTATAAATAGAGCAAAATGAAATTTCAGAGAGGTGGTCTCGATATGTGTCTCGCAGTCGCTCGACACTACTCGACCACCGTTCGAATATTATGAACAACGACGATTATTATGCAACGCTAGGAGTAGGACGGAATGCATCCGATGATGAAATCAAAGGCGCCTTCCGCAAACTCGCGCGCCAGTATCATCCTGATGTCAACAAAGATCATGATGCTGAGGAAAAATTCAAAGAGATAAACGAAGCCTACGGTGTGCTCTCAGATAGGGAGAAGCGCGCCCGCTATGATCGCTTTGGCAAGGCTGGGCTGGGTAATACCGGTGGTTTCCATGATTATACGGAAGACTTTGGCGATATCTTTGAAGATTTATTAAGAGGCTTTGGCTTTTCAACCGGACGAGGTAGTTCGCGTCGTTCACCGCGTCGTGGGCGCGACTTGCAGATTCAAGTGACTCTCACATTCGAAGAAGCCGTCTTCGGGGTGGAAAAAGAGATCGAATTCCAGCGCGAAGAAACCTGTTCACGTTGCAATGGCTCAGGTGCGGAACCAGGAACCTCTCCCGTACGTTGTTCCACTTGCCAGGGCCAGGGCGAAGTACGACAGGTTCGCCAGACATTTCTTGGTCAGATGGTGCAATCTGCTCCTTGCCCCACTTGTAATGGTCGCGGCGAAACCATCTCTTCTCCATGCAAGACCTGTCATGGCGATGGACTTGAGCGTAAGACAATTAAAAAGAAGGTGCAGATCCCAGCGGGTGTGGATGGCGGAACGCAGATCCGCCTGGCAGGGGAGGGCGGACCTGGCGTCTATGGCGGACCAAATGGAAGTTTATTCATTGTGCTGGATGTACGTCCGCATAAGTTTTTCAAGCGACGCGAGAACGATATCATCTTGAATCTCGATATCAACGTCGCTCAGGCTGTGCTTGGCGCGGAAATTGATGTTCCCACTCTGGATGGCGATGAGAAGTTGAAGATTCCCGCCGGGACTCAACCCGGCAAGGTCTTTCATCTCAAAAGCAAAGGTGTTCCGTTTCTCCGCCGCAGCGGACGCGGTGAACAACTGGTCATTGTCAATGTAGCCTTACCGACAAAACTCACCAAGGAACAGCGTGAGTTATTCGAGAAACTGGCTGAGTCATTGGGGACAACGGTCAAACCCCAGGAAAAGGGATTCTTGGATTGGCTGAATGAGGCGTTGGGAGGCTAGAGCCTAAGGAGAATCGTCATTTGACGGTTCTCTTTTTTTATGCTATGATTATGAATACTTGAGCAATTATTCATATATTTATTATGGTACTTCGAGAAAATATTTCTAATCACTTGGCTGATCTGTTCAGTGCCCTCAGCGATCCCACCCGTTTGCGGATTATTTCTGTTTTACTTGATAGTGAAATGAATGTAGGAGAAATCGCGGCGCAGCTTCGAATGACTGAATCTGCGGTTTCGCATCAGCTGCGCGGACTGCGTCAGATGCGGCTTGTACGTGGCCGCAAAAATGGACGTCAGGTCTACTATGCTCTTGATGACGATCATGTGGCAAAGTTATATCGCATGGGGCTTGAGCACGTAGATCACGGGTAGGTTATGCATACACACTCGCACACACATTTTGGCGATATCGCCAAACAAATGACCTCTCGCCTGGTACTTTCTCTTGGTCTGACTTTGCTATTCGTATTCATAGAGGCTGCGGCAGGAATTATCGGCAACAGTCTCGCGCTGCTCACAGACGCAGCACACAACTTTACCGATGCGGTCGCGCTAGGGCTGAGCTGGTTTGCTATCCGGCTCACTATGCAGCCCTCAAACGCGCAAAGGACCTATGGATATCACCGCGCCGGCATTCTGGTGGCATTGGTTAATTCAACAACGCTTGCGGTGATCTCGCTCGGTATTTTCTATGAAGCCTGGCGCCGTTTTATGGATCCACCTGAAGTACAGTCGGGGATATTGATCACGGTTGGGCTGATTGCTGTCATTATAAATCTGGTGACGGCCCTGCTCGTCCGGAAAGGGAGTGAACATGATCTCAACATCCGCTCTGCTTTTCTTCATTTGATGGGTGATGTATTGTCTACGGTTGGCGCGGTCATCGCGGGTATCATCATTTATTTCACAAATGCGAACTGGCTGGATCCACTGGTAAGTATTTTGATTGGGCTGCTTATTCTTTACAATGCCTGGGGCATTCTGAGAGACGCAATCGATATTCTGCTCGAAGCTACGCCGCGTGATGTGGATATGCAATCCATGGTAAAAGATATTGCGCAAGTGGACGGCGTGATAGGTATTCATGATATCCATGTTTGGAGTCTGACCCAAAGCCTGCGTACCATGTCTGCACACATCCTCACAGAGGACCTCCCTATCAGTGCGGGCGCAAATATTCAGAATCAGATCAATGAAATCCTTTATCATCGCTACAATATTGCTCACGCGACGCTTCAACTGGAATGTGTGGACTGTTCACCTGATTCGCTCTATTGCGATTTGAACGGTCATGTACATCTTGGGGATATAGAAGCCGCTTCACTTGCTAAGCCGCAGATCGATTCCGTTAAATAGAAATTATCCCTGCTTGCGCTTTTATCCATTATCATTGACGCGGCTGACGCTATTTCCCGCTTCCGCACCCTCTCATGAAATATCTGCTAAAAATTTGGCGCATCTTTCCTCCCTGGCTTCAGATTACTTTGTCTCGCGTCATCCGACCTTTGTTTCAGGTATTTACAGCGGGGGTAATTTTCGATCACGAAAATAAAATCCTGTTGGTCAAGTCTACCTATCAAAGATTTCATCCTTGGGGTTTGCCGGGGGGCAGCCTCGAATATGGTGAAAGCCCCGAAGAGGCAGTGAAGCGTGAAGTTTGGGAAGAGACAGGGTTGATTGTTGAGATCAAAAGATTTTTGCTCGTCAAAACCTGGTCTCCTGATCGGGTGGGTATGTATTATTTGTGTGAAACTATCGGTGGCGAAATCCATCCCACGGATGAAGTGTCTGAGGTTGGGTACTTTTCGTTGGACGATTTGCCTGATGTTCGCGTCTTAGATGTAGACATGATAAAACAGTTGTATAAAATGGCCGAATTGCATAACTATGTGCTTGAGGGTATCCCTACTACCGCGGATGGCAGTTTGAACAAATGAAATAGAGGAACATGAACTGGCTTGAAGTATCACTTACCGTGAATGGCGAACTTGCAGAGGCGGTGGCCGATGTATTAGCGCGCTTTGCATATAGCGGTGTCATGATGGAACAGGGTGTCAAATATGTGAATGATGAAGATGCGGGAACACCTACAGGACCCATTACTGTCCGTGCATATCTTGAAGTGAACAACCAGATAGAAAAGACGCGACAGAAGCTCGAAGAGTCGCTTTATTATCTTGGCATGATCCAGCCATTACCTGCTACTTCTTATAAGGAAATTGCAGATCAAAACTGGATGGAAGCCTGGAAGCAGCACTACAAGCCGATCCTCATCGGAGAGCGACTCATCATCGTACCTGCCTGGATGGATTCCCCTGACCCGAATCGCGTAGCCATTAAGATCGATCCCGGCATGGCATTTGGTACAGGGACGCATCCCACAACCCAGTTGTGTCTGGAACTGATGGAGAAGTTTTTCGACCATAGACCACGGACTACGGACGATGGAAAATTGTCTATGGTCAATCGTCCATTGTCGGTCATTGATCTTGGTTGCGGCTCTGGTATTCTATCTATTGCTGCACTAAAACTCGGCGCGGGCCAAGCATTAGGCGTGGATATCGATGCCCAATCCATTAAGAACGCGCGTGAAAATGCAGAAACCAACGGGATTGGTGAAGAATTGATTCTCGGCGTTGGCTCCGTGCAGGAAATACTTGACGGAAAATTTTCTTTCAACAAAGCGCCACTGGTTTTGGCAAACATCCTCGCACCCGTGATTGTTCGTCTGTTTGATGCAGGGCTGGCGAATTTGATCGAAGGCTACGGTGTGATTATCTTAAGCGGAATCCTGCAAGAGCAGGAACAAAGTGTTATTGAGGCTGCGCACGCAAAGGGTCTAAGAATGAACGAGCGCAGGCAGATGGGGGACTGGGTAGCGCTCACAATGAGTCGATAAGAATCTTTCTATCACCCGTAAGTCTGCTTGTCTATTTCAAATAGCGAGGATAA
>Ga0081539_10002957_pt1 | contig 22330 bp, 13 predicted proteins | sample TabmetS4T2R2_FD_71023 | JGI IMG/M metagenome (GOLD analysis project Ga0081539, IMG submission 71023) | Tabebuia heterophylla rhizosphere microbial communities from the University of Puerto Rico - S4T2R2 | ecosystem: Host-associated > Plants > Roots > Rhizosphere ...
CGTTGAGAACGGTTCCGCCCAAAGCCCTCAATTGTGCCTCGGTGAACAATCCAGCCGAGACCAGAGCCCGCCCGGCCGGCGTGAATGACCCATTCGCGACCTGTGAGCTGTTGAACGCGCTGATCAGAGCGTTGAGCGCTTTCCCGTCTTTGACATCACGTCCGAATGAACCGCGATTGGTTCCGGGCAGTGGGTCTTGCGTGATCCCATCTCCATCAAGATCCGAGAAGAAGATCTCCGCTGCGCCGCACTCGACGCAAGAGATGAACGCCGATTGTGCGAGCGATGAGGAGATACGTGTCGAGGTATTGAAACGGAAGCCTTTTGGCAAGTCCGTCAGGATGCTGAAAGTGAATTGATGCCTGCGATCGAGTCCTGTCGGTCCATAGAATTTGGTCGGCGCATCGTTGAAGGCCGAGAGCGCGAGGAAATCTTGATCGCCGCTGGTCGCCTTGAAGCTCGAAAGCGCATAGCTGACGTTAGCCGTCACCCCCCTGAATGCTTTCCAACTGCCGAGCCGACCGCGCAGGTTAACCGATAAAGCATTGTAGGTTGACAACCCGAGGGGCTGGAGGAATCCCATCGTTCGGAAATTCGGATTCGATCCTTGAAAGGCGAATCCGTCGAGCGCGCTTCCTGCTCCCAAACCGGCATCAGCATAGTCGGTAATCGCCGCGCCCGCCGCGATTGCACAGTTGATCGCCGCGGCCGAAGCATTGGCCGGACAACCCAGATCACCGTTGACCCCTGAAATGATGTCGCGTGCCACAGCTGCGTTCAAGGTATTGGCCGCGCCAATGCGATTGAGATCGGTCGTTTGGGTGAAATGGACGCCGCGATTGCGCAGATAATCCACACTTAAAACCAGCCCCGGCATTATTTCGCGCTGAAGGCCGATATTGAACATCAATCCGTACGGACGTTTATATTTATTGAAGAGGATACTGTTTTCAGCATCCAGCACTTGATCGAACAAAGGAGGCACGCCCGGTGGCGGATACTTCGCGGCCAGCGCGGCGGTCACCTGTTGGAGCGTCGCCTGCATTTGCTGTGCTGCCGCAATGACGTTCTTGAGAGGTTGACTGAAGAGGTTGACGCCTCCCGCAACTCCGCATTGTCCGACCGCGGATCTGAAATTGGTGGCATCATACAGACAATTTCCGGTCGCCGGATCCAGCAATTTGGGCGAGCCGGCCGTTAAGATCGGCGTGTCATTGCCCAATCCGGGAGCCAGATTGAGAACGCGGTCAAAAAGGAAATTATTGATGACATTGGTCTCGTAGAAGATCCCGCCGCCACCACGAATTACCCATTTGCCGTTGCCCTTGACGTCCCAGGCAAATCCAAGCTGCGGCGCGATATTGTTATTGTCATTATTGACAAATCCACCGAGCGCCGGATTGAACTGAGCCAACGTTGGCGTACGCTTGAGGTCGCTGTTTGACAGACCGCTATCGTAGTCATAGCGCACTCCCAGATTGAGCGTGAAGCGCCGCGTCACTTTCCAAGAATCCGAAAAGTAGAATCCCAGGCGGTTGTTGATCGTCCCTCCATTGGGGAATCCGAGCGTCGGCTTTTCGCTGAATGCTCCCAGGCCATTGCCGAGCACAATCTGATTTAAGGGAAAGTTGAGTGGGTCAGCCGCGCCGCCGTTAGCGTTAGCGAAGCTGATACTGGTCGGGGTGTAACTGGCCCGAATCCTCGGCGCCAATCCGAAGAAACTGGCGAATCCGCCCTGGTCAATCCGATTGTAAGATGTGCCGAAGCGAAACGTGTGGCTGCCTCTGTTAAAGCTCCCATCGTATTTGATCTGTTTATTGTCCTGGAAGGTCTGCTGCGGGGCGAGAAGGTCCGGCCCCACATCCTGCAATGCCCCTAAAATTCGAATTAAGACCGGTTTGCCTGCGGGATCAAGTGTCGTGGGCGTGCCCGCCGCGGTGTTCGCGTCGACAATGAAGTTATTGAAGTTGAGATAGCTGAAGCGAATCGAATTGGTCATCCGCGTCGTCGAAAAGTCGACACCGGTCACATGGAAATTGGTATTGTTCTTATTGGCGAATGCTGAGAGATCGACGCCGCCGAATCCGGTCACGCCAAAGTTATAGTTATGATTGAAACGGTAGAACGCTTTGAGACTTTGCGTGACGTTCCAATCCAATCGCCCGCCGATGAGATTTTCATCCAGCGGAACCGGGAATGCTTTGCTGAATTTCGGAAAGTTGGGCACTTCGGACAATTGCTGGCCATCCTGATTGTTGTTTTCATACTCCACATGCCAGAAAAGTTTGTCCTTGATAAAGAAGCCTCCCGCGCGACCGCCCATCTGTTGACGATCAAAAGACGGTTTAGGCGTTCCCGGCTCCCTGGTGAGACGCAAATCGGCGGCATAGCTCTCATCGCGGAAGAAACCAAAACCGGAGCCATGAATCTGGTTGCTGCCGCTGCGAGTGACGATGTTGACCGCCCCGCTCGACGTGAGGTCCGTACTCGGATCAAGAGATGAGCGGCTGATCTGAAATTCCTGAATACTCTCGTTCGAGACGTTGGTCGTGGTCGTCCCCACCGTCTCATCTGTAATATCAACGCCATCGACCTGAATGCGCGTCGAGCGTCCGCTGCGCCCGCCGACCGAGACGCCGGCAAATTGGTTTTTTGTAGGATCGAAATCGCCGCCATCGCGCACTTGAACGCCCGGTTCCAGTTGCGCCAGATCGAGGAAATTGCGGCCGTTGAGCGGAAGGTTCTGAATTGTTCTGGCGTCGATAACTCCATCCACTGTACTGCGCGATGTATCTACTGTAGCCTCCGTGCTGGTCGCTGTCACCTCAACGACCTGTTCCGTCCGGCCTACCTCCATGGCAATAGTTAATGGAGTCACACTGCCAACCTTGACGTTTACATCTTTTGCTACAAACTTGCGAAATCCTGATTGCTCGACAGAAATGGTGTAGAGGCCGGCCTCCAGGTTTTGGAAGTTAAAATAACCGCTGCTATTCGTACTTGCGGAAAAATCCGCCCCCGTGGCTTGATTTTGTAATGTTACTTTTGCACCCGCAATGACTGCTCCTGATGGGTCATTCACAGTCCCTTCAAGAGCCCCGCGAATATGCTGAGCCGATACCGCTAAACTCAGTATAAAGAGCAAAGTTGTCACACTCCATAGCACAAAATATGGTCTTCTGAGATTTTTCATACTTGTCTCCTTAATATTCATGACTGAAGTCAGTTTCTTAGCTGTGACAAGATGGAAAGAAGCTTGTTAATATCCCTTAGCCTCAATCTACCCCAATTGACTGAATTTAATAGATGGCTTCAAATTTTTAAGAGAACCTATCCCACTTATCAAAATGCAAGTTTAATTCCAGCTAAATGGATCTAATCTCAGGCAATTTAAATCTATTGGAAGTACGTACTTACATATTACTTGTCCGCCGTTCTAAGCACTCATAACGTTCAAAAAACTGAACGCCGGTTTAGTTTTTTGGATTGCTGAATGAAGGAGAATCTAATGAATTCAAGATATGAACGAAATTCGAATAGTTACAATGGCTCGATTCCGCAGCTTTCCGCTACAGAAATGCTGGCTATTCTGATTATTTCGGGCGGGAAGTGTTTATGAATGAATATAGCTTAAGAGAGCAGGAAGGAACTGGACCGTTGATCCTGAACCGATGACGATCCGGGCGAAGACAGCTGCTGGGTCAGCCGCACTTGCCGGATGAGCTAAATCTCTAAAATTTTGCCACTAAGATTAAATGGCAACAGCCACAGAGGACGATCAGTTCCCTTTTGCTGACTGTTTACGTTTGAACTCAGGTCTCTTACGATTTTCCTTGGCCTCGGCCTGTGCTCCTGCGGGTGTCGCGCGATAACCGTCGCGAGCGCGCACAATCGCTTCCTCTCGGCTAACTTTCACTTTTATCCGGCGATATGAACCATCACGCACCGAGTTCGACGGATAGTAGCTAACCGCATATTGATGGCGCAGCTCCTCGGCAATCATCGAGAAGGAGTCTGAAAGGTTTTGCAGTGAATTGGCGAAGAAAAGCTTTCCTCCGCTGCGATCGGCGAGGTCTTTCAGATAAACCTCAGCGCGGCGATAGTCCCCAGCGGGCGTCGGAACTTTCCCCTGAGGCCATTGCCCGGGAAATTGAAAATTGACGAATTGACCGGCGAATGGAAATGGAAATCGTGGACGCTTTCCGCCGCCGCCGCCGCCGCCCGGCAAGGGGAACGGGCCGGTTCTCGGAGTGTTCACGCCGGCCTGCGGATCATCGAATTCAGTGTCGTACCTGATCGGGAAGACCAGCGCATCTGATTCCTCAACCAGATTGAGGGTACTGGTCGCCGTTGAGCGCCGGCTTGCCGTATCGACGCCATCGGTGAAGAGCACGACCGCCTTGCGGCCCCTGATCGGTTTGAGCGCCTCGCTGATCGAGAGATCGACAGCTTCAAAGAGCTTGGTGCTGCCGCCCGTCTTGGTGCGGTAGATCGCCTGCCGCAACTGCTCACGGTCACTGGTAAAATCGCACATGAGATAGACGCTGCTGTCGAATGACACGACAATGACCTTGTCTTCCGCTCGTAATTGATTGACGAAGGCCAGCGCAGCCGCCTGGATATCCGACAGCTTGAAGCGCGCGCTCATCGAGGTATCGAGGAGCAAGACGACATGGAAAGGGACTTCGATCGATTGGAAGCTTTCAATCTGCTGTTCAACGCCGTCTTCGTAGATGCGAAATTCGCGTTTCTTCAGATCGGAAAGAAGTCTGCCTTCGCGGTCGGTCACGCTCACCGGAATTGTGACGATGGCCGTCTCCAGCTTGATTGTCCCATCATCAGAGACCGCCGTCGGAGTATTGTCGGCTAAAGGCCGCTCTGCTGCCTTCTTGTCTTCTTCTTTTTCTTTCTCGGCCTCAGCGGCTTGCTGGTTTTGGGTATTCGGCTTGGGTTTCCCTTTGCGTCCCGATTGCGCGGGAGCCGTCAGGAACATTCCTGCAGTGAGTAAGAACACGACGAAATAGCGAACAGCTACAGGGTATTTCATCGGCGCCTCCTTTCGCGGGTCGAGCATGAAACAAGCCTCGGCATCACGTAAGCAGAGAGCTACGCAATCCTTCTCGCCTCAACTCGGCGCGGAAAAATTGTCAATTGTCGTTGGTGGGGCGGATCAGGGGAGAACCGCTTCAGGCATTATAACTCAAACGATCAGTAAAACCATGGACGAAAATACAAATAACTACCGGAATTTTTCAGCTCGTGCTCGCGATCTTGGCATTTTCAAGGTCGTCCACCCGCTTCCGAAAACGGAACGGCAGCAATCCGGTCCATGCTCTTGGTAAGACTTCCCTCACTGAGAGGTTAGCACCAAGAATCAAGATAAACGAAGTAATGAAGACCCAGGTCACAAGAGCCATCAGTGAAGCCAGCCCTCGATAGCTCTCCTCAAAATCGAAGAGTGGAAGCGCGAGGCGGAAGACGAGCGTTGCGATCACCCACAAAACAGCCATCGCCACCGCGGTGAAGAAGACCTGATTAGCCTGGACCTTTCCATGAGGAACAACCTGGTAAATGATGAAGAAGAGGAGCACGATGAAGGGTAAGGTAATGATGGGGCCGATTATTTTGAAGATCAGGTCGCGAATCCAGGAATTACCGAACGCCGTTTCGAGCATAAAGTCATAGACGCTGCCCAGGGCAATCGGCAAGAGCATGATCAATCCGCAAGCGATGACCAGCATGAGGTAGACGGCATACTGCTTGGCCATCCCTCGTTCCTTGAACCCCCACGCGCGGTTGAGGGCCATTTCGATCGGTTGAAAAATTCCAGAGCTTGAAAAGATCAAGAGCGCGAAGGAGACGAGCGTAGCTCTACCGCCCGGTCCGTGAGTTACTCGGTCCAGGCTCTGGAAGAGAATTCCCGACTCTTTCGGGACGATTGACAGCAAAATGCGGTAAAGAGTCAAATAACCACGTTGCCAATGCAGAACATGGAGCAGAAAACTGCCGATTAGAACCACGAATGAAAAGAACGACATCAAGATGTTAAAGGCAATCGCCGAGGCATTGACATAGGTTTCAGTCGTCGAAAGATCGTAGACCGCCGGCCACATTTTCTTGAAGAAGACCCAGCTGCCGCGAGCGTAAAACGCCAACCCGCGTGTCGGCGGCGCAGTGATCGGCGAGGTTTCCGGTGTCGTTTCAATTCTGGTCGTTTCCGCCATAAGCAAATCCCATGAAAAGAGAGAACGCAAAAGACACAAATCCGGGGAAAGGTGCGGGTCTTTCGCCTTCCTTCTTTCTGAAGAGAACTACGATCCTCACGTGCCCGGCAAATTTCAAGTCAAAGCCGCGAGCTGTTCATCGAGCTCACGCAGAGCCTGATGAAGTATTTGGCGATGAGCGACGGTCCGAGCCTTACTCAATTGTTCGAGAAGGTTACTGCGAGTTAAGCGCAGCCCCTCGACTTTGCGGATTCGTTCGACAGCTTCCGATGACAGCGCATTTTGCTCAGCGTTGATCCGCAACTGCGCCGCTTCTGCCATTTCTGCCATTTCTGCTTGCTCTTCAACAGCCTTGCTTTCCCAACCTCTTGCCATTAACTTCTCCAACAAATTTAGATTAATGTAACAAACATGCCGCGTGACCGAGAATTTGATCGCCGTCACGGAGCGGACTCGCCGTCGGATGCCAGCCTTCGCTCAATCGCGCATCCAACAATTCCTGTGCACCTGGTTGATGATCCCAAACGGCGACCGCCGTAATTTCTCCGTGTCAAGTCGCGCCGAAAACCAGCACTACCCCGGGGCGCCAGGGCGCAATTACGTCGTGCGTATATTCATCCTGTGCAATCGATTCAATGAGCAACACCATCGGGGTTTGTGTTCTTCCCCACGCCACGACTTCCTGTAATGTCCCAAAGACCGGCAATTCGCGCTCCAGCTTATCGCATGTTTCGGGCGCCAGGCCGGCGCGGTTCACAACTCTCATGAGGGAGAGTGTAGGCGCGAGCGTGGCTGTGGTCAAATGCCCCGGAAAAATGGGCATCTCGCTGCCAAAAGTGGATCGACATCCTCAATTATTTGCTCAAGCTCGAATCTCTTCGCTAAACTGCGGTTGATGAAAGATCCAGGCATGAGAACCTCCCCACAATTAAATAAGCCTCCTTCAGACAACCGCGCGAGTCGGCGACTGTGGCTGAAGATCACACTCTCGATTTTGCCGCTGCTCCTCATTGGACTACTGGCCATCCTCTGGTGGCGATGGCCTCGACCTCCCAAGCCATTGGTCGAAATCGTGACTCTTGCAATTGCCGGACGGGCCGAGACTCCAATCAAAGCTCATTATGAGCCTTTCGGAATTGTCGCAGATGATGACGGCAATATTTTCTTCAGCGAAAGCATCACCGGGCGCATTTACAAGCTTACTCCGCCCGATTATTTATCAAAGGCCGGCCGGCAGAACGAGGCGATCGTCGCCCAACAACTTGCAACGCCCTCTGCTCTCGCGCTGGATCGCGCCGGCAATTTGCTGATTGCCAATACCGGCGCGCATACGATCGTGCGAGTTAACTTGAAATCGAATGAAACGAGCATCGTCGCCGGAGCGGATGGTGTAAGCGGTTTTGCCGACGGTCCGGCGGCATCCGCCCGATTCAATGGTCCGATCGGGATCGCGGTGGCTCAAGACGGCACGATCTTCGTCGCCGATACATATAACGATCGGATTCGATTGATCTCGCCCGATGGCCAGGTGCGAACTCTGGCCGGAAGCGGTGAGCCCGGATTTGCCGATGGAACAGGCGCAGAGGCGCAATTCGACACGCCGTGCGGAATCGCAATCGCTCAAGATCGCTCGCTGCTCATCGCGGATACCGGCAATCGCCGCATTCGCCGTGTCGATTTGAACGGCCTCGTCAGCACAGTCGCCGGAACGGGTGAACCCGGCAATCGGGATGGGATACCGGCCGAAGCTACTTTTGTTGAGCCAACGGCGATCGCGGTCCGCGACAAAAATTCCTTCTTCGTGGCCGATGCGGCGAATTCATCCTTGCGGCTCTGCACTTTCGGCGAACAACCATCCATCAAGATAATTTCAGGAGGTTATCCGAACGGCCTGATTGATGCCGAACTTTCAACAGCGCGCCTCAACCGTCCGACCGGCCTCGCGCTGTTGCCTGATGGTGAGCTGGCATTTGCAGATAGTGGTAATGGCCTCATCCGTGCGTGTGTTCCGTTAAATTCCAAGATCGGCCATCGCGCTGATCCTTCATCAGTAATTATTCAAGCGCCCGAGATGCGCGCGCTGCTTGAACCACGATGGCCTTTCGAACCACCGCAAACACGGCGCGACCTCGCCGGCACTTTCGGCGAGGTGAGAGGTGAACGTTTACCGGATCATGACGCCTGGTTTCATAGCGGGCTGGATATTCCGGGGGCTTATGGTGAAACGGTGCACGCCATCTTCACCGAGACAGTGACACGCCCCCTCGCCTCCAGTGGTTTCGGCAGCCCGCGCGAACGTTTGCGGATGCCTTTGTTCGAATACATCCACTTGCGGATCGGCCGCGACCAGCACGATCAACCGATCGGTCATTTCGCTAACGGCGCGATCACTTTTCGTCGTGATCCGCAAGGTAACATCATGGACATCCGCGTGCGGCGCGGGACGCGCATCAATGCCGGCGATCCGATCGGAACGCTCAACCGTTTGAATCACGTTCACCTGATCGCCGGCCCTCCCGCATTTGAATGTAATGCTCTCCTGGTGCTTAAACTTCCGGGATTGACCGATACGGTCGCGCCGACCATCGAGGCGCTCCGGCTTTTTGATGAACAGAACCATCCGGTCTTCGAATCGGAGAAGGCGAACAAGCTCTCAAAGCCCGTCGAGGTCAGCGGCAAACTGCGCATCACCTTGCGCGCATATGATCAAGTCGATGGGAATCCGCGTTATCGCAGACTTGGGGTTTACCGGCTCGGTTATCAAATTCTCAATGCTGACGGCTCACCGTCAGCGGATTTTAAAGAACCCCGTTATAATATTACCTTCAATCGGTTGCCCGTCGATCCTAACGCTGTCCCACTGGCCTTTGCAGAAGACAGTCAATCGGGCTATCAAGGCGTAACGATCTTCAATTACATCGTGACCAACATCGTTCGCGACGGCGAAGCACGCGAAAATTTTTGGGATACAACCCAGCTCGCTCCCGGCAATTATACGTTGCGAGTATTTGCGGAAGATTTCTTCGGCAATCAGGCGCGGCGAGATCTATCCGTGAAGGTAAATAGATGAAAGTAGATGGAAGAAGATTTTTTTCCGTTTGTTTTATCATTGCCCTCTGCTCCATCCTCTCTCAGAGATTCATGGTGAAAGCGGATTCTAAAATGATCAATGACATTCTGATCGCAGAGGGGGTATCAAGAGAACTGGCACGTGATCGCGCCGCAAAGATCTCTGAGGTCCGGTACCGGCTGAGTATGGCACTGGCGCCCGGCGCGGCCCGCATCAACGGCCGGGAGGAGATCCGGTTCAAACTCGCCGGCGAATCGGAGCGGGTCATCATCGATTTTCGAGACCTCAATCAAAACGGCCAGACGATCGAAGGGACAATCGGAGAGCTCCGGATCAATGATCAGCCGGTGGACGATTACCGGCAGGTCAACGGCCATCTTGATCTGCCGGGGCGATATTTCAAGCGTGGCGAGAACATCGTCTCGATGAGATTCGAGACGGGCGTCGCTCCCGCCGGCCGTCCCATCATCCGATACTCAGATCGTGACGACGGGAGCGAATACATCTACACGCTCTTTGTCCCAATGGATGCGAGCCTGGCATTCCCGTGCTTCGATCAACCGGATCTGAAGGCGCAATTCAAACTCGAAATAACCGCGCCATCCAATTGGGAGGTTATTGGTAACGAAAATATCGAAAAGACCGATTCCGTCGCGGCTGCAACCGATCGCCGCACACATTTTCTCTCGACCAGGCCGATCAGCACTTATCTCTTTGCATTTGCCGCCGGTCCTTTCAAGCAGATCGCCGGAGAAGGGGCCGCATCGCCGCTCCGGCTCTTCGTCCGCCAATCAAAGCTCCAACGAGCGCAAGAAGAATGGCCTGAGGTCATGCACCTCACAAGCGAAGGGATGAAACACTATATCGATTTCTTCGGTCATCGCTTCCCTTTCTCTAAATATGATCAGGTGCTGATTCCTGGTTTCGCCTACGGCGGGATGGAGCACGCGGGCGCCACCTTTCTGCGCGAAGATTCGATCCTCTTTCGCACCACTCCGACCAGGGGCGACAAACTTGGACGGGCCTCGCTCGTACTGCATGAGTTAGCGCATCAATGGTTCGGCGATCTGATCACCATGCGATGGTTCGACGACCTCTGGCTCAAAGAAGGCTTCGCCAACTTTATGGCTTTCCACGCGATGGCCGCGATCTACGAGCAAAATCAGATCTGGAAGAGGTTTTACCAGGCACACAAGCCGCTCGCCTACAACATCGATGCGACGAAAGGGACGACTCCGATCTATCAAGAGGTCAGGAATTTGAAGGACGCCAAGTCCGCATATGGCGCGATCGTCTATCAAAAAGCGCCGAGCCTGTTGCGCGCACTTTCGTTTGTTCTCGGCGAAGAGAAGTTCCGCGACGGCGTAAGGCTTTTTGTGAAAGAGCACGCTTACGCCAACGCCGAGTGGAACGACCTCATCCGGGCTTTCGAGAGAGCTTCTCAACGGCGGCTCGATCCGTGGGCTGACGCCTGGATCAAGCGCCGCGGGATGCCACAGATCGATGCCGTGTGGAGTTGTGATGCGAAGGGATTGATCGACAGTTTCGAGTTGAAACAGCGTGATGTTTTGAATGAAGGCGGGATCTGGCCGATCAAGACTCAACTGCTTCTAGCTTACGACAATGCGCAGCCGGCGCGGATCAGTGCCGACCTTGAAAACTCTCAGATGAAGATTCGCGAAGTTATCGGAAGAAAATGTCCGGCTTATATCTTTGCCAACGACGGCGATTTCGGTTACGGGCGTTTCATCCTCGATGAGCGGAGTCGCCAAGCGGCGGCTGAGCGGCTTGGCAAGATTGAAGACTCATTTCATCGCACCATGCTCTGGGGAGCGATGTGGGACGCAGTACGCGAAACCGAGATGAGCCCGCGTGAATACATCGCCCTCGCATTGAGTTTGCTGCCGAGCGAGGCCGATGAAGAGCTGGCGCAGAGCGTGTTGGACCGGACGCTGCTCGCTTATCAACGCTATCTTTCAAAAACGCAGCAAGAATCGATCGCGACGCAGCTTGAATCGTTGTGCTTCGACCGCATGATGAAGGCAACCGATGCGGGATTGCGCATCACTTACTTTCGCGCCTTTCGCATAGTTGCGACGACCGAGCCGGCGCGGCGCCAACTTAAGGAAATCCTGGCCGGCAAGATCACGGTGCCCGGCATTGAGATCAAACAACTTGACCGATGGCGCCTGATCACTTCCCTGCTCTCACAGCGGGACCCTGAAGCCGTCAATCTGCTCGAAGCCGAGCGCCGGCGCGATCCAAGCGACGACGGCGCCAAACAGGCATATATCGCCGAAGCGGCCCGCGCCGACGCCGCCATCAAACGCCGATATTTTGACGACTATCTGAAAAACCGTCCCGTTCCCGAAGACTGGATCGAAGGCAGCCTTGGACCATTCAACACATTCAACCAATCTCAATTGACATTCGTTTATCTCAAACCCGCACTCGAGGCCCTGCCCCAAATCAAACGTGAGCGAAAAATCTTCTTTGTCCTGGCCTGGCTCAACGCATTTATCGGGGGTCATCAAAGTCAGGAAGCCCTGGATGAAGTCCGCGGATTTATGCGCGCCAACCAGCTTGATCGCGACCTGGAATTGAAAGTTTTGGAAGTGAGCGATGAGTTGAACCGGACGGTGAGGATTCGCGCGAAGTTCGGCTCATAAGATGAAAAGGAGGAGGCCGGAATTTGACGGATGGATATCGACCAAAACAGAAGCCATAAACATCCGTCAAATTCAGGCAAATTCAGGTCAAATTCGAGTATCACCAGTTAAGGCGAACTTCCTACTGCAGCTTAGTGAGAGAAATATTGTCAACAGTAGCGAACCTCGAGAGGCCGCTGCTGTTGGTAACCGTGAATGTAATCGTAGCGCTACCAAATCCCGACGGAATCGTAAAATCACGGACTAAATCCGTCACGGTCGTGTTCAACGGGATGCTGTAGATCAAATCGGTAACTCCATCACTGATCTTGACCTCGAACGTCATGCTATCCGTCCTACTCGTGCTGTAACCAATAGCCAGCCGATAAGTGGCCTCGGAGGTCAAAGACAGCGATGACTGACTGAGGACGGCTGTGTTGCCGGTCGATTGGGCTCTCAAAACGGAAGTAGTACCCACCAGTGGCGGCGTCGTATAGCCTGACGGAAAGGTCACGCTGCTCCCGACACCCGTCGCGCTCGTTGCCCAGCCCGACGAGCCGCTGAGGAAGTCACCATTGGTGATAACATTGGCGCCCTGTGCAAATCCGGAAACGGCGCCTAACAGAACAAAGGTCAGAGCAAAGCTGAGCGACAAAAACATTTTTTTCAACATCGAACTCTCCCTTGAGATACTGGTTATTACTAACATAAAGTGAATCACCGTGGTAACCTGAAACCAACCTAAACCAGCGCATTCACCTTAGCCATAGTTAATACAGCGAAAGAGCAAGACCATCCCTCACCCGTCAAGAGCAAATCTAGTTACAAACGGATGTAGCTTAAGGCTACTAATTGGATACTGGGATCACTCTCTCACTATGTTTATAGACGTTTGGCGGCCAGATCTTCCCTGCGGTTGTATATTTTTTTTTAATTCAGCTTCAGGTTACGGCAGGTTATGGCAGGTCATGGCAGGTTACGGATGGTTACGGATGGTTGCCACACTAAATTCATGATCTTCTTGATTAATAGGTGTTTGCGTTTGTAAAGAAGATTGGCTTTGGTTTTAAGTGCAGCCGCGATATCCGCCGGTTCAAGTTCGTCTTCATAACACAACCTGAAAAGATATCTTTCCTGTTCATTTAACGAGGTATAAGCGGCCCGGACTTTTTTTCGCCACTCATCCTTTTGAATCTCTTCTTCTTGAGTTGGTTGATAGGGCAAAGAGTTGGGCGGCAAATCTTCCAGACTCTCGACCGGCTTGCGCCGTCTGAAGCGTTTACTGAGCTGGTGTTTGGCAATGGCGGTCAGCCATGTTTGAAGTGAGGATCGTTGCTCATTGAATGAGCGTAAGCGGCGGTAATCCTCCTCCACGAGCAATAAGATAATCTCTTGACAGATGTCTTCCATTTCATCCCTGCTGGTCTGATGAGGAGACCGTAGACACGCCCAGCGCACCGCTTGAAATAATTGTGGCATGAGCGTCTCGATCATTGAGTCAAGACGCAGGTGTTCATTCGAATTTAAGTCAGTCGTGGATTTAAAGACTTCCTTGACGATAGATTGTGACAGATGTAATTTCCGCACAACAATTTCCTCCGTAAATGGGAATTGTTCATGAGCGGGCGGACTTTCTGGTGGCCAAACCGATGCAAAGTTCGCCTGCTTTTGCTTTTATTATCTTTCAGTCCGTTTTCAACAATATTGACCTAGCTCGGGTTGATTCTGACCAAAGTGATCTATCTAAGCTTAATCATCAATCACTATGGCATTATGGGGGAAATAATGGGAGGAAAATCGACAACGGGGCAAATCCTGATTTTGCTGAGTTGTGGTCTTTCATTTTTAACCAGGATGAGATTCTTTTACCAATTTGTCTTAGCCAGAGTCAACCCCTCTTCTGAGAAAAGCTGATAACTCTTTTACTCAGAGGGTTATTTTTCATGGTTGTGATTTGAACCATCGAGATTCACAACACAAAACAATAACATCATAGGTCATTTTCGCTTGGCTAACTTCGTCATAAGAGGCTACCGCAACTCCATGATTCAGAAGTCCGGAGCGTGTTCCGGCTACCAATCACGGTAATAACAATAATCCTCTATAACTATAGATGTGAATTTTGGAAGGATATTCCCGGATCGAGAAAAATTTTTCGGGAAGTCATTTTAAATATCGGCTACTACTTTTGCCACTCGTCCAGTTGCTCACGGACCAACGCAGCGGAGGGATATTCTCCAACTTCAAATAGCTCCAATGCCGTTTGAGCTTGTGCGATCGCCTGTTTTCGGTCGCCGAATTTATCGAGTGCAATCGCGAGTTTAAAGAGCGAGTAGGCTTGTCCCTGAATGTCTCCGATCTGGGTGGTCAAATTGAAAGCTTGTTGCAGTAATTCGATTGCGCGTCTGGCATTGCCTTTGGTAATGCAAGCTTCGCCGAGGTTGATGAGGGCCAAACTTTCACTGCGGCGGTCACCGATCTCGGCGGCGAGCTTGTGTTGGTGTTCCAAAAACTGCATTCCGACTTCGACATCGCCGCTCATATAGTAAGCGGCTCCGAGTCCGCCCAGGGCATTGGCCTCGATGCGGCGGTCGCCGATCTCCCGCGCAATCGCGAGTGATTGTTCGTTGAATGCGATCGCCTGAGGATATTTCTTCAAACTGGCATAGGCGCTGCCGAGGTTGCAGAGCGCGCTCGCTTCGCCGCGACGGTCGCCGATCTCCCGCGTGATGATCAACTGCTGAGTAAGGAGACTAACGGCAAACTTGGTATTATTGAGCGAGTAATAAGCGGTGCCGAGACCGCCCAACGCGCTGCTCTCATTGCGGCGGTCGCCGATTTCGCGGGCGATCCTCAACTGCTGATCGAAGAGCACTGTCGCGCTGTGGGCCTCGCCGAGCGCGTAATGCGTGACGCCGAGATTGCCGAGCGCAATCGCCTCGACCCGCTGGTCTTTGATGGAGCGTGCGATTTCGAGCGCGGCTTCATGAAGTTCGCGCGCCCGATTCAATCCGCCGCCGAAATAGTAAGCTGTTCCCAGACCGCTCAAGGCATCGGCTTCGCCGCGGTAATCGCTGCTGCTTCTCGCCATCTCCAATGCCTGTTCGTAACATTCAATCGCGTGATGGGATTCGCTGAGGTCAATATAGGAATCGCCGAGCGCGACCAGATGCCGGCCGGCCGCTTTACGGCGCTTGAGGAGTTTGGCAGAGGCTAATGCGGCCTCGCTCCAGCGAATGCGCTCGCGCGGATGTTGCCGCAAATCCCGCACATATTTGCCGGCGTCAGGATAGGATGCGCACAATTCGCACGCCGAACGGCTCTGATCGGCATGAGCCGCTGCCCAGACCTGTCCGGCCTGAATGTTGCGCCATTCCAAATCGAGCAGGGCCAACCCCTGTTTTAAGAATTTTCCGCCCTGACCATAGAGCGCGTCGGCTTCGTGAAGAACGCTCTGGTAATGGGCCGAATGGAGGTGGTTGACGACCGTCCGCTCTTCGCTTGAGAGACAGGCATCGGCGAAATGAAGCATCAAGTCATGGAGGCGGAAACGTCCGATTGCGCGATTGCGCTCGACCAAACTGTAGGTCATGAGACAATTGAGCGATTCCGCGGCGCGCGCCGGGTTCATCCTCCAGACCGAAGCGGCAGCGCTGACATCGAACGTATCGGAGAAGACCGCGAGCATTCGCCAGAGTTTCTTCAAATTGGGAAAAAGCAGTTCGTAACTCAGATGGAGCACCGCCTCGATCGGCGGCAGCGGCCGTTCTTGCTTTTGCCGTTGGGCCAGCCTCCGCGCATAATCTTCCGTGCTCAGTTCAGGATGTTGCGTCAGCGCGCTCCCGGCCAAGCGTAAGGCGAGGGGCAGACGGCCGCAGAGTTCCGCAATCTCATCAGCCCTCTCTCCGATGCGAGGGAGGATCCGCTGAAGCAATTCCCGCGCCTCCGGCGCCGACAGACTATCCAATCGGCTGACAAACGATCCTGGCAGCGTGATCTGCTGGCGAGAAGTGATAATCGACAAGCATCCGTCCGGCGGGAGCAGAGGGATGACCTGTTGCGCATTGGCGGCATTGTCTAAAAGGAAGAGGGCCTTGTTGCCGCTGAGGACTGCCTGATACATCCGGTTCAGCTCGACCTCGTTCTCAGGCAAACGCACCGTCGGCAAATAGGCGCGGATAATTTGAGCTTGAGCCTCAGTGACGGGCAGCGGCAAAGGGCTCGCGCCTTTCAGATCAATATATATTTGCGCATCGGGATAATGCGGCGCGAGTTGGTTCGCGAGTTTGATCGCAAGGGTGGTCTTGCCTACGCCGCTCAATCCTTGCAAACCTAAAATCTTGATCTCGGGGTTCGCGCGTGCGGCCAGGAGTTCGGACAACTCAAAAGAGCGGCCGGCGAATTCCGGCAACGAAGGCGGCAGCTGGTGAAGAGGCGCTTTAATTGTCGATTCGATCGCAACATGGCTGCCGGCAACAAAACCGTCGTCGAATGTCAATTCACTGCGGGCATTTCTCGAATTATTACTGATCCTCACAGTCACACGCCGCGGGGACCGGTCAACGTTCGGCGCGGCAGGTAGTGCGCCGTTTTGGCCGTTTTGATTGACCGCCTGATCGACCGCCTGATTGATCGTTTGGTTGATGACCTGATTGATCGGCGGATTGACGGCCTGATTGATCGACGGATTGACGGCCTGATTGACGGAGGGATTAATCAATGGCTGAGCCGACTGTTTCTGCGGCTCTTCCCTCACCGGCCTCTTAACGGCACGGACGGTCAAGGGTTCCAGCCGCAGCCCGTTGTAACTGAGTTCAACCTCGGGTTCCTCGATTTCGATGGCTGGGTCTAACGGTTCGATATAGATTCGATTGCTCGGCACCTCGCCGATGATGAGGCTCTCGCCCCACTCATCGGCTTCCTCGACGGACTTTTTCGACGGTGCAGAGCCTTTTCCGACTTTTTTATAGTAGAACCAGTATGCTGCCAGCGAAATGATCAGAACCACGACCATGGCCGGCATCATCCGGACGAGTGGCTGGACCAATTCACCTTCGAGACCGGCCAATCCCATGACCGGCAATAACCATCTCGCAATAATCAACAATAATGACCCAACGATTATTGAGGCGAGAATAATTTCTATCCACCTTCTCATATATCACATCACCCCGTTCACTTGGCCTACCTGAAGTTCTCAGCTGTCGCCGTTCATTCCAATCCAATCGGCCAATCCAATCGGCCAATCCAATCGGCCAATCCAACCGGCCAATCCAACCGGCCAATCCAACCGGCCAATCCAACCGGCCAATCCAACCGGGTAGCGACGTCGAAGACGTGCCAAGCCGGCGACATTCAACTGAGATTTATGATGAACGTCTGCTATCCATTGGACTAATGGTCATTTCAAGACATAACGAATCACGGGGAAGAACTTCGTCACTCTGGGGCAGAGGGGGCATCTGGGTGAGGAATTAAACGATCATGATCAATCCAACATTATCCATTCGGTTCTGTCAATTCAATATTATCAATTTCACTCATGCTCACTCATACTCACTCACACTCACTCATACTCACTGATGATATCAGTCTGATGTTATCAACCTGATGTTACCAATCCTGCATGAGCGGCCCGGGCAGAGGGTGTATAAATATAACAACCTCATAGAGCGATAGAATATCATAAATTCAGCGCATTTGGCACACCGTGATTTCGGCGGTCAATGAATCAGCAATTAAAAAACCCCTTCGAGAGTCTCTTTGATCAGTAAATCGACGACGGCCCGCAAGTCATGCGTCTCCTCATAGACGCGGAGTTGGCGGTCCGCGCTCGTTCCATCTTCGAGAATTTTATAAACGTAATTTATCTCTTCGCGGCTTCCGAGGTCATCGACGACATCGTCGACGAATTCCAAGAGCTCATGAATGAGCGCCCTCGTGGGGACTTCCTGCCGTTTGCCGAAATCGATCAACTTGCCGTCGAGTCCATAGCGCGCCGCACGCCACTTATTCTCTTCAATCAAGGCGCGGCGGTAGAGCCGGAAGCCCATATTCTGGCGGTAAAGTTTATAGAGCTTGGCGGTAATGGCCTGAAAGAGTGCAGCGACGGCGATCGTCTCATCCACTCTGGCGGGGATATCGCAGATTCGGTATTCAAGTGTCGGGAAAAACGGATGTGGCCGGACATCCCACCAAATCTTCTTACCGTTGTCGATGCAGCCGGTTTTGATCAGAAGGTTGACGAAATTATCGAATTCACTCGCCGAGTTGAAATATTCAGGGATGCCGGTGCGTGGGAACTGTTTGAAGACTTCGTAGCGATAGCTCTTCATTCCCGTATTGCGGCCGATCCAGAATGGCGAACTGGTCGAGAGCGCGTAAACGTGCGGTAACATATAGCGGGCGGCATTCATGACGGCGATCGCCGCCTCGCGATCGGCCATTCCGACGTGGACATGCATGCCGAAGATAAGCAGCGCGCGCGCCGATTGCTGAAGCTCTTCGATTAATTGCCAATAACGCTCGTGCTCGGTGATGCGTTGATCGGCCCAGTGCGAGATCGGGTGTGTCGATGCGGCAACGATCGCGAGACCTTTGCGATGCGACAGTTCGGCGATGGCGCGGCGCAACTTGATGACGTCGCCCCTTGCCTCTTTGACGTCCCGACAGATGCCGGTTCCGACCTCAATCATCGATTGATGCATTTCTGGTTTGACCTGCTCGCCGAGCAGCATCCGCCCCTCTTCGAGGATCTCATCAACGCGCGAGCGCAATTCTCGCGTCTGCGGGTCAATGATCTGAAACTCTTCCTCGATTCCGATCGTGAATTCGTTGTCGAAAGGCATGAATTTCTCCGATATCTAACACAGATTCTCGCACAAATTCTCGCACAGATTCTCGCTGGTTGCTTGATCAGAAGTTCAAAGCTGATGGTGCTGAAACTTTGAACAGGACTCAGAGCCGAAGTAACTTACAGGAGTCAGGGCGGGTAAATGGTAAGACTTTTATGAGAGCGAGGCAAGAGAAGCCGGTGGAACACGCGATTATCAATTGCGAATTGCGAATTGCGAATTGCGAATTGCGAATGATGTGAAGATCACAAGATTTCTTCTTCTATCATTTATCATTCGTAATTCGCAATCGAGTATCCGCGGTCATTTCTTGGCGGTCATTTCTTGGCGGTCATTTCTTGGCGCTTTTGACAGGTTTTGTGGCGCGCGAGGTTTTGCCGGCTTTGGCGCCCTCACTGGCGGTCTTTTCGCCGGGCGCTTTACGGGCGCGTTTCGGTTTAATCGGCTCGGTGATCGTTTCAATTATTTCCGGTACCCCCGGCACTTCTGAAATGACCTTCGAAGCCTGGCGCGCCGCTTTTTCGACACCGGCCACGATGTCTCGCGTCAGGTCTCCCACGACGGCCGGCAGGTCCGGGGCCGACTCTTGGTTAAGCCATTTGTTCCAGCGGTGATAACGCGAAGTCGGATTGGCATTCTTGGCGTAATCAACGAGCATCCTGGCGACGGCATCCGTGACCCAATTGAAATAGGGCTCGGTGACCGACCAGATGTCCGCGTCCGGCGCGGGGTTGGTAAAATCGATCGCATAAGGGACGCCATCCTTGATCGCGAATTCGACCGTGTTGAGGTCATAACCGAGAGCTTCGTTGATGAGAAGCGTGTCGCGGATGATGCGGTCTTCGAGGTCGGGATCGAGCGGATGCTCAGCGCGCGCCAGATAGCGGCGGTTCGCCGGGTCATAAGGCATCACTAAGACATCCTTTTTGGCGACACAGTAACAGCGCAGGTAGGCGCTGAAATCGATAAACTCCTGCAAAACCATCGCCAGAGTGCCGGTGCGGTCATAACATGACCACAGCTCTTCCTTGGAGTTGACTTTATAAACGTCCTTCCAGCCGCCTCCGTCATGAGGTTTGAGAATGGCCGGCATTCCGACATGATCGATGATGCTGTCCCAATTGAGCGGGAACTCCAGGTTGCGAAGCGAAGCCTCGGTTACCCCCTGGATATAAGCCTTCTGTGGAAGCAAGACGGTCTTCGGGACGGCCAGGCCAAGTTTGGTGGCGAGCGAATATCCGAAGAATTTCTCATCGGCTGACCACCAGAAGGGATTGTTGACGACCACTGTGCCGTTGAGCACCGCGTTTTTGAGATACGAACGATAGAAGGGGATCTCGTGGGAGATCCGATCCAAAATCAAACGATAATCATTGGCCTCACCCATCATCACGCCGCCGATCTTGACGTATTCGGCGGTGACTCCTGCCTCCATATTGTTGATCTTTTCAATCAGAGCCGGTGGGAATGTGTTCTCCATACCAACCAGTATTCCAATTTTCATTTTTCACTCCATTTCTCAAAAGATTACTCGAACTGCCTGAACGGCCGAGCTGACTTGAACGGCAATCTTGGGTAGCATCGACCGTTCAATGAATGTTGGGAAGATTTCCTTGCATGCACCGGCGTACTTCATTGATGTCTCTAAATTGAGATAGTATACACCTCGACAGGGAGGGGCTAGCGATAGTCACTTGTGTGAGTTATCATCTACGAAATTAAATTATGAAGTTTAGGTTTAGCCCTGGAAGGTGTCAACTGAAATGGCTCTTAAGAATTTGTCCTCATCCATAAATCGGCTCTCTCTCGCGCTCATCGTGTGTGCGCTGGGCCTGACAATTTCGGCCGTCAAACTCGACGGCGTCAAGGCCGATAAGAATCAGAAGCCGGAAGACGTGGTCGAAAAGGTGATTCTGGCCTACGGCAGCCGTCAATCGCTCTACAAGATTCAGCACAACGGCAGATTGCGCGCGCAGGTTAAATTCTTCACGCCGGAGGGTCCGCGCGGGGGAACATCAACGACGAAATTCATCCGCAAAGAGAAGCAGGAGGAAGACCTCCGGATGATCGAACTGGAGTTGCCGGATACGAGGTACCAGATCGGGTTCGACGGGAAAGAGATGTGGAGCATTCACAATGGCGAGATTCAAAAACCGAGTGCGGACGAGGTGAAGGCATTTCGCGGGGGTCACGAACACGGCTACGAGGCGCTGCTCCGATACAAGGAGAACAACTCCAAACTTGAATATGTCGGAAGCACCAAACTCGGGACATATGATATGGATATCATCGACCTGATCTCGCCCGAAGGAGTGCGGACCCGCTACGAGATCAGTCTTCGCTCTTACCGGATCCTTTATCTCAGTTATGAAGACAAGGCTGATGCGAATGCCGAACCGGTCAAATATCGCCTGAATTTCAAAGATTTCCGCGTGATCCAAAACTCATTAATTCCATATGAGACGTTGGTCTTTCAAAATGGGAAATTGATCGAAGAGAGGAAAATATTGGAGGCTTCTTTCAATATTCAACTCGAAGAGAAGGCATTTAAAGCTGAGAACGTCAATAAGCCGGCCGAATCCTCGACCAATCCATAATCTCAGGCGAGATAGCACACCGATCGAACGGGCTGACATCGGTTCGATCGTTCACTTCACTCCGATCCGTTGCCACCCGTCAAATCGGCGTACTATCAGGTTAACCAGGCAAATTGATGCGCCCTCAAGCTGCCTTTAATGTTCCTTAACGCGGAGTAACAGGAGGAGTGACAGTCAACTGATTGTTGATCCCCTTAACGCCATCGACGTCGCGGACGATGCGCTCGGCTAAGGCCCGCTCGGAGCGCGAAGCGACGGTCCCGGTCAGAGTGATCACGCCCTCGCGGCTGTTGGCTTTGATAACGCTGATATCAGTGAAGTTATCCCGATCTTTGAAGAGAGCAAAGAGACCACGATTGGCCACTTCTTTATCCTTTGCCGCCGATTCCGGGACTCCGGGAGTTTCGTTCAATGCAGCTCCGGGATTACCGACGCTCAGATTGTTGACGACATCGACCACATTGGTGACGCTCCGCGCGACCTGTTCGGCGCCGGACTTTTGCGCCGGCGTCTCGACTTGCCCGGTCAGCGTCACGATGCGGTCCTGCACACCGACCTGAATCTTTTGACCTTGAAGGGCCTGACTCGCCACCAGTTTCTCATTCATGTCGGCGCGAATCACGAGATCGGTGATCCGCATCCCTTCGCGCACACTCGCTTCCGACGGTTTGAGGCCGGGCTGCACCTGAAGTTGATTGTCCACACTCTTAACATCAGGAACATCTTTAGCGACGGTGGCCGCCAGATCTTTATCGACGTCGGTTGGAACTTGACCTTTGAGCGTCACCACGCCGTCTTTAGTTTCGACCTCAATGTCATAGGCCGACAACCGTTTTGACAAAAGGAAGGCCGAGTTGACCTTGGTTGAAATAGCAAGATCCGTGGCTCTTTGGGACCATCCGAAAATCCGTCCTGCCAGATCGCGTCCCGGCGGCGT
>Ga0081539_10002958_pt1 | contig 22329 bp, 19 predicted proteins | sample TabmetS4T2R2_FD_71023 | JGI IMG/M metagenome (GOLD analysis project Ga0081539, IMG submission 71023) | Tabebuia heterophylla rhizosphere microbial communities from the University of Puerto Rico - S4T2R2 | ecosystem: Host-associated > Plants > Roots > Rhizosphere ...
TGGGCGGGGGCGGGGGGGCGGTAGTCGGCTTCGAGGATCGAGGTGGCGACGCGGCGGATGTGCTGCGCCGCCGCCTCGGCCGCCGCCGCGGCGTCGCCCTTGGCGATCGCCAGGGCGATTCGCTCGTGCTCCTGCCAGGAGAGCAGGGCGCGGCCCTCGAGCGAGAGGGATTTGCGGCGCATCACGTCGAGCACGGTGACCAGCCGCTCCATCAGCTCCTCGAGCAGGATGTTGCCCGAGAGGGCGGCGATCCGCAGGTGGAACTCGCGGTCGCGGGCGCGGAAGGTGTCGAGCCGGTGGCGCTTGCCGTCCTGGGCCGCGGCGAGCCACTTCTGGGCGAAGGCGAGGAGGTCGTCGCGCTCGGCCAGCGGCGCCCGCTCGGCGGCCTGGGCGGCGGCGCGCGACTCGAGGATCGTGCGGACCTCGTAAACGTCGGCGATCTGGCCCGCCCCCTCGAAGGAGAAGCGGGCGAGGTCGCGGACCACCGCGCCGGGGTCGCGGCGGGCGACGAAAGTGCCGCGGCCCGGCGTCGCCTCCAGCAGCCCCAGCCCCTTCAGCGCCTGGGTCGCCTCGCGGATCGTCATCCGCGAGACCCCGAAGTGGTGGCAGAGCTCGGCCTCGGGCGGCAGCCGGTCGCCCGGCTTCAGCCCGCCCGAGAGGATCATCTCTTTGAGCTGGCCCGCGACCGCGTCGGAGCGCAGCCGCGTGCTCGGCCTGCTGACGCGGGGCAGCGTCACCAGGCGGTCGCCTTCAGCCAAGCTCGGCTCCGGCCAGCGGCGGGAAGGCGTCGAGGTCGAGCCGGGCCGCGGCCGCCAGCGCGTGCCCGGCCAGCCCCTCCGCCTCGGAGATCGCCTGCGAAGCGGTCGCGAGCGCCTTCGACCCCTCGGTTGTGAGTCGCTGATAGGTCAGGGTCTTGAGAAAGCTACCCACCCAGAGCCCGCCGGTGTAGCGGGCGGCGTGCTGGGTCGGCAGGGTGTGGTTCGGACCCGAGGCTTTGTCGCCGAAGGTGACGGTCGTCTCCTCGCCGATAAACAGCGAGCCGTAGTTGCGCAGGCGCCAGTGGTACCAGTCCGGGTCGCGGACCTGGATCTCCAGGTGCTCGGGGGCGAACTCGTCCGAGAGCGCCGCCGCCTCCTCCGCGTCCGCGGCGACGATCACCGCGCCGAGCCGCTCCCAGGCGGCGGCCGTGATCTCGCGGGTCGGCCAGGTCGCGAGCAGCGACTCGATCTCCTCCAGGACCGCCTCGCCGAGCGCCCGCGAGGTGGTCACGAGCTGGGCGGGGGAGGTCGGGCCGTGCTCGGCCTGGCTCAGCAGATCGGTCGCGACCAGCCGCGGCCGGGCCGAGTCGTCGGCGATCACGAGGATCTCGGTCGGGCCGGCGAGCAGGTCGATCCCCACCTGGCCGTAGAGCTGGCGCTTGGCCTCGGCGACGTAGGCGTTGCCGGCGCCGACGATCATCGCCACCGGCGGGATGCCGTCGATCAGGCCGAAGGCGAGCGCGCCGAGCGCCTGCACGCCGCCCAGCGCCAGCACCGTGTCGGCGCCGCCGAAGCGGGCGGCGTAGGCGGTCGCGGGGTTGATCGTCCCGCCCGGGCCGACCGGGGTGCTGACCACGACCCGCTCGACCCCGGCGACCCGGGCCGGGATCGTGCTCATCAGCGCCGAGGCGATCAGCTGGTAGCGGCCGCCGGGCACGTAGGCCCCGACCGCGTCGACCGGGACCAGTCGGTGGCCGACCTCGACCCCCGGCTCGAGCTCCACGGTCAGGTCATCGAGGGTCGCGCGCTGGGCCTCGGCGAAGCCGCGGACCCGCCGGCCCGCCGCCTCGATCTGCCCCGCCAGCTCCGCCGGCACCTGGGCGCAGAGCGCGTCCAGCTCGCTGGCGCCGAGCACGAAGCTCGCCGGCGAATGGTCGTCGAGCGTCGCCGAGTACTCGCGCACCGCCTCGATCCCGCCCGCCTCGATCTTCGCCAGCATCTCGGCGACGGTCGCGCGCACCTCCTGGTTGGCGCGGTCCCCGTGGGGCTCGCCCGCCTTCAGCACCTCAGCCACCTTGCTGCCTCCTCACTTGATCACCAGGCCGCGGCGCGTGACCATCGTGATCGCGACGGCGAGGATGATCACGCCGCCCTTGATGATTTCCTGGGTGAACTCGTCGACCCCGATCTGATTCAGCCCGTTGGCGAGGATCGTGATCAGGAGGACGCCGAGCAGGGTCCGGTGGACGCCGCCGGTGCCGCCGGAGAGGGCGGTGCCGCCGACCACGATCGCGGCCAGCGAGTCGAGCAGGAAGCTGGAGCCGAGGGTCGGGCCGCCGGAGCCGAGCTGGCCGGCGCTGAGCAGCCCGGCCGCCGCCGCGGTCAGGCCGGAGAGCGCGAAGGCGGCGACCTTGTAGCGGTTGATCCTGATCCCGGAGAGCTCGGCGACCCGCTCGTCGCCGCCGATCGCGTAGATGTAGAGGCCGAACTTGGTCCGGAAGCCGACGAAGACGAAGACCGCCCAGGCGATCAGCGCCCAGAGCCCGGAGTTCTGAACCTTGGGGATGATCTGGCCGATCGCGAGCTCGGAGAAGTCGGGGTTGATGAAGGGCAACGGGCTGCCGTCGAGGATCAGCAACCCGATCCCGGCGAAGATCGAGAGCGAGCCCAGGGTGGTGATGAACGAGGGCACCCGCCCGTAGGCGTAGACGACGCCGTTGGCGACCCCGAGCAGGATCCCGAGGCCGAGCCCGATCGGGATCGCCCAGAGGCCGAGCGAGCTCTCGGCCAGGACCGAGGCGGCGACGGCGCCGCAGAGCAGCGCCACCGAGCCGACCGAGAGGTCGATGCTGCCCATCGTCACCACGAAGGTCGCGCCCAGCGCCGCCAGCAGCAGCGGCCCGGCCTGACCGCTCATCACGGTCAGGTTGTCGATCGTCAGGAAGGAGGAGCTGCGGGCCGCGAAGTAGACGACCAGCGCGACCAGCGCGATCAGCGGCAGGGCGGTGTTGGCGATCCCCAGCCAGTTGGTCTGCGAGCGCCCGGCGGCGGCGGTCGGGGCGGCGGCGGTCTTGCTCATGCGGCCACCTCGGTTCGGCTCTGGGACATCAGCGCGATGACCTCCTTTTCGTCGGGCTTGTCGTCGGGTTGGGCGGCGATCGAGTCGACGATGTGGCCGCCGACCAGGACCAGGATCCGGTCCGAGAGGCCGATCAACTCGGTCAGGTCGTCGGTGATCAGGACGATCCCGACGCCCTCAGCGGTGAGCCCGCGGATCAGCTCGTAGATCGACTCGCGGGCGCCGGTGTCGACGCCCTGGGTCGGGTTCTCGAGGATCACCACGCGCGGCTCGCGGCAGAGCCACTTGGCCAGCACCACCTTTTGCTGGTTGCCGCCGCTGAGCGCGCCGACCTTGGCATCGAGGCGCGGCGGGCGCACGTCGAGCTCGCGGACCCAGCGCTCGGCCTCGCGGCGGGCGGCGCCGCGGCGCCAGATGCCGCCGCGGCTGAAGCGGTCGTGGATCGAGGCGAGCTGGAAGTTGGCGAGGACGGAGGCGTCGGCGATCATCCCGTCGCTGTGGCGGTCGCCGGGGATCCAGGCGAGCCCGCGGTCGATCAGGTGGTGGAAGTCGGGGGTGCGCGGGGTGTCCTCGCCGATCGCGACGGTGCCGGCGGCGACCGGGACGATCCCGGCCATCGCTTTGCCGAGCAGCGAGCGGCCCGAGCCCTCGAGGCCGCCGATTCCGACCACCTCGCCGGGCCGCACCGCCAGCGTCGCCGGGGCGATCTCGCCCGGGACCTCGATGCCCTCGACGCGGAAGACCGGGGCGGCCGCGGCCGCTGGCGCGCGCTGCTCGCTCTCGCGGTAGTAGTTCGCGGCCCGCCCGCGCCCGACCATCAGCTCGTGCAGTCGCGGCTCGTCGAGCTCGGCGGCCGGCAGAGTGGTGACCAGGCGCCCGTCCTTCAGCACCGTGATCCGGTCGCAGACCCGCAGCACTTCGGGCAGGCGGTGGGAGACGAAGACGACGGTGGCGCGCCCGCGCAGGCCGGCGAGCAGCGCCAGCAGGCGCTCGTCCTGGGCGGAGTCGAGCGCCGTCGTCGGCTCGTCGAGCAGCAGCAGCGGGTGCTCGGCGCCGAGCAGGGCGGCCAGGGCGAGGGCGCGGACGATCTCCAGCGACTGGCGCACCCCGAGCTCGAGCTCGCCGATCGGCCGCCGCACGTCGAGCGCCAGCCCGAACTCGGCGATCGCCTCGCGGCTGCGGGCGATCATCGCCCGCCGGTCGAGCCCAAGCAGGTTGCGGAAGCGGGACTCGTGCGAGAGGAAGAGGCTCTCGTAGACGCGCAGCCCGGGGATCGTCGCCTGCTGCTGGAAGACGCGGAAGATCCCGGCCGCGTTGGCGTCTTTGTAGTCGCGCAGCGAGAGCGCGCCGCCGTCGCTCTCGAGGCTGCCGGCATCGGGCCGGATCACCCCCGAGAGGACGTTCAGCAGGGTGCTCTTGCCGGCCCCGTTCTCGCCGACCAGGCCGAGAATCTCGCCCGCCTCGATTCCGAGAGCGAGGCCGTCGAGGGCCTGCACTCCCGGGAACGACTTGGACAGCGCCTCGATCTGGAGGCGATGCTTGCGGGGGGAATCGGTCAACTCGGGACCGGGCCGAGGATGTCGGCCTTGTAGTGCTGTTTGTATTCGGCCGCGACCTTCTCCATTTCGCCGGAGTCGACGGCCTGCTGGTAGGCCGGCGGGTTCTTCCAGCCGGCCGGTTTCTTGATGTTGGTCCAGAGGACGTCGAGGTCCATCGGGTACATGTCGACCTGCATGTCCCAGTTGTCCGGGGACTCGACGTGGGAGAGGAGTTTGGCGTTGAACGGCTCCGCGTCGGAGTCGACGTAGCGCGCCAGGTAGGGGTCGATGTTCTCTTTGGTGAGGATGATCGACTTCCACTGCAACATCCGCTCGGGCGCTTTCGGTTTCCACCCGTTCTGGACGTCGTAGAGGCGGGTGACCAGGAAGTAGCCGGCGTAGGCGGGGATGTTCGCCGTCGTCACCAGCTGTTCGCCGGAGTTGATCCGTTCGGCGGCGAGGTCGGTGCCGTCGGCGCCGGTCACGAGGATGTCCTTGCCCGGGACCTTGCCGGCGGCTTTGATCGCCGCGATCACGCCGGTCGCCTCGTCGTCGTTCTGGGCGATCGCCCCCTTCGCGTCGGGGTATTTGGAAAGTAGGCTTTCCATCGCTTTCTGGCTGTCTTCGGCGTTCCAGTTGCCGCTCAGTTCGCCGACCAGTTTCACGTCGGGGAAGTCTTCGAGCGCCGCGTCGGCGCCGGCCGAGCGGATGATGTCGGCGGTGTTGCCCTGGACGCCGGTGACGCGGACGATCTCGCCCTCGCCGCCGATCGCTTCGGCCAGCACCCGGGTCGCTTCGCCCTGGACCAGGAACTCGTCTGGCTGCGCGTAGAGCGTCCAGTAGTCGCCGGCTTCATACGGGGTGAACCAGGGCAGCGTGCCCCAGACGTTGGCCCAGTAGATCTGCTGCTGCTCGGCCGCCTGGGAGATCGGCCGCACGTTGGAGCCGTCGGGCGAGTGCAGCATCACGGCCTTGGTCCCGGCGGCGGCGACCTGGTTGAACTGGGAGAGCTGCAGCTGCGCGTCGAGCTCGCCGTTCAGGCCGGTGTAGGAGTAGCCGAACTGCTTGCCGACCAGGTCGGCGGCGTCCGACATCAGGACGTCGTATTCGAGCTGGTTGGTCATGATCAAAAAGGCGAGCTTGCCGCTGTTGTCGGCGATCACGGTGCTGCCGCTGGGGGCGGCGGCGGTGCCGTCGGCGGCCGTGACCGAGCTGCTGGAGGAGCTGCTGTCGCTGCCGCAGGCGGCCAAGAGGCTGCCGCCGGCGATCGTCAGCGAAGCGAAGCTGGCCAGCTTCAGCACGTCGCGGCGGGAGACGCCGTGGGTGTCGGCCTCCTCCATCACGCGGTCGACCTCGCTCTTCTTGCTGAAGTCCGGGAGGACGGTTCTGGGGTCAGTCATCTGGTTTCTCCTGGTTGGGGGGATTGGTGGCAGCGGGGGCTCAGGCCCTCGCGAATCGGGTGACGCCGTCCTCGAGGAGGCGCTCTGCCTCACCGAGCTCGACCAGACGACGGAGGTGGCACTGCAGGGTGGCTTCGGCGTAGGCGTTGCGCTCGTTGCCGTTGCCGCTGGCGACCGGGTAGTTGAGCTCGAGCTTGATCGGGAAGACCTCCGGCAGCAGCTCGGCGATCGTGGTCGGACCGCCGGCCCGCTCGAGCAGAACCCGGACCCGGGCCTCGGTGTCGAGCGTCTGCTGCAGCAGGTGGTCGAGCCGGCGCTGGACCGCGGCCGGTTCGTAGGCGCCAAGGTAGTGCCCTTCCCAGAGGTAGTGGGGCGCCAGCGCCTTGCACTTCTCCAGCGAATCGATGTGGTCCTGGACGTTGCCCAGGGGGTAGGCGACCAGCGGGCTCGGGAAGTGGCAGACGTCGGCGCAGTAGAGGCTGCGGGTCTCCGGGTTCCAGAGCCCGATCTGGCCGGGGCTGTGTCCCGGCAGGTGGATCACCTCGAGCTCGAAGCGGCCGACCTGGAGCTTGTCGCCCTGGTCGACCTCGCGGTCGACCGCGACCGGGAAGTTCCAGAACCGCTCGACCTGGCTCGGGTCGGAGAGGCCGAGGCTTTCGCCCTCGGCGAGGTTGAAGTCGGCGAGCAGCTCGGCGGGGGAGAGGCCGAAGCGCTCGACGTTCTCGGCCCGGGTGACGATCATCGGGTCCTCGATGATCGGCCGGTCGACCGGGTGGCAGACCACCTCGGCGTCCCAGCGATCCTTCAGCTCGGCGGCGTTGCCGGTGTGGTCGTAGTGGAAGTGCGAGACGAAGATCGTCTTCACGTTCGAGCCGTCGCGCTCGACCTTCTCGATGATCGAGGGGCCCATGCTGACCTCGGTCCCGGGGACCCGGTTGCCGGTGTCGAAGAGCAGGGCCTCCTCGCCGCCGTCGATCAGGTAGACGGCGCCCTGGACGTTGCCGTCGAGCTCGTCGGCCGCCCAGGGACCGTGGATTCCGGGGATGCCCCAGCCGTCCGGGGTCTTGAACTCAGCGAACAGCATGGCCGCTCCCGAGTCCTCTGAATTCTTCATATGTATGACAAAGTTTCGGCTGCTTCATCGCGCGCACCCTTCGTTCGCCCCGCTCTGTAGGGGCCTTTCTTGACTATGTCGCTCAGAATAACAAACAAGCGCTAGAGTTCGTCCGCCACCAACCCCAAAGGAGTGCTTCCCCCCGTGATTCCCAACATCGGTCCCCTCGAGATCATCATCGTCCTCGTAATCGTCCTGCTGCTGTTCGGCGCCAAGCGCCTGCCCGAGGTCGGCAGCGGCCTCGGTCGCGGTCTGCGCGACTTCGGCAGAGGGCTGAAAGGGGAGGACGAGCCGCCCGCGGTCGCCGAGCGCAGCGAGGAGAAGAGCGCCGCGTAGCGCGAGCATCAGGCGACCCTGGCGGCGGGCTCGCTGCCGCGGCGGCGGGTCAGCAGGCGCCTGGCGAGATCCGCCGCCTGGCGGCGGATCTCGGGGATCGCCGTCGTCTCCCAGAGCGATCCCTTGCGCAGCGGCCCGATCGCGTGCAGGCCGGGGACCGGCTGCCCGCCGGCCGCCAGCACCGCCCCGTCGAGGTCGACGTCGAGCCCGAGCCCGAGCGGGTCGCGCCGCGCCGTTCCCGCCGCCAGCATCCCGCTCAGCGGCTCGGTCCCGAAGCGGGCGGGGTCGTCCTCGGGGCCGGCGCAGTTGACGACCCGGTCGAAGTGGAGCTGTTCGCTGCCGGCGCCGCGCTGCAGGGTGACCAGCACGCCCTCGCCGGCCGGCTGCAGCGCCGTCACCGCGGCCGCCTCGGTCCGCAGCACCCCGGCCCGGCACATCCCTTCCAGCCGGGTCGCGACCTCGGGCGCCATCCGGTGGCGGTGGATCTCCCACTGGCGGCGCAGGTTGCCGAGGAACCAGCGCCGCTCCTCGGGGCTGAGCCGGACCCAGATCCGCTGGCTGACCGGGCGCATCGAGTCGACCACGTCGGTGACGTCGCCGCCGACCCGGCCGATCAGGGCCAGCTCGGCGAAGAAGGCGCGCAGCAGGACCGCGAGGTCGCTGTGGCCGGGCGGCAGCGGGAAGGCGGGCAGGTCCTGCGGCTGGCCGGGCCGGTGGCCGCGCGGCATCAGGCCGCTGCGGGAGACGGCGAGCATCCGCGGCGCGCGGCCTCCGGTGGCCAGCGAGAGCGCGACGTCGACCATCGTCAGGCCGGTCCCGACCAGCAGCACCGACTCGCCCGGCTTGGCGAGCTGGCGCGGGTCCTTGCTCCAGGGGTCGGCGACGTAGCGCGCGCTGTTTTGCAGACTGGGGGCGAGCCGGGCCGGCTGCCGGGTTGGGCCGTTGCCGAGCGCCAGCACGAACTCGTCGGCGGCCACGGTGCCGCCGGCGCCGAGCACCGCGACGCCGGGCTCGATCCGCGCGACCGTGTCGTGGACCACCTCGACCGCGACCGGCGCCGGCGCGCTCGCGATCGCCGCCGCCAGTGTCTCCTCGAGGTAGGCGCCGAACTCCTGGCGGGGGAGGAAGTCGCAGCGCTCGACGCCCTCGTGGCGCTGCTGCGCCCAGCGCAGGAAGTGCTTCGGGTCGGCGGCGAGCGCCGACATCGAGTCGGCGGGGACGTTCAGCAGGTGCAGCGGGTCGGGGGTCGAGTAGGCGACGCCGCGGCCGAGCCGGCGGCGCGGCTCGACGATCGTCAGTCCCAGCGGCCGCCCGCGCGCCTCGCGCAGCAGGGCGATCGTCAGCAGCGCGCCGGCGGCCCCGCAGCCGACGATCGCCACGGTCGGCTGGACCGGCGCCGGCGCCCGCACTAGGCGCTCCGGTACAGCTTCGTCATCGAGAACTCTTCGTGGCCGAGCGCCTCAGCCGCGGTCAGGCGGCCGCTGGCGGTGCGGGCGATCAGCTCCAGCATCCGCTCCCCAGCCTCGGGCAGGGTCAGCTCGCGGGAGAGCAGGCCGCTGACGTCGAGGTCGATGTGCTCGGCCATCGTCGCCACCGTGCGCGGGTTGGCGCTGATCTTCACCACCGGCTCGATCGGGTTGCCGACGACGTTGCCCTGGCCGGTCGGGAAGAGGTGCAGGACGGCGCCGCCGGCCGCCATCAGAGTCACGCACTCGGCCGCCGCCGAGGAGCTGTCCATGAAGTAGAGGCCGGGCCCGTCCGCGGGTTCCTCGGCCGGGCCGAGCACTCCGACGACCGGCTTGGTCCCGGTCTTCTGGATGTTGCCGAGCGCCTTCTCCTCGATCGTCGAGAGGCCGCCGGCGATGTTGCCCTCGGTCGGCTGGGAGCCGAGCAGGTCGGCGCCGCTGCTCTCGATCTCGCCCACGTAGTCGTCGTAGATCGAGACGAAGCGCTCGCGCAGCTCCGGCGTCGCCATCCGCGCCGCGATCAGGTGCTCGCCGCCGGTCAGCTCCGAGGTCTCGCCGAAGATCACCGTCGCGCCGGCGTCGAGCAGCGGGTCGACCGCCTCGGAGACGGTCGGGCAGGAGCCGAGGCCGGTGGTCGTGTCGGACTCGCCGCACTTGAGGCTGACCCAGAGCTCGCCCAGCGCGAACGGCTCCCGTTGCAGCTCGGAGGCGTCGTGGACCATCCGCTTCGCCTCCCAGGAGGCGCGGCGCACGGTCTCGAAGTCGCCGTGGCCCTCGATCGAGAACCAGGCGACCGGCTTGCCGGTCTCCGCGATCCCCGCGGCGACCCGGCGCGACCACTTCTCCTCGATCCCGATCACGACCGCGGCGGCGACGTTGGGGTTGCGCCCGGCGCCGATGATCGTGCGGAAGTGCAGCTCGAGGTCCTCGCCGTACTGGAGGCGGCCGCCGGAGTGGGGGAGCGCGAGGGTGCCGCGGACGTGGGCGGCGACCGCCTCGCAGGCGGCGTTGGAGATGTCGTCGACGGGGATGATCGCGACGTGGTTGCGGATTCCGATCCGGCCGTTCTCGCGGCGGTAGCCGAGCAGCGGCGTGGCGCTCACCAGCGGGCGCTCTTCAGGTTGTGGGTGTGGACGTAGTCGCCGACCGCGAATCCCTCGGGGGCGCGGCCGATCTCGATCCCGTACTTGAGGACCGGTTCGTCGGGGGCGGCGGCGCGGATCGCGATCTTGTGGCCGAGCGGGACGGCGCCGTTGGCGCTGACCTCGACGGTCGAGTCGTCGGCGATGCAGACGCCGGTCGCCTCCTCGCCGTCGGCGATCGGCTCGGTGGCGACACCGACGTGATCACCGCGGTCGTGGATCAAGAACTTGTGCAATCTAGGATCCCTCCATCTGGCCGAGCTTTTGGCGCCTGCAGCGCCTGGTAAGACCAAGAGGGTACAACTTACGACAAGTGGTATGACCAATCCTCCCGACACCGCAACCGCTACGCGCGGCGGCAACACGCTCGCCGAGCGCACCGTCAGCCAGGTCCTGGAGCTGATCGCGAGCCGCGGCCTCGGCCCCGGCGACCGCCTCCCGACCGAGCGCGAGCTGGCCGGGATGCTCGGCGTCAGCCGGGTCACCGTGCGCGACGCGCTGCGCACCCTGGCCGCTCGGGGCGCGGTCGAGGCGCGGCGCGGCAGCGGCACCTTCGTCGCCGCCCGCGGAGTAGAGGCGACGATCGAGGAGCTGACCGAGACCCTGCGCTCAGAGCGCGACGTCTTCGCCGACCTCTTCGCGGTGCGGCGCCTGCTGGAGCCGGCGGCGGCGCAGTGGGCCGCCAACCGCGCCGACCGGGAGCAGCTCGAGAGCCTGCAGGCGATCGTCGCCGCGATGGAGGCGATCGGCCGGGCGAAGAAGCCGGACCTGCACAAGATGGCCGACCTCGACAGCCAGTTCCACGTCGAGATCGCCGCCGCCGGCGAGAACGGCGTGATGCTGCACATGATGGAGGCGATGCAGGACCTGCACCGCGAGCAGCTGGAGACCAGCTCCCGCTACCGCGGCCGCCTCGCCGAGACGGTCACCGACCACCGCCGCATCGTCGACGCGATCGCCGCCGCCGACCCGGTCGGCGCCAGCCTGGCGATGACCGACCACCTCGCCCGCAGCGAGGCCGCCCACCAGAGCCGCCTCGGGTTCTAGCTCGGCGGCGCTAGGTCCGGGTGAGCAGGTTGAGGCTCTCGGCCGCCTCGATCAGGGCCGAGTCGAAGCTCGCCACGACCCCGCCGATTTCCTTCGCGGCGAGCAGCACGCAGCAGTCGGGCAGCTTGCGCCCGGTCTTGGCGCGGAGCTCGGCGAGGCGGACATGGGCATCCGCGCCGGTCAGCAGCTCGGTCACTCCAAGTCGCTCGATCGCCGCGCGCAGCTCGCGCAGCTGATCGGTTCGCGCGCCCTGGACGAGCGCCTCGGCCAGGGTCATCGTGCTTGCCGCCAGGGCCTCGCCTCCGCTTTCGCGCAGAAGCCGCTTCGCCCGCTCGTGATGCGCGTCGTTCCCGTTCAGGTGCGCGATCAGAACGCTGGCGTCAAGGACGATCAATCCGGCCAGTCTTCGCGCAGGCGCTCGAGGTAGTCCGGCGGGTAGAGGTCGGTGAACATCCCGGCGGTTTCCTCGACCGCGCGGAGCCGGTCCTCGACTTCGGTATCCAGCGCCTCGCTGCCCGCGGCGACCAGCCGCAGCAGCAGCTCCTTGCGGTCCGCGGCGTCGGGCCAGTGCCGCTGCGCTCGGTCGAGCTGGGCGCTCAGCTCACCGGTGTCGGTGACGGTGTATCGCGGTTTCGTGGTCGGCACGCAGGCGAGTGTAGCACTGGGCTCACCTGGTGCAGCACCTACCAGCGGCCCTCGCGGGCGTCGGCCCAGAGGTCGACGCCGGCGTCCTCGCCGGCGATCTCGTCGATCGCGGACAGCTCCTTGGCGGAGAGGTCGAGGTTGTCGAGGGCGGCGACGTTCTGCTCGAGCTGGGCGACCGAGGAGGCGCCGATCACCAGCGAGGTCAGGCGCGGGTCGCGGAGCGCCCAGGCGAGGGCCAGCTGGGCGAGGGTCTGACCGCGGGCGGCGGCGACGTCGTTGAGTTTTTGCAGGCGCTCGATCATCGCCTCGTTCAGCCAGTCCCGTTCGAAGGTCGGCTGGTCTTTGGTCGCGCGCGAGCCCTCCGGGACGCCGTCGAGGTAGCGGCCGGTGAGCAGGCCCTGGGCGAGGACGGTGAAGCCGATCACCCCGATCCCCAGCTGGTCGGCGGCGTCGAGCAGGCCCTCGCGCTCGATCCAGCGGTTGAGGATCGAGTAGGAGGGCTGGTGGATCAAGAGCGGGGTGCCGAGCTCTTCGAGGATCGCCGCCGCCTCGTGGGTGCGGGCGGCGTCGTAGGAGGAGATCCCGACGTAGAGCGCCTTGCCCTGGCGCACCGCGGTGTCGAGCGCGCCCATCGTCTCCTCCAGCGGCGTCGTCCCGTCGAGCCGGTGGCTGTAGAAGACGTCGACGTAGTCGAGGCCCATCCGGGTCAGTGACTGGTCGAGCGAGGCGAGCAGGTACTTGCGGCTGCCGCCGCCCTGACCGTAGGGACCGGGCCACATGTCCCAGCCGGCCTTGGTCGAGACGATCAGCTCGTCGCGGTAGGGGCCGAAGTCCTCTTTCATCAGGCGGCCGAAGTTGGTCTCCGCCGACCCGTAGGGCGGGCCGTAGTTGTTGGCGAGGTCGTGGTGGGTGACGCCGAGGTCGAAGGCGCGCCGGGCGATCGCCCGCTGGGTCTCGAACGGCCGGTCGTCGCCGAAGTTGTGCCAGTAGCCGAGCGAGAGCACCGGCAGGTCGAGCCCCGAGCGCCCGCAGCGGCGGTACCGCATGTGGCCCTCGTACCGGTCCGGATCGGCGACGTAACCCATCGCCGTTCAGGTTAGGGAACCCGGGTGGGGGGCGGAGCTATTCGGAGGGGTCGAAGCTGGCCAGGTCCTGGCCGTAGACCGGGCCGACGATCACCTCGTCGGGATCGATCCGCGCGGAGACGAAGGTCGCGAGGGTCAGCTGGCCGAACGGCGCCCAGGGTGCCTCGCGCATGAAGGCGCGGTCGAGCTCGGCGTAGGCGGCTTCCTGGTCCGGGCCAAGCTGCTCGCGGCGCAGTGCCGCGACCTCGGCGCTCAGCGCCGGGTCGTCGAACTGGGCCCAGTTGTAGTTGCTCGTTTCGTTGATCGCGCCGCCGGTCAGCTGCGGTTCGAAGTAGGAGTTGGGATGCGGATATTCGAGCAGCCAGTTGCCCCAGCCGGTGTCGAGGTTGGGCGTGTTGAGGTTGCCGATCACGGCGAAGTAGTTGGTCGTGTCGAGGACTTTCAGCTTCGGCTCGAAGCCGAGTTCCTCGAGCACGCCGGCGTAGTACTCGCCCGCTTCCTGGTTGGTCGGGAAGTTGTTGGTCCAGACGGTGACCTCGCGTTCGCTCGGGTCGGCGGCGGCGACCAGCGCTTTCGCCCGCTGCGGGTCGTGCGGATAGGGCTTGAACTCCTCGTGCCCGGGCATCCCCGGCGGCAGCACCTGCTGCAGCGGCTCCATCAGCCCGGCGTAGATCCGCCGCAGCGCCTCCGGGGCGATCGCGAAGTTGACCGCGCGGCGCACCCGCACGTCGTCGAACGGCGGCTCGGTCGTGTTCATCCAGAAGTAGAAGACGCCGATCAGCGGCGTCTCGATCAGCTGCGTGCCCTCGAAGCGGCGCTTCAGGTCGGCGAGGTGGTCGGCGGAGGGCGGGTAGACCATCCAGTCCGCTTCGCCGCGTTCGACTTCGGCGACCTGCGTGTCGGCGTTGCTGACGACGTCGATCTCGATCCGGTCGGCGTGGCCGTCGGGCAACTGCGGCAGCAGCTCGGCGTTGTTCGCCTCCCACTCCGGGTTGCGCCGGTACTCCCAGGAACGGCCGGGCCGGACGCTGACGATCTCGTAGGGACCGGTGGCGGGCGGCGGGTCGGCGCTCAGGTCCTCGGCCGGCGTGTCCGCCGGCAGCGGCGCCGCGGCCAGGGTCGCCAGCTCGTAGGGGAAGGTGCCGCGCGGCCTGGCCAGGCGGATCCTGATCAAGCCGCTGGCGTCGTCGGTTTCGATCCCGGCGATCCCGCCGCGTTTGGTCTCCGCGAACCGTTCGGCGCCGGCGATGTCGGTGAAGTAGCCGCTGACGCCGCTGTTCAGCTCGAGCAGGCGTTCGATCGAGGCGCGGAAGTCCGAGGCCCGGACCGGCGTCCCGTCGGAGTAGCGCAGCCCGGACCGCAGGCGCAGCGTGTAAGTGAGACCGTCGGCGCTGACCTCGGGCAGCGCCCGGGCGAGGCCGGGGATCAGCTTCGTCCCCGCCGCGCCCTCGGCGTGCGGGTAGGTGAGCAGCGGGATGTAGCTGTTCCACAGCGCGCTCCAGCCTTCCTGGGTCAGCGCCAGCGCCGGGTCGAGCGCGTCCGGGAAGGACGAGGTGTTGCCGCGCAGGGTCGAGCTCTCGGAGGACTCGGAGTCCGAGCCGCAGCCGCCGAGGAGCAGGCCGAGGCCCAGCGCCAGCAGGATCACCAACGAGACGGCGGGGCGTCGGTTCACGGTTGGCTCCTGTCTACCTTGGCGCCGGGGCCGGTGTTCGGCGGCGGTTCGAAGGAGACGAGGAAGACGCGCGCCGGCGAGCCCTCGGCGGCGCCCCCACCCGCCTGCAACCGACGGGTGGCCCGCTCCTGGATCTCGCGGCTGATCTCAAACGACCCCTCGAGCGCGTCGCAGAGTTCCTGCCAGCCGCGCTCGTCGAGCCACATCGGCAGGCGCACCAGGAAACGCTCCAGGCGGGAGTCGAACGTCCCCGCCGCCAGCGCGGCCCTCGTTTCGCTCTCCATCAGGCGCAGGATCTCAGTTGAGATCTGTTCCCGTTCGGGCTGGGTCAGCTCGCTCCAGTCGACGGTGCTGATGAACGGCCAGTGGCTGTCGTAGAGCCGTTCGCCGTTCTCGCCCACGGTCACGTTGAGCGAGGCCAGCGGCTCCTCTTCGAGCTGGGCGATCGTCGCCTCGACGTCGGCCGGATCGAGCGCGGTCCGGGCGGCGATCTGGGCGATGCTGAGCGGGCCGTCTCCGAGCGCCAGCCAGACCCGGTCGGCGCCGAGTCCGTCGGCGGCCCGCCGGATCGCCGCGGAGACGTCCGGCCGCGGGCGCTCGTAGCTCTTGCCTTCCGCCGCGGCGGTCGCCTGCTCGACCCCGAGCGTCGGCGCCAGGACCACGTAGGTGCAGATCGGGGTGAGGCCGGGCAGCGCCCCCGGCCCGTCGGCGATCAGCCGCCGCCGCGCCAGGCCGAGCACGCCGCCGAGGATCGCCTCGGAGAAGACGTTGCGAGCCGCCGCCAGCTCGGTCGGCGCCGCCCGGACCAGCAGGGAGCGCAGCGGCCAGAGCCCTTCGGCCCGACGCTCCAGCGCCTGCGCGCCCCCTTCGTAGACGCCGCGCAGCAGCAGGTTGGCGAGGTTCGGGCGGGTGGCGAGCAGGCCGAAGAAGGCGCCGAGGGCGGCCCTGATCCCCTCGGGCGGGCTGCCTGCGCGCCGAAACGCGGGCAGCGCCGAGGCGATCGCGAGGGCGGCGGCGCTGTCGACCGCGGCGAGCATCAGCTCCTCGCGGCCGGGGAAGTTCGCGTAGAGCGTGCGCACGGACATCCTCGCCCGTCTCGCGATCTGCTCCATCGTCGTCTCGGCGAAGGGCTGCTCGACCAGCAGCGCTTCGAAGGCCCGCAGCGCCCGCTCGGCGTGGTCGCTCGCTTCCAGCTCCTCGGGCCGGACGTCGGGGGCCCGCGCCGCCGTGCGCAGCGGCTGGGAGGGGGGCTCGTAGGCGAGCAGGACGGCGGCGAGTTCGTCGGCGAGCTGGGAGAGCCGCCGCGTCTGCCCCTTGATCAGCGACGAGCGCAGGCTCTCGAGGACCACGGCGAGGGCGATTGTCGAGAAGTCGGCCGAGATGCCGGCCCAGCGCGAGGAGGCCGCGAGGCGCTTGCGCAGCAGGTGCTCGGCCCGCACCGCCGAGGACTCGATCATGTCCACCGCCTCGCCGCCGGCGACATAGGACTCGACCAGGCACATCTTGCTCGCGGCCGGCTGCGCGGCGACCAGGGCGGCGACCGTCCGCAGCTGCTGGCGGGAGTCATCGGTCCAGTCCTCGTCGGGCGGCGACTGCAGGACGGGCTCGATCGCGGTCTGCATCAGGGAGTCGACCGCGGCGATGAAGCAGGCGCGCTTGTCGGGGAACAGCTCGTAGAAGCTGCGCAGCGAAACCCCTGAAATTTCTACAAGGTCGGAAACGCGGGTATTCCAATAGCCCCGCTCTGCCACGCTGGCCACCATCGCCCCGAAGAGGCGCTTGCGTTGATTGTCGGCGACCGTCTCAGCCGCATTCCCTGGCCCTGGAGGCAGCATCCGCTCGCGCAGCGCCCCCGAGTCCCCCCATGGCGTTTCGACCATTCACAGACCCTAATGCCAGGCTTTGTCTGGCTCTATTCGTCGGCTAGATTTGAGCACTTAGTTGTTGACATCGAAACGTTCGTCTTTCTATCCTCGGCAAGCCGCTCGCACCCCGGGCGGCAGGGAACTCGGGAAGAGGGTGAACAGGGTGAAGAGCGAAGCGCTAGGCGCCGCGAGCGATGCGGATCGCCTCTTTGCTGCCCGCGTAGGGCCGCAGAAAGAGCTCGACGAGGTCGGGCAGCAGCCCCGGCAGCTCGTCGGCCCGGCCGGCGCTGACCCGCATCTCGAGCAGGCGGGAGAGGCCGCCCGCCAGGGCCTCGACCCGCGTCGCGGCCGCCTTCGAGCTCTGCCGCGGCGCCCTCGCGACCAGCGCCCCGACCAGCTCGCGCAGCGCCGCGTGGTGGCGGGCGGCGACCTCGTCGCCGGCGCTGGCGGGAGCGGTGAGGAAGAAGGCCGCGAGTTCAGGGTGCGAGGCGAGGCTCCCGAGCAGCCGCTCGAGTCCGGCCCGCAGCGACTCCGGCCAGTCCTCCTCGGCGCCGGCGGCGCCGACTTCCGCGGCGAGGAACTCGAAGCTCGCCTCGTAGGCGGCCCGGAAGCAGTCCTCTTTGTTCTTGAAGTTCTCGTAGTAGGTGCGGCGCGAGACCCCCGCCGCGGCGATCACGTTGGCGATCGTCGTGGCGCCATAGCCGCGCTCCCCGACCGTCTCGATCATGCCGCCGACAAGGCGGGTCCGCTGGTTCTCGGTGACGAGCTCTCGCGGGAGCCCGTGGCGCCCGCGCGGCAGGCTCTGGATTTCGGTCTTGCGGTTCAGGGGCGATCAGCTCGTCGGCCTCGGCATCGTCAGCTCGCGGCGAGCCACCTGCTCTCCGAGGTAGGGCCTCACCGCCAGGTACATCATCTCGGGTACGAACGAGTGCGGGTCGGGATCCCCGGTGCGGCTGAAGCCGCGGGCCATCACCCCGGTGATCGCGCCGACCACGCTTTCCGCGGTCGAGGCCGGGATCGAGTCGGGGTCCGGAGCGACCGCGCGGCCGGCATCGATCATCGCGCTGTTCTCGCGAAAGAAGCGGTCGCGGATCGCGCTCGCCAGCTCTCCCGCCCAGAGCGCGTCGAAGAGCCCGAACCGCGCTTTCTTCGGGTTCTCGGCGATCCAGTCGGCGTGAGCGTAGGCGGCGGCCCGCAGCGAGTCCGGCCAGCAGGGCTGGGCCTCGTAGGCGGCGCGGACCTTGCGCAGGTGGTCGTTCCCCATCTGTTCGAGCGCCGCCACCGCGCAATCCTGCTTGGTCGCGAAGTGGGCCTGGAAGTCGGCTTCTGCGAGGCCCGCGTGGGCGGCGATCTCGGCGACCTCGACGGCGTCGTAGCCGCGCTCGGCGGCGAGCTCGACCAGGGCGTCGAGCAAGCGATCCCGCGTCGTCTCCGCGCTCACTTCCGGCGGGCGCGCTTTCGCACCGTGGCAGCGGCGAGGCGTTCGGCCTCGGCTTCGCCCAGGTACGGGGAAAGGGCGATTTGAAGCGTTTCCTTCAGCAGCGGGTCGGTCTCCTTCAGCTCACCTTTGACCAGGCGCTGGTGGATCACCCAGATGATGCCGCCGAGCACCGCCTCCTCCAGCGTGTCCGAAAGCTCGGCCGCTTCCGGGTTCAGGGCGCGACCCGCGCGCAGCGCCGGCACGGCGCGGTCGACGGCCCGCTCGTAGCGGACGTAGGCGTCGGGCCCGGCCGCCTGGATCTCGACCAGGGCAACGCGGGCCTGCAGCGGCTCGGCGACGATCAGCTCGAGCAGCCGGGCCAGCGCCGCGGCCATCTGCCCCGGCCACTCCGGCTCGCCTGCGGCCGCCGCCTCCAGCTCCTGCGTGGCCGTCTCCACGATCTCGTCGAAGGCGGCCAGCAGACACTCCTCTTTGTTTTCGAAGAGGTCGTAAAAGGCGACGTAGCCGACCCGCGCCGCCTTGACGATGTGGTCGACCGAGGTGCTGCGGTAGCCGCGCCTGGCGACCAGCTCGATCGTCGCCGCAAGCAGCCGCTGCCGCTGATGGCTGGCGACGACGTCGGGCGCCAGCCCGTGTCGGCCGGTCGGGACGATGGCGAGCTCCTCCGGTCCGCTGCCCATTTCCTCAAGATAACTCCTGCCTTGCATAGGGCGCAAGTTTCTTTAAAGAGGGATATAGTTTCTCAACCGGAACGCTCGGCGCCGACAACGGCCGGCGGCGATCCGGGAGACGACCTTCAAGCGATGGATGAACAGGGGCCGAGCGAGGGGAAACGAACCGCTGCCGCGCGAGCGCGCCAGCGGACCCTGGCCGCCGTGCTCGAGCTGAGTGGGGAACGCGGCTACGCCAACCTCACCGTCGAGGCCCTGCTGGAGCGCAGCGAGACCAGCCGCGAGCTGTTCGAGGCGCAGTTCTTCGGCGATCTCGACGCCTGCTTCGCGATCGCCTACGAGCTCGAGGCTGAGGCGCTCTGCGCGGCGGTCGTCGGGGCGATCGAGGCGTCCGCGGACTGGCGCGGGGCGGCCGAAGCCGGCCTCACCACCGTGCTCGGCTACGCCGCCGAGCGACCCGCTGTCGCCAAGGCCCTCGTCTACGAGGTCCACGTCGCCGGCGGCGTCGCCCTCGCCAAGCACGGGGAGGTGATCGAGCGCCTGACCGCGGTGGTCGAAGGCTGCGAGTCGCCGGAGACGATGTCGATCGCCAGCTCCTTCGTGGTCGGCGCGGTCGAGGGCGTGATCTCCGCCCGCGTCTCCCGCGGCGAGGCCGAGGGGGCGCTCGAGGCCCTCCCCGAGCTGACAGAGCTGGCGATCAGCTCGCTGGCCAATGGCGCCCTGTAGGCGCACCTCTATCTAAAAACACTTCCCCTCTATTTAAAAACAGCTATTGACTCAGAAAGGGAACTCGTTTATGTTTCCGCCATTCGCCAGGGAGGCGAAGGGACTTCGGCACTGCCGAGACGGGTCACCCGCCGTCGGTAGCGCCGTGAACGGCCCCCGGGCCAGGGACTAGGAGGAATAGGTGAGAAGCAACGCGCACGCAGCGACCGCGCAACCGATCGACCGTGGGGACCGCAGATTTTCGGCCTCACTCCGCATCCTTGTCGCGCTGCTCGCCTGCGCTGCGGCCTTCCTGGGGATTGGTGCGCCCGCGGCCAGCGCGGCGCCGGAAGCGAAACTGGGCTGGAGCTACCAGCAGGACCTGAGCGGCAGGATCAGCAACACGCTCTTCGAGCTGTCGCGCAGCCCGATTGCCGTGGACAGCCACGGCAACGTCTTCTTCGCCGATCAGTCCACCGGGCGGACGGATGCCTACGCGCCCGATGGCACTTACCTCGGCGAATACTCGTTCACGGGCGAAGCCCGGAACCTCGCCATCGACCCGACCGACGACGCGATGTACGTCGACAACGTCTTCGGTGGCCCGATCATCCAACGCTTCGTCTCCGACGGCAAAGCGGTCCCCACCTACACCGTGGACGCCGCTTTCAGCGTGCCCGTCGGCGCCGACATCGCCGTCGATCCGACCACCCATGACCTACTCGTCACCGACCCCGGGGCCGAAGCGGTCCTTCGCTACGACTCCAGCGGCGCGCTGCTCGCCACCATCGCCACTCCCTCGATCAACCCCACCTGGATCGCCGCGGCGAGCGACGGAAGCTTCTACGTCGCCCCCGACGGTGGCTCCGACATAACCCACATCGGCGGCTCCGGGACGGTCCTGGGGACGATCACGGGCGTCGGGCCTCTCGCGGGCCTCGACTTCAACGCCGCCAACGGACTGCTTGTCGCCTTGGTCGGCGACACCCTAAAGACCTACACGCCCGCCGGCGTGCTCTTGTCCGAAGTGCCTGGTGCCGCCGCCACCACCGGCATCGGCACCCGGGGCTCGAGCCTCTATGCGGTGGCGAACGAAACTCCCCAGGTCTACGCGCTCGCCACCTTCCCCGGCGTCGAAGCGCCGGTGATCTCCGACCCGCAGGCCCGTGGGGCCCACGTCGAGGCGGAAGTCGATCCCGGCGCCGGTCCGCCGGAAGGCAGCGTCGCCCAATTCGAATACTCCGCGGACGGCGGGAAAACCTGGGCCTCGACGCCGGATCAGCCGCTTGCGGGACCGGAAACGATCGAAGCGGATCTCACCGGGCTGTCGCTGAACACGGCCTATCTCGTGCGGGTCAAAGCCTCGAACGCCCTCGCCTCGACGACCTCCGCGGCCGTCCCGTTCGCCACCGTCCAGATTGCGCCCGAGGTCGAGGTCGGCCGCGCGAGCGACCTCACCCCGACCAGCGCCTTCCTCAACGCGACGATCAACGCCGCGGGCCTGCAGACGACCTACCACTTCGAGTACGGCCTGACCACCGCCTACGGCTTGCGGATCCCGGTGGCCGAAGAGGCGGTCGCCGGGGACGCCCGGGTCAAACGAGCGTTCCAGCGAGAGGTGCGCGAGCTGACGCCGGGCACGACCTATCACTTCCGTGTCGTCGCCCAGAATTCCCAGGGCGTCTCAGTCAGCGCCGACGGCACCTTCACGACGCCCGTGCTCGGCGGCCTCCTCGCGCGTGCCTACGAGCAGGTGACTCCGGTCGACAAGGGAGGCGTTCCGGTCGATCCGGCGATCGGGTTCATGGCGAGCCCGGACGGCAACGCGATCAGCTATCTCACCCGCAACGGGACCGATTCCTCACCGATGAACGCGCGGGCGATCAGCCTGCGGGGCGCGAGCGACTGGGGCGATTGGACCTTCACCGATCCGCCGATCACCGTGCACAAACAGATCATGGCCCAGCCGACGATCGCCGTGTCCGACGACCTCGAGCACGCCTTCGTCGCCAGCAATCGCAAGCTGAGCGACGACGCCACCGAAGGCTGGTCGAACCTCTACGTGCGTGACCTCGAGACCGGCAAATACACGTTGGTCGCGAAGAGCGAAAACCCGGCTGTCCTGGAGCGTTTCTCGACCCTCCAGGCCGGGAGCCATTTCCTCGCCGGCGCCCCCGATTTCAGCTGGCTCGTGTTCCGCTCGTTCTTCTCGCTCGTCCCCGGCGTGCCGGACTTCGCCCTCTACCGTTGGAGCGCCGAGGACGGCCTGCAGGTGGTCTCGACCGTCCCGGGCGCGGGCGAACCGGTGCCTGTCAACCTGGCATCCCCGAAGGGTCCGCGGGCGAACTATGTCTCCCCCGACGGCTCGCGCATCTACTTCAGCACGCTGGCCACCGAACCGGGTGTCTACCTGAGCGAAGACGGCCAGGTGAAGGCGATCTCCGCCTCTCAGATCCCGGGTGACCCGGCGACGCCGCACGCGGGGGTTGCGCTTGGCGGCAGCAAGGACGGCCGCTACGCGTTCTTCGCCCTCTACGAGGGGAAGCTGACTGCCGACGCGCCGGGAGAAGAAGGTGACATGTACCGCTTCGACGCCGAGGACGGGAGCCTCGAATTCCTCGGGACGCAGTTCTTCCTGAGTGACCCCGAAAGCATGCGCGATCACGTCTTCGGCATGAGCGATGACGGCGGGACGATCTACTTCCAGCCGAGGCAGGACATCAACGGCCTCAAAGTGTGGCGAGATGGCACCGTGAGCAGCATTCCCACCTCGATAACCCCCCAGGCGGGTGAAGCGCAGGTCAGCCCCAACGGGGACTCCTTCGCCTTCAAGGCGCTACCAGATCCGCTCACCGCCGGGACCGAGGGCAGCAAGGAAGAACACCCGGTCTACGTGTATGAGATCGACTCCGGCGAAGTCAGCTGCGTCTCCTGCACGCCAACCGGCGACCCCAAGGGCGCCTACCTGATCAACTCCCCCGAGCGCTTCTCCAGCAACTACGTACCGCAGCCCGTGAGCAACAACGGCCAGGTGTTCGTGACCACCAAGGCGCGGCTGGTCGCGGCCGACGTCAACAGCGCCAGGGACGTCTACGAATACCAAGACGGCCAGCTGCGGCTGATCAGCCGCAGCTGGCCGTCTTGG
>Ga0081539_10002959_pt1 | contig 22325 bp, 13 predicted proteins | sample TabmetS4T2R2_FD_71023 | JGI IMG/M metagenome (GOLD analysis project Ga0081539, IMG submission 71023) | Tabebuia heterophylla rhizosphere microbial communities from the University of Puerto Rico - S4T2R2 | ecosystem: Host-associated > Plants > Roots > Rhizosphere ...
TGCCAAAACTTCGGGCTCCAGCTTGAATGAATCAAGCGTGATGCCATCGCCGGTTATTTCGCTGATCTTGTCGTCAGCAAAGACCACACGGACCAACGCCGGCTGCTGTCTTTCGTTCGTTTGTCCCGGTCGAATCTCGACCGCCTCCTCGCTCGCAATAAAACTCCCGCTCCATAAGTTGCTGGCGGTCGTTTCCAAATAACCAGCGCGACGCAGCACACTGACCAGCTTCTCGCGCGACAACTTCTGTCCCGGCTGCAACACGCGCGGCGCCGCGTACAAGCCGGGCCGGCTCGTCAGATAACCAGTCGCGAGTCGGGCGTCGATGATTTGCGAGTAATAGTTGTAGGAACGGACCAGCGCGTCGCCGCCGAGCGCGGCCGCGACGAGACCGACGAGGATGCTGAATCGAATGAGACGTCGCGAGACCTGCGCCAGCCACTCGACCGCGCGAGCATCGGGCACAGATGTAACCTCGATTGCCACCTCTTCCTCGCAACCCTTCAGTGCTTCTCAGTTTTGTATGGTTTGATTAAACGCTCAAAGCGTGAGGATCTTTAGAAAACTCGCCGTCAGCAGACGCGGCCTCGATCAATTCGAGAATTTCCGGCGCCGCTTCGAGGCCGGCTTGATACCCGGCGGCAATCAACTCTTCTGCACGGCCCATCTCGTCCCAACGAATGTGCCCGACTCTCGGTCTGATCACGTAGTCAGACAGCGAGAGTTGATAACGCGACGCCGTCTTCTGGACCACGAGCATCGATTGCAGCACCACGCCGATCACCGAACTCGTCGACGCGAGAAACTTCGCGCCCTCGGCATTCACGTCTACGGCGATCACGATGTCCGCGCCAAGCGAACGAGCGATCGATGCCGGAATGACGGCTACTAGACCACCGTCGACGAGTTGCCGGCCTTGCTCGTCGGTAACCGGCACGTACCAACCCGGAATCGCACAACTCGCGCGGATGGCAAACGGAATGTCGCCGTGATCGCGCAGCACCACCGCCGTCCCTGACTTCAAGTCGGTCGCCACCGCCGCAAACGGTATCGGCAGATCTTCAAAACGCGTGATCGGCAGACGTTCGCGCAGGTACTGTTCGAGCCGCTCGTTGCTCTGCACGCCGAGGCGCGACACCGTGACGCGGCCCACGTCGCGCCAGCGAATCGTGCGTCCGAAGTCTTCGATCTGATCGAGCGGCAGGCCCGAGGCCCACGCGCCGCCGACAAGCGAACCGGCCGACGTTCCGGCCACACAATCGACCGTGATGTTGTTTTCGGCGAGCGCGCGCAGCACGCCGACGTGCGCCATGCCGCGCGCGGCGCCCCCGGAAAGTGCAATACCAATAGTCGGTCGCTTCAAAGCCACGTATCAGAAACCCACCGACCTCGTCGGTGGTACTTTCATATTTAACCTAGTTGTGGGTAGGTCATAGCTCAGAATCCCACCGACCTCGTCGGTGGTACTTTCACACCAACCTACACCGGATTCAGGGTCACTATCTCAGCTCGCTCGCGAAGCGTGTCGAGGAACGCATCAGTGTCTGACTCGATCTTCGCTTCCATCAACGTTCGTTCAATCTCCCCCCGCACCTGCTCCAGCGGCGGCACGATGCGTTCCGGCGAGCGCGCCTTCAACCGCGGCACGTAAACGTCGCGATAATAATCAGCGATCTCTTTCTGGCTGATCACCACAAAGTTGCGAAAACGAAAATCGAGATACTTTTCCATCTTCAATCGCTGCTCGATGATCTCGTCGAGTTTTTCGCTCGTCAACCCGACCCGCTGCATTCGCTCACGCAGCACCGACTCAGACGCGAAATGCCGGATCAACTCATTCCGCGAGTTCGTGATCTCTTGCGGCGTAGGCACGATCGTCGGCAGCTTCTCTGCCTCCTGGAGTATCAGCCGCTGGTCTATCAACAGCCGCAGCGCGCGGTTCAACTGTTCAGACCGCGGATTGTCGAGCGGCGTATCCGGCTGCAGCGCCAACTGCCACATCAGATCCGAATACGTGATCAGCTCGGTTCGCACGCCGCCATTCACCGTCGCCACCATCTTGTCGACGACCTGCTGTGCGGCACACAGCGAACAAAACGACAGCACCAGCACCAGAGTTGTCACCAATCGCTTCATAAGCTGCTCTCAGAACGTCTGCGTAATGCGGAAATGCAAGTTGCCTCGATGCAGCCGGAAAACCGCCGGCGTACCATCGAAACCATTCGGACCACGCTGCGGAATCAAAAACTCCGGCGGATTCAACAGCCAGCCGTAATCGACCGCCAGCGCGCCGCCAAACGGCGTCTGCAAGCGGAAGCCGAGCCCAACCGTGTTCGTCCAGTGTGCGCGCAGGTTCGCCGCGTTAATCGCCGCGATCAAATCGCCCGGCGGCACCGGCGCTTCGTCGTGCTTGCCAAACAGATCGCCCACGCGACGGAACACATTGCCGCCGTCGTAAAACGGCACGACCTGCACGGACCGCGTCAACGGAACGCGCGCTTCGAGGTTCACGATCGCGAGCGCATTGCCGCCTACCGGCACGGTAAACGGATTCAGAAACACGATGTTCTTCTTCGAGTCGCGAAAAGCGCCTTCCGGAATCACGACCTGCCGCGGACCAGCCTCTTCAAAACTGAAACCGCGCAACGTCGTCGAACCGCCCGAGAAGAAGCGCTCGCTGATCGGCAGCGTGCGATCGATCTCGTCGATCGTGCCGTTGCCGTTGCGATCGATCGGATTGAAGAGGTTCGCCAGGCCGAGCGTCAGGTTGCTGGCAAACGTCGTGTCGCGCAGCGCACTGACTTTGTAATACGTGCGGTAAGTCGCCTGAAAACGATTGAACGAGATGTTTCCGCCAAGCTGCCGCAGCGCGAGCGCGTAATCGACGCTGAGAAAACTGCCGCGCGTCGCGTCGATCTGGTTGTAGCGACAGATCTCACCGGGCTTACCCGGCTGCTCGTCTTCTTCTCTTTGGCTGCGCGCGAGCAAACCCTTCTCACAACGCTCACGCGTGTCGCGCACGAACGACGCGCCGAGGCGCGCCAGGCGCACCTTGCGATCGGGCTCGAGAATCGGCCTGACAACGAGACTTTCCAGGTTGTAGAGCCGGACGTCTTCGTAACTGAGCCGTCCGAAGACGATACTGCGCGTCTTCCGGTCGAGCACTCGCTGCGTCTCGACCGCCGCGGTGAAACGATTGATCGTCGGCTCGTTCACGCGCGCGCCGAAGATGTCGATCGCGTTTCCCTTCTCGTCCAGCCGCTGCACGATGCCCATCGTGCCGCGGTCAATCGCCGAACGGAAGAAACGCGTGATCGTCGAGTCGCGCTGATACTCCACTGACGCCGCGAGCGGCGCAAACTGCGTCTTGTTGTAACGAGCAAACCGCGGGTCGAGGTATTCGAGCCGCACGCGCTGCTGCAAACGGCTCGCGCGCAAACGCACCGCGCCCTGCCGCAGCCGGTTCATCAGGTTCACGTTGCTGATTTCAAACAATCCGAGCGCGCCGGCATCGGTCGAAGCACCGCCGCCGTAATCCATCACGTTCGGCGGCTTCTCTTCGACGTCGATGATCACGTCGCTTCGTTTGTAGCCGCCGGCTGTTTCGCCCGCCGGTTCGGTGCGAATGACGACCTGGCGATACGCGTCGGTGAGGTACAGTTCGCGTTCGGCGTCGGAGATTCGATCGGCGCGCAGCACGTCGCCTTCGGCAATCGGAATCGCCCGCCGGATCGCGGCGCGTTTCGTCTGCCGCGTCTTGCGGTCGCCTGTCACGCCGTTGATGAGGATCTGATTGATGTAAACCTTGTCGCCCTCGGAGGCGATCGAATAAATGAGCCTGACTTGTTCTTCATCGCCTTTCATCGGCAGTTCGACGATGGAAAAGTCGACGCGCGCGTTGACGTAACCCTCGCGCGAATAAAGCGCCGCGACCTTGTCGGCGTCCGTGCGCGCCTGCGACCGCGAATACGGCCCGCCGATGACGGTCGTCAGTTCGCGGCGAACCCGATCTTCCGTGTAGATCTGATTGCCCCTGATGTCGACCCCGGCGATGCGCGTCAGCGGACCTTCCGTAACCTGGAACGTGATGATCAGGTTATCGCCATTGATCGAAACGCCCTGCAGCACTTCCGCTTTCGCCTTGCGATAACCGAGGTCGCGCATGAACGCTTCGACCGTGCGGCGGTCCTGTTCGAGCAGCGTCAGGCTCGTGTAACCGCGTCCGTAACCGAGCCGCGGAATCAGACCGATGGGGTTTGCTTTCTGCGTCTTCAGGTTCGCCGAGATGTCGTCGTACGTGAGTTTGTTCGTTCCGGTGATGCGAATGTCGGTCAGACGAAAACGGCGGCCGCGCTCGACCTGATAGTCAATGTTGATGTTGTGCCCCGCAAGCGTCGTCGGGTTCAGGTTCTGACAGGTTTCCTCGGTGCCATTCGGTCCGATCTCGGCGGGGGGATTGTCGACGCGGCAGATCGGCGTGACTTCGGCAAAGAAGAAACCGTCTTCCTGGAGCTTGTTGCGGATGCGCCGCGCGCCCTCGACGATCGCGGAGTAGTCGACGTTGCCTTCGCGTTTGACGGGCAGCAGATCGCGTTGTGTCTTCTCGCTGAGGTCGTAGTTGGTGACGGTGACGTTGACCTTCGGTCCGATCGATCCCGTCAGCGAAATCGCGACGGTGTTCTTTTCCGCGTCTCGTACGACGCGCGGATCGTCGAGCACGGGCGTGAGATAGTTCTGCGCAATCAGCGCGTCGCGGATCTTCTTCACGTCGTCGGCGAGCGCGTCGCGCGTGAACGGCGTCTGCGGTTGCAAGGTCAACGAATTCCGCACCGGGGCAACGTCGAAGCCGTTGATGCGAATGTCGAAATTGTCGACGCGCGCCTGTTCGCCGGGCGTCACTTTATAAGTGATCGTGTCGCGAACGCCGCGCGGGCCGAGTTGTTCGACCGGATCTACAGTGGCGTTGAAATAACCACGGTCACGCAAGTAAACGAGAATCTCGTCGGCGTTGCGCAGGATGAGCTGTTTCGAGAGACGAGTGCCGGGTTGGACGAAGTTTAGCCGCGCGCGAAGCTCGTCAACGGAAATCGGCGTGCCGGTGACTTGCCCGAGCTCGATGCGCACCTCGCCGATCTGCACTTGGCGTTGCACAACGAACCTGAGCCGCACCGGACCAGTCCGCGCCGCGCCTTCTTCGACCACTTCGACGCGCGCGTTGCCGACGCGTCCGGAATCAAACAACGCCTGCAGCGAGTCGCGCACACGCACGGCGGAAAACTGCGTGTTCGCCGCGACTTTCAGCAGCGACAGAAGCTCGGCTTGCAAGTCGGGATTCGCCGCCGGCCCTTCAATGACGACTTCGACCGCGCTGATTTGACGGCCTTCGTAGTCTTCGATCCGCGCGTCTTTCGGTGTCCGGCCGGCCGCATGCCGAACAGTCACGAGAGGAAAGACTACGGCCAGCAGGAGAATGAGCAGCAGTCGAATCTTAAGCGCCTCCGGCAACAATTCCGTCACTTACCCCTTGCTCAAAATCGCTTTCTAAACCGGATCTCAAAACTGAAGTTATTCGTCCGCGAGGTTAGCCTGCGCGTCGAGGCTTGCTCGTATTGCGCGATGAACGACAGCCGATCAGACACGCGATACTCGAGCGCCAATATCTGGTTCGGATCCGACGTCACGTTGGTCGAATACGTGACGGTCACTTCCTTGCTGATGCGCCGCCCAAGCGTCAAACGTGCGGCCGGTGTCGAACCGGCCGTGCCGCCGATCACGGGACTGATTTCAAAGCGCGTGAGCCCGAACAGTTTGCTCGTCGCTCGTTGGGCGGGTGCGTTGATGAGCGCGTCAGTCAACAAACTCGTCGCGGCGCCAACTTCCGACTGCGACAGGATCGACGAGCTCGTGTCACTCGCGGAAAGCTGTCCGGTGGTAATCAACGAAACGACGTCCGCCTGCGGCAGCGCCGGCTCGGAACGGACGGCCGCCTGCGGCTGCGACAGCGGCCCGGTCAAACTCACGATCACGCGATAGCCGCGAATCTGCGATTCGGCCTGGAGGTTGACGACGGGATCCTGGTTCCGGCCGGGTGGCAGGTCGAGCAGCGCCCGCGTGATCTCGTAGCGATCGTTGCGGAAGTTGAGCGTGCCGCTGGTGGCGGTGATTCGTCCGGAGATTGTCGGATCGTTCACCGGGCCGTCGAGCTGTAACGAGACAGAGCCAACCAGGTCTGCGAGATTGTTGCGCACCACCAGCGCGTTTCGTCCTTCCACGCGCAAGGCCGCAAAGACCGCCGTGCGCGTCAGCTCGATCTCAGTGCCTTCTTCGATCGATTCGCGCCGCGTGTTGATGATGTCAGCCAGTTCGAGATCTTTCGTGTACTCGGTACGGCGCAGGTTCACCGTGCCGCCGATCAACTGCTCACGCGACGAGCCGCGGATCTCCACGTCGGCGTCGAGGGTCGAACGGAAGTCTTCCGGAAACGGCACCGTCACGTTGCTGCCGCGGACATTGACGCGAAACGCCGACACGCGGAAACCTTCGAGCAGCGCGCCGCCGGTCGCGGAAATGCGCCCGCCGCCAAGCGTTCCCTCGAACGAATCAATCTGCGCCTGATTGGCCGTAAACCTGATCGCGCTATTCAAATTCGAGACGGTCCAGCGTTCGTTGCCGAGCAACGCGGAGACCGAACCGTTGTTGACCGACGCGGTGCCGATCACCCGCGGCGCTTCGAAACTGCCGTTGATGCGCATCGCCACCTGGGCCGTGCCTGACGAGAAGAAGTCGGGGGAGAGGCCGTTGAGCACGCGCAGGTTCAGGTCGCCGTTGATGTCGAGACTTTGCTTGCCGCCGCTGCCGCTGGCGATAGTGCCGTCGAGCACGAGGTTCGTGCCCGGCCCCGTAAACCGCGCGGACTCGAAGGCGACTTCGTTTGGTTTGAAATGCACGACCAGCGGCGTCGTCGCGGTCAGTTGAATGTCTTCGACTCGGAAACTCAGGTCCGAGAAGGTCGCCTCGCCGGTCAAACCGGCGAGCGAGAAGTTTCGGTCCTCGTCAACCAGATTGCCGCTGGCCTTGATCGTTCCGTTCGCGCGGCCGGAGACGCGCACGCCCGTGTTGGGCAGGATGATGGCAAACAGGTTCGTCAAGTCGGCGTTCGTCAGCGTGGTCTCGATCGTCGCCGGCAGGTTCGGACTCGCCAGATTGATCTGCGCGGCGATGACTTGCGGCTGGCCCAGCAAGCCGCTCGTCAAGGAAATGCTGAGTTGCTGGTTTTGGGTGCGGCCCGTGAGTTTGAGCGTGCCGGCCGTGCGGCCATTCACCGCCACGTCGCGCGCCTCGCCGTCGAAAGTGATCTGGTACGTCGAGAAATCTTCGCTGGTGAAATTGCCGGTGACGTCCGCCGTGAAATCAGCCACGCCAGTCACGGCAGCAAAGCCGGGACGGTTTGCGAGCGAAGATAGCCGCGCCAGTTGCACGTTCTCGGCGCGACCCTGGAAGTGGAAGTCCTTGGTCGTGGTGTTGAGATTGCCGTTCGCGACGATGTGCCCGGCGCCGAGTCGCACGTCGACGCTCTCGACGTTCACGTTTGGTCCATTGAACGTCGCCCGCGCCGTTCCGCCTTCGAGAGACTCGCCCGCGAGTCTGCCGGGGCCGAGAGTCAGGCTGGCGCTGCCGCTCATCGCGTTGGGAATGCCGGTGATCTTGATCTCGCCGGAAACGTCGCCCTGCGTGTCAGCGGTCAGTTGCTCGTTTTTACTGAACGGCGACAGGGCCAGCAGCGAACGCACGTTGAAACGATCGAGAGTCGCGGTCACCGACGTGTTGTTGTCGCCGGTGCGTGGCGCGACGAGCGAAAAGCGCACGCCGCCGCCATCTCTTTCCGTCAACTGTCCTGACGGCACACGTACTTCGGCTGCATTCATCGTGATCGTGGCTACCAGCGAGCCAAACTCTGTCCCGCTTACAACCAACGAGCCAAGCTTGAGGTTTCCGTCCACGTCAGGCGCAGCCAGCGGCCCGCGAATGCTTCCCTTGAAGGCGAGTTCGCCGCCGAGACCGATGCGGTACTCGCGCAGCTTTTCATCAACTTCCGGCAGCAAGCCCGACGATAGAAACACCGTCTGAAACTCGGCTGCATCCGTCGACGCGACGTCGAGATTGAGATTGGAGTCACCTTTGAATGAAAACTGCCCGCTCGCGCTCAGACGCGTGGCCGGCGTTTGCAAGTTCACTTGTTGAATGTCAAACAGGCCGCGGTTCGCGCGCAGCGCCACGGTGCCGTTGATCGGAACGTTGTCCGGCCCAGCATTGGCTGTGTTCCCGGTCAGTTGGGTAGTGAGCGAGCCGGAAGCGAGTTTGTAATCAGTGCCCGGGAACGTGAGATCGACGCGACCGGTTGCCTGACCCGTCAGCGGCACGGTGCTGCCGGCGATTGCGGTCAGCGGGCCGGCGATGTCGACGTTGTTGAAATCGGCCGTGATCTGTGAAGTGCCGCCACGCGTGATGGCCACGCGCGCGTTGCCGGCGGCGTGCCCGCCAAATACGTCCGCGGTGAAGTTGTTGAACTGAAGCTCACGATTGGTAGCGACGAGCTGTGCGCGCGCCTGGCCCAGGTTCATCTGGCCGAGCACGCCCCCGCCGATACTCAAATCCGCGCTCGCGCGATAACTGCCCGAAGGCGCTACGACAAACACAGGTTTCGCGAGCTTTACGTTTTCCGCCTGGCCATCAGCGAGCTTCACCGTGCCCACGTTGATATCGGCAGTCGAACCCTGGATCTGTCGTTCGCGGACGGACAAACGCACGCCCGCGATGTTCAGGCTGCCAATCTCCGCGCCCGCGGCGCTCATCGCGCCGACCTGCACGTCTTTCACGACCACGCTCGTGACGCCGCCGCGATCGACGATGTCGACGTTGTTCGCGGTGACGCCTTTGATCGTCGCGCCGGAGGCGCTGACCGTCCCCGCCTTCACGTTCGCAATCGTCGCGGTAGTGACGTCGTTCTCGCGCCGCGCACGCAGATCAGATGCAGTGACGCCGTTCACTTTTGCGCCCGACGCCGTGAGTCCGTTGGCCGTAAACTGGCTTGCCGAGGCCGTCAGGTTTCCCTGATTCATCTCGGCCCGCGCGTCGCGCAGAATTAGTCCGGTGAGCGTCGTGCCGTAACTTCTTTCCGCGACCGCGCGCAGTTCGCCCACCCAGCGAAAGTCAGTGCCCGTGCCCATCACCTGACCGGCGAGCTGTAGCGTATCGATGTGAAAGTCGCCGGCGTTGAGCAGATCGGCCACGGCTTTACCGTTGATCTCGTAACTGCGTCCCTGCACCGATCCGTTCGCGCTGACGTTCAGTCCCTGCAAGCGCATGCCGTCCGCCGCAAGCGCGTCAGACTTGATCTCGCCGTTGATTTTGAACTGATCGCCCTGGCCGGTGACGGTGCCGGCGAAATTTCCGGCGCCGCGCAGCGTCGTGCCTGATTGCAGCACGTCGGAGAGTTGCGTGAGATCGACAGACGAAGTGACGTTCATCTGGTAACGCAACGCGCGCCAGTCGTCCATCGTGCCGGTGAGACGCGCTTCGGCGACGGGCGACTTCAGCACGAGCTCCTGAATCTCGGCGGTAGTTTGGTTGATGCGGCCACGCCCGCTCAGGTCGATGTTGTTTACGCTGCGGCCGTCGTAAGTGAACGTTGAATTGGAAAGCCCGAAAGTAACGTTGTTGGCCCAACCACTGGCCGGCGCGCTCTGGTTTTCGGGTTGAATGGTCGCCTGGAGATTTCGTCCCTCGCCGGAGATCTCGTGACGCGCATCGCCGTAGTGAATCACGCCGTTCTTCACTTCGATGTTGGCGGTCGAGTAGGCGAAGAGAATGCGCTTGTTCGGTTCGGGCGCCGGCACGTGGATGTTGCGGAAGTTCGAACGGCCCTGCTCGTCGAACGTGACCCAGGCTTCGAAGCCTTCGATCTTGAGATCGCGGAGATTGATGTTGCGGCGCAGGTTCAGCGCGTAAAGGTCTTCAACGCGGATCGTCGCGCGGAGCTTGTCGATCTTGCCGAGCTTTTCACCGGAGCCCGAGTCGTAAAGCTCGACGCCGTTCATCTCGACCGTGTTCGGCGGCAGGCTGGCGTGAAACTCGTGGATCTCGGCGCGGATGCCGTAGTTGGCAAACGTATTCTTGATTTGACCGGCAACGTAACGGTCGACAAATCCCAGCCGGTAGAGAAAAAACGCGAGCAGAATCAGCACCACCACGCCCACGCCGAGGATCAAGCCGGCGAGAATCGCGTGACGCCGCGTGAAATAGCGCCAGCGTTTGCCGACCGAAGGCTTAGGTGGTTCCGGGCGCTCGGGTAGATCTGTTGGTGTCTTGGGATCGTCTACACTCATAACGCACAGCCGCTTGGCGACATCGGGGAGCTTTGAATTCCAGAGGGAGAGACCGAAAGTTGAAAACCCTGACCAACTTTGCGGTCAGACGGCAGTCTCGTGGTCCTTCGCTGCCGGTTGGCCCAGCGGCACGTTGCCGGCCACCGACAATTCGAACCCCTCGAGCGCTGCCACTTTGGGGGGATGATTCGAGAGCAGCAAGATCTGCCGCAAACCGAGATCGTGCAGGATCTGCGCGCCCACGCCGTAGTCGCGATCGATTCCATAACCCGTTTGCAAACTCGCCTCTCGCTTGTTAAGTCCACTCTCCTGCATCACGCTGTAAGTACGCAACTGGTTGACTAAATCCAAACTGTGCTCGCGCTGGCGCATGTAGAGCACCACGCCGCGCGCCGCGCCGGCAATTTTTTCGAGCGCGGTGTGCAGTTGAAAACCCGTGTCGTCGATCAAGGACCCAAACATGTCGCAGGTGACGTTTTCCGTGTGCACGCGTACGAGCACCGGGTCGTCAGTGCGCACGTCGCCCATCACCATCGCGAGATGCACGTCGCCGTTCATCACGTTTTCATATGCAATCGCGCGGAAGCGCCCGTAGACGGTCGGCAGGTCCGTTTCGACGACGCGCCGCACGAGCAGCTCCTTGCTCATGCGATAGCGCACGAGCTCGGCGACGCTGATCATTTTCAGGTTGTGTTCCGCCGCAAAAGCTTCGAGCTGTGGCAGTCGCGCCATTGTCCCATCGTCGTTCATCACTTCGCAGATGACGCCCGCCGGATAAAGTCCGGCAATGCGCGCCACGTCGACGCTTGCTTCGGTTTGCCCCGGACGAACGAGCACGCCGCCATTCTTCGCCCGCAAGGGAAATATGTGACCGGGTCGCGCCAGGTCCTGTGGGCGCGACTGCGGATCGACGGCCACGAGAATCGTGGTCGCGCGATCGGCCGCGGAGATTCCGGTCGTGATGCCGCGTCGCGCGTCGATGGAAACCGTGAAAGCGGTGCCGAGAAACGACGTGTTGTCCGCGACCTGCGTGGTCAGATGAAGTTCGTCGCAACGCTCTTCGGTCAACGGCAGGCAGATGAGGCCGCGCGCGTAACGCGCCATGAAGTTGATGATTTCGGGCGTGACCTTCTCGGCCGCGCACACGAGATCGCCCTCGTTTTCGCGATCCTCGTCGTCAACAATAATGATCATGCGGCCGTCGCGAATATCGGCGACGGCTTCGTCGATGCTTGCAAAAGGCATAGTCAAAAGGCTCAAGAAGTAGGCCATGAAAAGGCACAAGAAGCAGAAGAAAAATCAGCTTTCAGCGTTGCACAGTCTTTCTTGTGCTTCTTGTGCCTTTTCGTGGCCTATGTTACCCGAAAGCCAGTAATCTTTCCACGTACTTACCGATTACGTCGACCTCCAGATTCACACCGTCGCCGGGTTTCAGGTGGGAGAGGTTGGTAACGTCCCAGGTCTTGGGAATTATAGCCACTTCGAAGTAGTCGTCCGCGAGATTCGCGATCGTCAAGCTGATGCCTTCAACGGCCACGGAGCCTTTGAAGACGAGATAACGCGCGATTTCCCGCGGGAACGCGATGCGCACTGTCCACGAATCACCGTGATCCTCGACCGAGACAAACTGGCCGCGGGCGTCGACGTGGCCCTGGACGATATGGCCGCCGAGACGCGTGGCGGGTGTGACTGCGCGTTCGAGATTGACGGGCGTTCCCGGTTTCAAGTTGCCGAGCGTCGAACGAAGCAGTGTCTCGCGCGAGACGTCGGCGGCAAATGAGTCGTCTTCAAGGTCGAGCGCAGTCAGGCAGACGCCGTTGACGGCGATCGAGTCGCCATGGTTCGTGCCGCCGGTAACGATGCGCGCGTTGATGACGAGGCGCGCATTCTCGCCGCGTTCTTCGATGCTGCGCACGCTGCCGAGTTCTTCAATGATGCCGGTGAACATATTTCATCATCTCTGCGAAAACGTCCGCGATCGATAACCCCGACGAGTCGATGACGATCGCGTCGTCAGCCGCTTTCAGCGGCGAGTCGGCGCGGGTTGAATCGCGCCGGTCCCGTTCGATCATTTCGGCCATCGTCTCGTCGAACGAGACGCCGGTGCGCGTCAGCGAATCTTCTTTGAAGCGGCGCTCGGCTCGCTTTTTCGGCGTCGCGGTCAGAAAGAACTTGACGTCGGCGTTGGGAAAAACGACGGTGCCGATGTCGCGGCCGTTGAGCACCGCGCCGCGTTGGCCGAGTTCGCGTTGGCGCGTAACCATCGCGCGCCGCACGCCGGGAATCGTCGACACGACTGAGGACATCGCGGTCACGCTTTCGCTGCGAATCTGTTCGGTGACGTCGCGCCCGTCGAGCAAGACTTTTAGTGAATCCGGATCGCCTTCGAGATCGATGTTTAGGTTCGTGGCGAGTGCGACGACGGCTTCGCGGTCGTGCGGATCGACGTCGGCTTCGAGCACGGCGAGCGCGACGGCGCGATACATCGAACCGGTGTCGAGGTAGAGCAGGTTCAACTCCCGCGCCAGCATTCGTCCCAGAGTTGATTTTCCGGATCCGGAAGGACCGTCGATGGCGATGATCATACAAACGCGGCGAAGACTTCGTTGGATAAAAGAGCGCCGTGGCGCGTGAGCCGAATTAACTCGCCCTCGACTTCCAGCAAGCCGGCCTCCCGGAATCTTTCGAGATCGTAATCTTTACAAAGCTCCAGACTGACACCGCGCATCATCCGCAAGCCGAGAAACAATGTCTCCGATCTCAAATCCTGCGTTGATAGCTCATGTTCTTCGACGAGCGGTTCCAATCCCTGTTCCAGCAGCCTCACGTACTCGAGCACGTCGCGCTGGTTGGACCACCTGCGTCTTTCGCCGTCATACGAGTGCGCCGAACATCCGAAGCCGAAATACGGCTCGCCAGTCCAGTACTTCGTGTTGTGCCGCGACTTAAATCCCGGCAAACACAGATTAGAGATCTCGTAGTGCTCGTAACCCGCCGCGGCCGCGCGTTCGAGCATCGATTCATACATCACCGCCGCGAGATCTTCGTCCGGTTTGGGTTGAATCCCGCGCTCGATGTGCTGGGCCAGCGGCGTTCCGGAATGCACTTCGAGTAAATAAAACGAGAGATGTTCGGGCCGCAGTGCGAGCGCCTCGTCGACGTTTCGTTCCCAACCCGCAAGCGTTTGCCCCGGCAGTCCCGCGATCAGATCGAAGCTGACGTTTGCAAAACCAGCCGCGCGCAGATCGTGAAACGTGCGCCGCGCATCGGCCGCGCTGTGCGAACGTCCGAGCTTCGCCAGCTCGTGATCATCGAAGGTCTGCGCGCCGAAACTCGCGCGATTGATTCCCAACTCGCGAAACTCGCGCAATCGCGCGCGAGTCGCGCTGCCGGGATTTATTTCGAGCGTGATCTCCGCTTTCGGATCGATCGCAAACCGCTCCTGCACCGCTGTAAGAATTCGGCTGAGCTGCTGCGGCTTGAGGAGAGAAGGCGTGCCGCCGCCGAAATAAACAGTGTCGACGTGCGTATCAATCGCCGAAGCAGAGTGGATCTCTTCGATCAATGCCCGAACGTAACGTTCCGCAAGATCGCTTTGATATATTCCGGTTGCAAAATCGCAATACGAGCAACGCGAACTACAAAACGGAATGTGAATGTAAACGCCCGCCTGAGTCATGAATTGAAACGCATGATAACACGCGTGTCGCGTATCGTTTCATACAGCCGCGTATTGGTTTCCAGACGCAAGTTTGCACGCGAGCGCGCAAATCACCGCCCTTCTAACTGGCACGCATATTGAATCGTTTTCGGTGGTAATCAAACTGTCGCACAAGGAGGTAAACAACTGACATGGCGGATGACAGGATGAGGAACAAGGATCTCGACAAGAACATGGGTGGAGCAGGTCAGAAGAACCAGGGCAACTACGGACAGCAGAGTCCTGGTCACAACCAGCAGGACGAGGACGACTTCACCAGCGGCCAGCGTGACGCGGGCCAGCGCGGCGAGCCAAAACACATGAAGGACGACTTTGGCACTGCCGGAACGTCCGGAACCTCAGGCTCTCGCCAGAGCGGCGGCGGCGGCCAGGACCGCGACAATCTTTAATCAACTAATACTCTCTTCTTTTCTGCTTTGAGCACGGTTCGCCGTGCTCTTTTTTTATTTGATTCTTTTCGTGCTGCCGTCGCCGCTGATTGACTTACTCATGCCGCGGGCGACGCGCTCGGCTTCGGCAAACACGCGCAGAAAATTCTCGCCCAGGATCTTGCGAATGTCGCGTTCGCTGTAGCCGCGTTTCAGCAGCTCGTAAGTTATGTTCGGCAGCATCGAAACGTCACGCGCGCCTTCCGGCATGTCGTTCGCGCCGTCGAAGTCGGCGCCGATGCCGACGTGATCGATGCCCGCGACTTTCACGATGTGGTCTATGTGATCGATGAGCTTCGAAATCGGCAGCGGCGGTAACGGATTCGCCGCCTCGAGTTTGTCACTCTCTTCCGCCAGCCGCTCGGGGTCGTCTTTGTACTTCGCATTGAGCGCGTCCTGCTGTGCCTTCAAACGCTTGTCGCGTTCCGCGCTCTGCGGGGCGACCGTCTTCTCGTCGACAAACACGCTGTAGAAGTTGACCTGCACCACGCCGCCGTTCTTGGCGATCCGTTTCAGCAGGTCGTCGGGAATGTTACGCGGCACGTTGCTGAGCGCGCGGGCAGAAGAGTGTGAAGCGATGATCGGTGCTTTGGAAACATCGAGCGCATCGCTGATCGTATCGTCCGAGACGTGCGACACATCGACCAGCATTCCGAGCCGGTTCATCTCGCGCACGACTTCGCGGCCGTAGTCGCTGAGGCCCCCGTGCTTCTTCTCGCCGCGGCCGGCGTCGGCCCAGTTGTTGGTGTTGTTCCATGTCAAGGTCATGTAACGAACGCCGAGACGATAAAACTCGCGCAACGTGGGCAATGAATCTTCAATCGCGTGCCCGCCCTCGATGCCCATCAACGCCGCGATCTTGTTGGTTCGTTTCGCGCGGCGGATGTCGGCGGCGGAAGTCGCAAACATCAGCTCGCGTGGGTGTCGTTCGACGGCGCGATAGACGGAATCGATCATGTCGAGCGTACGCCGCGCGGCGCCGCCGTGTTGGACGTACCACGGTTTGACGTAGAGCGAGAAGAACTCGGCCGTGAGTCCGCCCTGCTTCATGCGCGCGATGTTCGTGCGGTACGGCGCTGGTGGCTCGCCGCCGAGATCGAAATCGTCGTTCGTCATCGGCGTGGTGACGTCGTTGTGCGTGTCGATGACGATCGCGCGACGGTGAATGGCAAGGGCGCGCTGCCACAAACGCTCGTCACGCGGCTCGCGGGTTTGTGCAACCGCCGCCGAGCCCGCCACATTAACCACGACGGCCACGAACAAACAGACGGCTGCGGCCCGAAGTGAGTCATTAATTGTCATGGAAAGCAATGATAGCACGGCGATGAAATGTGGCGAGCCACGTTGTTACTTGAGGTGCAGAGCATTATTATCCGAACACGATGTCGATCCTGATTGCAGAAGACAACATGGCCCAACGCCACTACCTGCGCGAGATTCTCGAGAAGGAATTTCCGGCGCATGTGCCGGTGTTCGAGGCGGCTGACGGCGAAGAAACCGTTAAGCTGGCGCTCGGTGAAAAGCCGGAAGTTTGCATCCTCGACATTCAGATGCCGAAGCTCTCGGGCGTCAAAGCCGCGCGCGCGATTTGGCGCGACTTTCCCACCGCCCGCATCATCTTCTGGACGCAGTTTCCGCACGAGATCTACATCAACGAGATTCGCAAGATCGTGAAGTCGGTCGACCCGCCGCCGGCCTACGGGTTCATTCACAAGAACAATCCCGAATCGCGCTTCCTGCGTTTTGTGGCGGCGGTGCTCGAAGACGGCGCCGACATGATCGATCCCGCTTTCAAAGACTCGTTCAAGCGCCCGTTGCTGACCGAGTTTGAAGCGGAAGCGCTCTACTATCTCGCGCTCGGACTTTCAAACTGGGCCATCGCGCGCAAGTGTTCGCTGAGTTTGCGTGGGGTTGAAAGCCGGCTCGCGACGCTCTACGAAAAGTTGTTCGTGACGGTCGCCGAAGGCACCGAACAGGAGGCCTACGAAAAACTCGCCTACAACATTCGCACGCGCGCGTTCTTCGAAGCGCTGCGACGCGGACTGCTGAACAGCGACGAGCTCGAAAAGGCCGCGGGCGATCTGGAAGGCTGGCTCCAGAAAGACCAGAAGCGTTTCGCGGAAGAGCAGAAACGCGAAACCGCCGCTAAGAAGAATCGATGAGATCCGTGTTTCGGTTTCGACTGCCGGCGATCCTTCTCCTAATCATCGGCTGTCTGTTTCCGATTTACTTTCAAAACTCGTCGGCACAAACCCCGGACGCGCAGCCGCAAGCATCACCTTCGCCATCACCTTCTCCATCTCCTTCACCGTCGCCGACCCCGATCACGGGCCTGCATCAGTGGGGCGCGGTCACGTTATTTCACGGACTGCCTTCGGACCGCGTGCACGCGATCACGCAGACCAGCGACGGCGCACTGTGGTTCGGCACCGAAGCCGGCCTCGCTAAATTCGACGGACGCAGGACGCAAACCATCAACGATCCGGCGCTCCCCGCGGGCCGTGTGCTCGCGCTGCAAACTGCTCCCGATGGCACGATGTGGGTGGGTACCGAATCGGGCGCGGCCCGGTTCAGCGGCGGCGTTTTCGAAAGAATCAAGGAAACTTCGGCGCAGGCGGTCTCGGCCATCGTCACGGTTGAGGGAGTGACGTTGCTGACGACCGAGCAAGGCAACGTGTTTGAGTGTCGCGCGCGGCCCGGCGCGGCGTTGGAAACGCGCGCGCTGCTCAACGAGCGATTGCAGACCGCCGACCGCGACCGTCCCGGTCCACTCGCGATCACGAGCATCAGCAAAGTAAACGATCGCCTGTTCATCGGCACGTTGGGCCGCGGCGTGCTGGAGCTGGAAAACGGCCGCGTCAAAGAACCGCCCGCGAAACCCGCGACCGCTTCCGTCAACGCGCTCGAGCGCAGCCAGGACGGCAAGCTTTGGGCGGGCGGCAAAGCACGAAAAGAAGAGCCCGGCGCGTTTTCCGGCAGCGACGCCGCCACACTGAAACGCTTCGACGCGCCGACCGGCCCCGTGTCGACGTTGAAATCGATCGGCGACGAGCTGTGGATCGGCACGGACGGACGGGGCGTGTTTCGGGTGGCGAAAGGAAAGACTCAGCGCTTCACGTTTGACGGCACGGCGGGTGGCCTGCGTTCCGATCATGTTTACGCGATCTTTGTCGATCGCGAGGGTGTGATCTGGTTCGGCACTGACCGGGGCGTCTGTCGCTATGATCCGCAAGCGCCGCGCGTTGAACCCGTCGGCGACAACAGCGACAGCAATTTCGTGCGCGCGCTTTTTCAGACCAGCAGCGGCAGAACGATCGCCGGCACGAACCGCGGACTGTTCGTTTACGACGAGAAAGCTGCTATCTGGAACACCGTCCCCGGGCTCGGACAGAACATCATCTACGCCGTCGCCGAAGATCGAACGCAGCGACTGCTGGTCGCCGCGGTCAGCGGCTTCTACGTCTCGCCAAAACAAGCGACGCCGCTTGAAGATCAACCGTTCGCGCGGCTGGAGTCAGGTTCGCTGGCGCCTGACGGCGTCGGCAGCGTGCGCGCGATTGCACAGTTCAACGGCGCGACGTACTTCGCTATCTTCGGGCGAGGCGTCGAGCGGATCGACGGCGGGCGTACTAGCCTGGCGTGGGCCAACGGCACTCCGGCGACGCGTGAAGTCATCAGCCTGCTCGCCGACGGACAGGAGCGACTGCTCATCGGCACGGCGAAAGACGGCGTGTTTGCCTCCGACGGAAAAACGATTCGCGAGGAACCGGCCTTTGCGATTTTGAAAGGTCCGGCGGTGCGTTCGATGGCGCGGACGCCGGACGGGTCGCTGTGGTTCGGTACGTCAGCCGGCGTCTATCTTTGCCGTACTGACGGCAACTGCACGCTCGCGCTGCAAAACGTCGATGCGCGTTTCGTGCTCGCGGGCCAGTCGGAACAAGTGAATGAAGTGTGGTGCGGCACACGCGGAAACGGATTGGTGCGGATTCTGTTAGACCCGGAAGTCGGGCCGGTCGTTTCCGAACTCGATTCCGAGCAGGGTTTGCCGTCGCAGAACGTCTTCGCCGTGTTGCCGCAACGCAACGCTGGCGGAAATGAAATCCTGCTGATCGGCACGACGCGCGGCATCGCGCGCTACCAGCCGGGCCGCTCGGCTCCGACGCTGTCGGTGACGCGCCTGCTCAGCAAGCGCGTGCACGCGCCCTCGGAGCTACAGGCGGGTTTGAATCTCGAATATCCGCAGAACAGTTTGCTGCTCGACGTGACGGCCATCAGCAGCCGCACCTTTCCCGAGCAGTTTCAATATGCGTTTACGTTGACTGACAGCAAGGGGCAGACGGTCAAACAGAAACTTGCGCGCGATTCGCAGTTCACGATGGAGGGTCTGAAGCCGGGCACGTACAAGGTGACCGCTCGTGCTTTCACGAAAGACCTCACGCCCTCGTCGCCACTGACGTTTTCGTTCACGGTGGCGAAGGCGCCTTTTCCGTGGACGTCGACGGCGCTGGCGATTCTGCTCGCGCTCGCCTTGCTCGCGCTCTTGTGGGCCATTCTCGAGCGGCGCCGGATCGTGGCGACCAGCGCGGCGCTCGTTTCCGCAAACCGCGAGCTCGCCGACGCGCGGCTCAATCTCGCCAACGAAGCCGAACGCGAACGCGGACGCATCGCCCGCGACCTGCACGATCAGACACTCGCGGATCTGCGTCACCTCGCGTTGTTGACCGATCAGATCAAGACGAACGGCGAACCGTCAGGCAAACAAACTGCGTCGCTGCGCGGCGAGATCGAGTCGATCTCGCAGGAAGTGCGGCGCATCTGCGAAGACCTGAGTCCGTCCGTTTTGCAAAACGTCGGCTTTGCGGCGGCGCTCGAGTTTGCTTTGTCGCACGCGGTGCAGGATGCGCCTCCCGAAAAGCGGTTTGACTACGAGTTTCATTGCGACGAGGCGATTGAAGAACGCAGCGACTTGCCGGCGAGCGTGCAAATGCAGATCTATCGCATCGTGCAGGAGGCGGTGAACAACATCTGGCGGCACGCGGGCGCGACCGAGGTGAAGATGTTTGTGAACAGTTCCACGCCCAGTGATTTCTCGCTGCGCCTCGAAGACAACGGGTGCTCGTTTGAGTCCGAACCGACAAACTCCGAGGGTCGCGGGCTGGCGAACATGCGCGCGCGCGCGGGTCTGATCGACGCGCAGATCTCGTGGGAGCCGCGGGCAGGCGGCGGGACGGTGTTTACGTTGCGCAGAAAGACGGCGCGTTCAGGAGTGGGGGCAAATTGAAGCCGGAACTGTTGCACATCGCGGCGGAAGTCGCGGCGGCGATCGCCGCGAGCCAGCCGGTCGTGGCGCTCGAATCGACCGTGATCGCGCACGGCTTGCCGCGGCCGGTGAACCTCGAAACCGCGAGACGTTTGGAAAGAATTGTTCGCGAGGCGGGCGTAGCGCCCGCAACGATCGCCATCGTCAACGGCAAACTGACAGCCGGACTAAACGAAGAACAGCTTCAGTTTCTGGCGGAATCCTCGGCCGTCAGGAAGATCAGCACTCGCGACATTCCGATCGCGGTTGCCCGCGGTTGGACCGGCGCGACGACCGTCGCGTCGACCACGTGGATTGCACGGCGCGCGGGAATCAACGTCTTCGCGACGGGCGGCATCGGCGGCGTTCATCGCGGCGAGCTGCCGGACGTTTCCGCCGACTTGCCGGAGCTCGCGCGCACGCCCATCGTCGTCGTTTGTTCGGGTGCAAAGATCGTGTTGGATTTGGCCGCCACGCGCGAATGGCTCGAAACGCACGCCGTCACCGTCGCCGGCTACCAGTGCGACGAACTGCCGGCCTTCTATTCGCGCCGCAGTGGATTGCCGGTCGATGTTCGTGCTGACTCTGCCGAACAAGTCGCTGAGATATTTCGCACGCAGCGAGCTTTGGAAATCTCCTCAGCCTTGCTCGTGACGGTGCCCGTGCCGGAAGAATTCGAAGTCCCGGCCGAACAACTGCAGGCGACACTCGACGAAGCCCTCGCTCGAGCCGAACGCAACCAGGTCAGAGGTCGCGAACTGACACCGTTTCTGCTGAGCGAAATGGCGCAACGCAGCGGCGGCGCCACGCTCCGCGCCAACATCGCCCTACTCGAAAACAACGCGCGCGTCGCCGCGGAGATCGCGCACGCGCTCGCCCGTTTCACATAAAACGCAATCGCCCAAAAACATTCGTTGACTTTGATTCTCGCCTTAAATATTCTGCACGCCATTCTTCCTTGGCTGGAGCCCTGAGCCTCTGCGTCCTCGCAAACTCGCAGTCCAGCCTCGTAACAAAATCTTCTGTGAAAGCATCTGTAATTAGCAGCGTAAACACCCATGAAGAAACAGCCGACCAAACGAACCCGAAAAAGGCGCGAGAACAACGCCCCCGAACAAACCGCGCCACACACCAAACTCCCGGAAAGCGATCCCAAACGGAAACCGTTTGTGCCGCAAAATCTCGACCGGACCGTGATTGCGATTCCGCTGCTGGAGGCGCTCAAGAAAGAGGAAGAGGAATTAGCCAAGGATCCCACCAGGAAACCCGAGCCGCACAAGGTAATTATCGACCTTAATCTCGAGTTTCCCGGTGGCCGAGACGCGGCGCGCGATTGGGTAATCAAGGCGATCAGGAGACTCACTCCTGCGAGCGCAAAGTATCAGGCGTTAAATGAAGCCAAAAACCAGCACGCCGCGCAGTATGTTTTCGCGCGGCTTGAAGGCGAGGTGATTCGTAAGCTGGTCCGGCTCGATCACGAGGAACACCGCAGGCAGCAACGAAAGGGCGCGACCGCGGTGCCGCTGGCGATTTTCCATATCTGGCCTGACTTCAAGATCAAGGTCCTGATTAATCGTTCCGTCAGTACCGTAAAGGCAGACGCCGCGCGAGCATCGTTCGCCGCGTTCGGCGAACAGATCGTCTGGGCAGTTCTCGATTCGGGGATCGAGGCAGATCATCCACATTTCAAAGCGCACGAGAACCTCAAACTCCCGCCGCCACTGGAACACAAGGACTTCACCGAAGAAAACAACCCGACTAACGATCCAAACGGGCACGGAACGCACGTCGCCGGAATCATCGCCGGTGAGCTGCCAGCCACCAACAAGAAAAAGAGATTGGCCTACGTTCGGAACCGGGATGAAAACGGCAACATCACTTACAACAAGATGGAGATTCAGTCGATTTCCGGCATGGCGCCGAAATGCAAACTGGTCAGTCTGCGTGTCTTGAACGACGAAGGTGAGGGCGATGTAAGCAGTCTCATCGCGGCCATTTCGTGGATTCAGGAGATCAACGGTCACGGACGGCGGCTGCTGATTCACGGCATCAACATGAGCGTTGGTAACGACTTCGAACCGGAATGGTTCGCTTGCGGCCAAAGCCCGCTGTGCGTCGAGGTCAACCGCCTCGTCAGCTCTGGTGTCGTCGTCGTCGCGGCCGCGGGTAATTCAGGGTATGGCTCGCTGCAAAGCACGTTTACGGGAGAGGTCCAGGCGGGCTTGTCGTTGACGATCAACGATCCTGGTAACGCGGACAAGGCAATCACCGTCGGCTCGACTCATCGCGACATGCCGCACATTTACGGCGTCTCTTATTTTTCTTCCAAAGGTCCGACGGGCGATGGACGAGCGAAACCTGACCTCGTCGCGCCGGGAGAGAAAATCGTGTCGTGCGCCGCGGGCAGCGTCAGAGAACGCGTCAAAGCGGAGGCCGGCGATTGTGATTACACGGAGGACAGCGGCACGAGCATGGCCGCGCCGCATGTGTCG
>Ga0081539_10002960_pt1 | contig 22311 bp, 30 predicted proteins | sample TabmetS4T2R2_FD_71023 | JGI IMG/M metagenome (GOLD analysis project Ga0081539, IMG submission 71023) | Tabebuia heterophylla rhizosphere microbial communities from the University of Puerto Rico - S4T2R2 | ecosystem: Host-associated > Plants > Roots > Rhizosphere ...
ACGGTGATCGCATCTCGGGGGTCCGAGCCTTTCCCTCGTACGAGGAAGCGGTCGCTGCGGCGCGGGGTGCGGGCGACAAGCTCAGCCCGCGTGCTTCGACGACCCCGCCCCCATCTCGCCCAGCCACGTGACGATGTTCTCCTTGCGGGTGTCGAGGGCGCCGGCGATGTCGAGTGGGGTTCCGTCGGCGTAGTCGGGGATCCAGTTGATGTCGGCTCCGTGGGCGAGGAGGCGCTCGGCGGTGCGGCGTTGGCCGCCGTGGCAGGCCTGCCAGAACGCGTTGTTGATCTCCTCGCGTGTCGGACGCGGGTCCCCTGTGAGGAGCTCGTCGACGCGCGCGAGCAGGCCCAACGCGGCCGCCTGCCAGAGGGTCTCGACGCGGGCGCCTCGCGTGACGAGCAGGCGCGCGACGTGCCAGCAGCCGTAGCCGACGGCGTTCGCCAGCGGCGTACCGGCGATCGAGCCGCCGGGCGCCTCGATGTCGGCGCCGCCGTCGATCAGGGCCTCGGCGACGTCGACGTCGTCGCTGCTGGCGGCCCAGTGCAGCGGCGTCTCCGAATGCGGCATGCCGAGCGGCGATCCGTTCGGGTCGGCTCCCGCGTCCAATAGCACTCGGACCACGGCGGGGCCGTTGGAGAAGTAGCCGGGCCAGTCGGTCGCGACGTGGAGCGGGGTTCGGGACCCGCGGTTGCCCACGAGGTGCGCCGATGCGAGCTCGGGGTTCGCGGCCAGCAGCTCGTTCAACGCGCTCAGATCTCCCGTGCGTATGGCCTGGATCAGTGCGACGGCGACGGGATCGTCGCTGCGGATCTCGCTCATCTGACGGTCAGTTTGCCCTGCATCCCTCCGGCGCGATGCCCGTCCACGGAGCAGTAGTACACGTACTGACCAGGCGGGAGGTTCGCGGTGGCCGTCGCGGTGCCTGCGGTCACCGTCTTGGTGTGAGCGAGGACGCGCGTGCCCTTGGCGATGGTGATGTTGTGCGGTAGCGAGGACTTGTTCACGAGGCGGACGCTGAGCCGCCCGGCGCGGACGGTCGCCTGCTTCTCATCGAAGGCCAGGCCGCCGGATGGATCTGCGCTCAGGTTCAGCGCGCCCGCCGTCGCGGCCGAGGCCGCCTGCGCGCCCTCGCCCTCGGTCGCGCCCTCCTCGCCGGCGGTGGTCACCGCCGTCGTGGCGGTGGCGGCAACGAGCAGCGCGGAGGTCAGCATGACCAGCCGCGAGCGCCCGGCCGACCCGGGGAAATCCGGGTGGGTGATCCCGTAGAAGCCGAGGAGGACCGCCCAGGCGGCCAGCGCGCCGCCGGCGATGTAGAACGGGACCTTGCTTGGAGCCGACGCGAACACCCACGCGGCGCTCGCCACGCTCCTCGGGTGCATGCCGCGAGCGTAGCGCTACGCGCCGCCCCCGACCAAGCGTCAGCCCTTGCGACGTGAGGCGACCTGCAGCGGCAGCGCGCGCGAGACCACGAGGCGGCACGCCGCGCCCGGCCTCGCGCACGGGATCACCGGCTGGTCTCCGACTCCGCCGTCCAGGTCCTGGCTTTCCAAGGGCGCCGCGCCGCGCAGCCAGAAGACGCGGTCGGCGTCGAAGGCGGCGCCGAACGCGAGCGAGCCCGCGGGGCGCACGCCGAGCACCGCGCGCGATCCGGAACGCTGGACGGCCAGCGTGGTCTGGATCTCCTCGCACGGCGACTGGGCCAGGAGGAACGCCACTCCCCCACCCGAGCCCGCGGTCGGCGAGAGCGGTTGGCGGAACCCGCAGGCGCCGCTCAGATAGCCCTCGGCGAACGAGACCTCGTGCCCCGCCCCTCCGGGACGCAGGGACGAGGTGCGCAGCTCGACGCCGGGACCCGCGCCGTACGGCGGCTGGGAGAGCCGCCACAGGAAGGCGACGGACCGGGCTCCGAGGTCGAGCGCGTCGACGCTCGAGAGCGGACGGGTCGAGCACGTGCGGAACGGGCACTTCGGCGCCGTCCCGCCCCGCAGGCGAACGGGCGCCCGGGTCGTACGACGCCAGAGGACGATGCGAGCGTTCCCGCCGCGGTCCGGAGCGACGACCGCGGCGACCGACCGCCCGTGCACCGACGGCGTGGTCAGCGACAGGCCGGAGGCTTGCGACAACCGCAGCTGGCGCGGTCGCGCATCGGAGCGATCGAGGTCGAGGATGTACGGGCGGCAGCCGCGCGCCATGCTGAAGTCGACGGTCGGGAGCACGTACGAGAGCGTCCCGTCGGCCGCGCAGCGCGAGTAGGTGACCACCGCCCCGCCGCCCGCGCCGCGCCCGACGTCAGCGTCGAACGGCACCGCGCGATCGCCGACGGGCAGGACCCGCAGGCCGCGCGCCGCCGACCACTCGACGAGCTCGAAGCGCCCCGTGGCGGCCACGCGGCGCGAGAAGACGACGTGTCCGCCAGCGGCGCTCGGCGCCACCGCACCGGTGGCGTCGGCGAGGTCGGTTGCCGCGACGGGGACCTCAGGCAGCGGCGACCCGTTCGCCGCGGCCGAGGCCGGGACGGCCAAGAGCACCACGACCAAGGCGAGAAGGGCGTTTCGCATGGCACCTCAACGCGTCGCGCGCGTGAAGGTTGCGCGGCTCAGGCGGCCGCGGCGAGCACGACGCGGTCGCGTCCGGCCGCCTTGGCGCTGTAGAGCGCCCGGTCGGCCTCGGCGATGAGCTCCTCCGAGCCCGCTACTCCATCCCAGGTCACGAGCCCCGCGGAGAACGTCTGCCCTCCGGGCATGCTCTCGCGCAGCCGCGCCAGGAGCGCCTCGGCCTCCACCGCCCCCGCGCCGGGAAGCAGCAGGATGAACTCCTCGCCGCCGTATCGGGCCAGGAGGTCCGTGGTGCGCAACCGCGCGCGCCAGCCGGAGGCGCACGCCTTCAGCAGCCGGTCGCCCGCGAGATGCCCGAACGCGTCGTTGAAGCGCTTGAAGTGGTCGAGGTCCAGCAGCGCGACGGCGAACGACTCGCCGCTGCGGCGCGCCCGTTCGATCGCCAGCGGCAGCTCGCTCGTCCACGCGCGCCGATTCGGCAGCCCGGTCAGGTGGTCCACGGTGGCGAGCGCCTTCAGCCGCGCGGCCTGCGACTCGACGTGGCGCAGCAGCTGCGCCATCCGCGTGACCACGAGCATGAACAGCGCCACGGAGCCGACCACGATCGCGACGCCGTCGGTCACCTTCCCGCGCGCCACCTCGACGGCGAGGATGCCGGGCGCGATCAGCGAGGCGACAGTCAGCAGACCGAGCAGGACCGGGCTGAGCCGGGGCTCGGCCGGCTGCGGCTCAGCGACCTCGCGCACCGACGGGTGCAGCGCCGACGCGCCGCACAGCGTGTAGGCCACCAGGAAGACGATCTCCAGGATGCGGTTGGCCAACGGGCCCGTCTCCCATCCGGCCTGGTTGATGACCGCCCACGCCGCGTCGCCCGCGAGGAAGACGGCGATGGAGGCGCCCAGCAGCCGGAACGTCGTGCTGCGCACGCCCGCGCCGAGCACGAGGCGGACGAACAGCGCGAGCAGCGCCACGTCGCCGATCGGGTAGGCGATGCTCACGACGTGCCCGAGCACCCCCATGCTCGGATCGGCGGCAGCGGGCCGGACGACGAAGACCCAGGACAGCAGCCCGAGGCCGGTGGAGATCGTCGTGGTGTCGACGAGCGTGCCCCAGTCGCGCCCCGCCGTGCGGCGGCGGATGATCATCACGAGGGCGATCGCGAAGGCGGGGTACAGCCCGACGTAGAAGGCGTCGGCGATCGATGGGTAGCCCTGGTCGGGATTCAGCCGGAAGATGATCGCCTCGACGAGGCTGCCGGTCGCGTTGGCGGCGATGCCGGCGGCCAGCCAGCGCCACGGCGCCGCGGGGTCGGGGCGATTGCGGCGCACGCCGAGCAGCAGCGCGCCCGAGGCGGCGTATCCGACGCCGACCGCCCAGCCGGTCTGCAGCCAGGTGTCGGATGGGCTGAGGATGTACAGCGCCGACGCCGTGAGCGCAGCGCCCAGGTACGTCCGAAAGGACATCCATCGCATCGGCCCGGTGATCGGAGGTCGGGCGGCGAGGTTGAGCGCTTCTGGCCCTCAGCCGCTCAACCGCCGACGGGGCCGACGGCGGGCCACGGTGCCGTCCTCGCCGATCGGGCCAAGCGAGAGCGACAGCAGCCGGGCGGTCTCGGTCTCGCCGACGCGGGCGACGAGCCAGTCGCGCGTCGCGACCGATGCCGCGGCGGCGCGCTGGCGCAGCTCGGCATTCGGGTGTCGTTCGGCGGTGAGGTCGGCGCCGAGAAGCAGCGCCGCGGCGATCTCGTCGTCGGAGCGGTCATCGCCGCGTGCCCGCGCCTGGTCGAGCATCCGCGCCACGTCGACGGCCGCGATCTGCTCCTCGGTCGGGCGCGCCGTCGAGTACCGGCGGGCACCGAAGATGCGGCCGAACCGGCTCACCGCAGATCGGCGACGACAACGGGGATCGGCGTCTGGCGGCCGCCGACCTGGAGCGTGCGGCGATCGGGGCGCGGAAGCAGGGCTTCGACGTCGTCGTGCACGTCGGCGGCGACCACGAGCTCGCCGCTGCGGGCGCTCTCCTGCAGGGCCGCGGCGACGTTGACCGGATCGCCCAGCGCGGTGAAGTCGACGACCTCGGTGCCGACGTTGCCCACGTAGGCCAGGCCGGCGTTGACGGCGACCCCGACCGTGAGCCAGGGCGCCCCCGAGCTCCCGTAGCCGACGCCGCGCAGGATCTCGAGCCCGGCGTCGACCGCCTTGCGGCGGTACTCGGGGCCGGCGACGCCCGGGAGGAACAGCCCCATGGCCTCGTCGCCGATGAGCTTGTCGATGAGGCCGTCGTGGCGCAGCAGCACCTCGGTCGCCACACCGTAGAAGCGGTTCAGCAGGCCGGCGTACTCGCTTGCGCTGGCGCGCTCGCCAAGCGCCGTCGAGCCGCGCACGTCGGCGAAGAGGACGGCGACGTCGACCTCCGCCCCGCCCGGCGGCAGCGCGTCGCAGCAGCGCGTGCACAGGTTGGGGTTCTTCCGCGACGGCGCGAAGCCGGCCACCCGCCCGATCCGGCCTCCGATGCCGGCGAACGGATTGCCGCAGACCTTGCAGCGCGGCGCCGACGGCACGTGGCGCCAGATGCGCCGGCTGACGATCAGGGGCCGATGACCGGTCACCAGGACCTTCCGCCACTGATCCTCGGCGCTGCTCACCAGCCGATCCTCTCATGCGGGCGGAGGACGCCCGCCGCGTCACTTCACGACCGCGAACCGCAGATCGGTCAGCCGGCCGGAGTCCCTGACCCTGATCTTCTCCAGTCGCGTGGGCGGCCCGTCCGGGCGGTCGAGGAGGCGGGTCCCGCCGCCGAGGAGGATCGGGACGATGTGGACGACGATCTCGTCGAGGAGGCCGAGGTCGAGGCACTGGCGCGCGACCGTTGGCCCGAGGATGCCGACGTCGAGCTCGCCGGCGGCGGCCTTGGCTCGTGCGACCGCGTCCTCGACGCCTTCGGTGACGAAGGTCCCGGTCATCCAATCGGGCGTCGTCGCGGGTGGCGCGTGGGTCAGCACGAAGAGCGCGCCCTTCCAGGCGCCGCCGTAGACGCCGGGCCGCATCCGGTCCTCGACCTCGTAGGTCCCGCGCCCCATGACGATCGCTCCGGTGGCGGCCACGATCTCGTCGCGCGTCTCGCTGGGCTCCACGAAGTCGAAGACCCACTCCATGTCATCGCCGGGGGCGGCGACGTATCCGTCGAGGGACATCGCAAGGTGCCAGAGGACCGCTGTCATGGTCGTCAATATACTTAAGTAAATGCCTAAGCGACGTGCGACCCGCGAGCCGGTCGACGACGTCCTCCATGCCCTGGCCGATCCGAGCCGAAGGCAGATCGTCGAGCGGCTCATGCGATCGCCGGCTTCGGTGAGCGAGCTCGCCGCGCCGCTGCCGATGTCGCTGCCCGCCGTTCACCAGCACCTGCAGGTCCTCGAGGCCAGCGGGCTGGTCGTCTCGGAGAAGGTCGGGCGCGTGCGCACGTGCCGCGTGCAGCCGGCCGCGCTGACCGCCGTGGAGCGCTGGGTGATCGCCCAGCGCTCCACGTGGGAGCACCGGCTCGACCGTCTCGGCGAGTATCTCGGCGTGAGCACGCCATGACCGAGCGATCCGTCGAGCACGCGATCTTCGTCGTCGAGCGCCGGTACGACGCCGCGCCCGACCGCGTCTTCGCCGCGTGGTCGGACCGCGAGGCCAAGGCGCAGTGGTTCGGCAGCCCGCAGGACCGCTTCGAGCTCGACTTCCGCGTCGGCGGCCACGAGCTGCACGAAGGCATCGATCCGCGCGGCAACGCCTACACCTTCAAGGCGATCTACCAGGACATCGTCGAGCCCGAGAGGATCGTCTACACGTACGAGATGCTGCTGGGCGACACGCGGATCTCGGTCTCCGTCGCGACGGTCGAGCTGCGGCCCGACGCCGGCGGCACGCTGCTCGTCTACACCGAGCAGGGCGCCCTCCTGGATGGCCACGACACCCCGGCCCAGCGCCAGAACGGCATGGGCAGCCTCCTGGATGCCCTCGGCCGAGCGCTTAGAGTGCCGCCGTGAGCTTCGCCGTCGCCGCCGACGCCTACGACCGCTTCATGGGCCGCTACTCGGGGCCGCTGGCGCCGCGGTTCGCCGACTTCGCCGGCGTCCGCGACGGGCAGCGAGTCGTCGACGTGGGCTGCGGGCCAGGCGCGCTGACGACCGAGCTCGTGGCGCGGCTGGGCGCGGAAGCCGTCGCGGCCGCCGATCCTTCGGAGTCGTTCGTGGAGGCCGCGCGCGAGCGCCACCCCGGAGTCGAGGTGGCCGTCGCGCCGGCCGAGGCGCTGCCGTTCGCCGACGACGCCTACGACGTCGCGCTGGCCCAGCTCGTCGTGCCGTTCATGCGCGACGCGGTCGCGGGCCTGACCGAGATGCGGCGGGTCACTCGCCCGGGTGGCACGGTCGCGGCGTGCGCGTGGGACCACGGCGCCCGGCAGTCGCCGCTGGCGCCGTTCTGGCGCGCGGTCGACGACGCGCGGCTCGGCGCGCCGGACGAGTCGGTCCAGGCGGGCACGCGCGAGGGCCATCTCGCGCAGCTGCTGCGACAGGCCGGCTGCAGCGAGGTCGAGGACGGCGCGCTCGCCGTCCGCGTCGAGCACGCGACGTTCGACGAGTGGTGGCAGCCGTTCAGGCTCGGCGTGGGGCCGGCCGGCGCGCTGCTGGCGCGCCTCGACGCCGACGCCGCGGCCGAGGTGCGCGCGCGCTGTCGAGCGCTGCTCGGCGATGGTCCCATCGCGATCCCCGCCCGCGCGTGGGCGGCGCGGGGCCGCGCATGAGCGCCGAGAGCCAGGCCGTCCTCGAGCCGCTCAGCGAGGCGGCGATCTTCCTCGTCCTGGCCGTGGACGCGGGCGCCGAGGCCGCCGTCCGCGAGGCGCTCGCCGACATCAGCGGGCTGCGGCGCTCCGTCGGCTTTCGCATCCCCGAGGGCGAGCTGAGCTGCGTGACCGGGATCGGCTCGGCGCTGTGGGACCGGATGTTCGGCGAGCCGCGCCCGGCCGGCCTGCACCCGTTCCCGGGCTTCGCCGGCGCGGTGCACAGCGCACCCGCCACCGAGGGCGACCTGCTCTTCCACCTGCGCGCGCACCGCCTCGACCTGTGCTTCGAGCTCGCCCAGCGGCTCACCGAGCGCCTCGCCGGGCTCGCGCGGGTCGTCGACGAGGTCCACGGCTTCCGCTCGTTCGACGAGCGCGACCTGCTCGGCTTCGTCGACGGCACCGAGAACCCCGAGGGCGCCGAGGCGGCCGACGCGGTCCTCGTCGGCGACGAGGATCCGGCCTTCGCCGGTGGCAGCTACGTGATCGTGCAGAAGTACCTGCACGACCTCACGACCTGGGACGCCCTGCCGATCGAGGAGCAGGAGCGCGCGATCGGCCGCACCAAGCTCAGCGACCTCGAGCTCGCCGACGACGTCAAGCCGGCCAACTCGCACGTCGCGCTGACGACGATCGTCGACGACGACGGCACCGAGCACCAGATCGTCCGCGCGAACATGCCCTTCGGCCGCGTCGGCGCGCGCGAGTTCGGCACCTACTTCGTCGGCTACGCGCGCACCCCGGACGTCATCGAGCAGATGCTCACCAACATGTTCGTCGGCAAGCCGCCGGGCAACCACGACCGCATCCTCGACTTCTCCACCGCGGTCACCGGCACCCTGTTCTTCGTGCCGAGCGTCGGCTTCCTCGACGATCCGCCGGCGCCGGGCGCCGTGCAAGCGGCCGCGGCGCCCGAGCCGGAGCAGGGCGACGCGTCGCTGGGGATCGGCAGCCTCAGGCCCTGACCAGCGCGGCGCGCACGACGCTCCCGAGGCGCTGCGCCGCGGTCTCCAGCTCGGCCTCGCTGAGGTTGCTGAACGACAGGCGCATGCTGGCGTGCCCGCCGTCGCCGACGTGGAAGGGCGGGCCGGCGACGTAGGCGACGCCGGCCTCGAGCGCCGCGGGGCGCAAGGCGAGGACGTCGAGCTCGTCGGGCAGCGTGAGCCAGGTGAGGAAGCCGCCGGTCGGCTCGGTCCAGGCGCTCCCTTCGGGCATGTGCTCGCTGAGCGCCACCGACAGCGCGGACCAGTGCGACGCGTACAGCGCCCGGGCGGCCGGCAGGTTGCGCTCGAATCCGCCGGCGCGGCCGTACTCCTCGAGCAGGCGCTGGCCGAAGCCGCCGGCGCACTGATCGGTGTTGAGCTTGGCGGCGGTCAGCTCGGCGACGACCTCCGCCGGCCCGACCGCCCACCCGAGCCGGACGCCCGGGAACAGGCTCTTGGAGAACGTCCCGGCCTGCACGACGAGATCGGGCGCCATCGACCACAGCGTCGGCAGCGACGTGCCATCGAACGACAGCTCGCGGTAGGCGACGTCCTCGAAGATCAGCAGGCCGTGGCGGCGGCAGAGCTCGACGAGCGCGCGGCGGCGCTCGAGCGAGAGCGTGCGCCCGGTCGGGTTCTGGTACTCGGGGATCGTGTAGACGCACTTCGGGCGAGCGCCGCTCGCCAGGCGCTCGGCGAGCGCCTCGACGACGAGGCCGTCGTCGTCCATGTCGATCGCGACGAGGTCGGCCTCGGCGGCGGCGAAGGCCATCAGCGCGCCGAGGTAGGTCGGCGCCTCGACGACGATCGCATCGCCGGGATCGATCAGCGCCTGGCACATCAGCGCGATGCACTCCATCCCGCCGCTGGTGACGATCAGCTCGTCGCGCTCGGGGCGCCGGCCCTGCAGCTGCTCCTGGCGGTCGACGAGGTACTCGCGCACGCTGTCGAGGCCCGGCGTCGGCGTGTACTGCAGCGCCACCGCGGCGTCGTCGCGCACGAGCCGCCGGGCGATCTCGGCGAGCTCGTCGGTCGGGAACGTGGCGGGGTTCGGCAGGCCGCCGGTCATCGACAGCACGCCCGGAGGGCTGCCGGCGAGGATCGTCTTGAGCTCCTCGCCGGCGCGCAGCCGCGTGCGGCGGGCGAACTCAGGCATCGACGCGGAAGGCGAGCGCGCTCGGCTCGCCGCGGTCGAGGGCGGCGACGTGCTCGTCGAAGTTCGTCAGCGACGCCAGCGGCGCGCCGCGCTCCTGCGCGGCCAGGATCGCTCGCTCGCTGCGGGCGATCAGCTCGGCGGTGTCGAGCGCGGCGGCGATCCGCTCGGGCGGCGCGATGAGCAGGCCGTCGTCGTCGCCGAAGACGATGTCGCCCGGCGAGACCTCGACGCCGCCGCAGGCGATCGTCGCGCCGTGAGCGGCGCGCGAGACCACCGTGCCCGACCGCGGCGTCGTGCCCCGCGCGAAGGCAGGCAGCCCGATGCGGCGCAGGCCGCGCAGGTCGCGGCACAGCCCGTCGACGACGAGCCCGGCCAGGCCGCGCCGCTTGGCCTCGGAGGCGAAGAGCTCCCCGAACACCGCCCGCGAGCCGCCGTTCGTCGCGATGACGAGCACGTCGCCCGGCGCGGCTTGGGCGATGGCGGCCATCACCGGCAGGTGGTCGTCCTCGGCCACGACGGTGAACGCCGGGCCGGCCATCCGGACGTCGGGGATCATCGCCCGCACCGCGGGGTCGACGATCGGCAGCGTCTTGTCGGCGTCCGAGAGCGCGGAGACGTCGATTCCCAGCAGGCGGTCGATCACGTCGCACCTCCGAGCAGCAGCGTGTCGAGGCCGCGCGTCAACCCGACGAGCGTCGGCGCCCTGCGCACCGCGATCAGCGTGCCGGCCACGTAGGGCTCGGGCGTCCCGCCGGCGTCGTGGCGGATGGTCAGGCGCTCGTCGGGCAGGCCGAACACGACCTCGGTCGAGACCACGAAGCTCGGCAGGCGCACCGAGTGCACCTGCGCGCCGCCGACAGTGGCGCCGCGCGCCTCCTGCGGGCCGTGGAGCTGGGCGATGGGATACCCGAGCTCCGGGCTGCGGACCTCGCCGAGGCGCTCGGCGAGCTCGCGCGCCGTGCCGGACGGGACGTCGGGCTTCGTGGCGCTTGCGTAATCGACGATCTCCCATTGCGGCAGGTGGCGGGCGGCGAGCAGCGCGGCGGCCTGGCACATGGCCGCGGTCAGCGAGAAGTTCCCCGAGGCGATCACCCCGACCGAGCGCTCGCGGGCCGCGGCGTCGATCTGCGCGAAGTCCTCGGCGGTCAGCCCGGACGTCCCGATCACCACCGCCGCCCCGGCCTCGATCGCCGCCAGCGCGTTGCCCTTCACGGCGGTCGCCGAAGTGTAGTCGACGAGCACGTCGGCTCCGTCAACCGCCTCGGCCACCTGCGCGTGCACCGGCACTCCGAGCGGCTCGCCGCCGAGCGCCTCGCCGAGGTCGCGGCCGGCGGCCGACCTGGCGACTGCAGACACGAGCTCGAGGTCGGGCGCGGCGAGCACGCCGGCCACGAGCGCCCGCCCGGTCCAGCCGGTGGCTCCGGCGATGCACACCTGGGTCATGCGCGGACTCTACGGGCGTAGAGTGCAGACGCTGTGTCCGGCGTCCTCGCGCTCCCCGCGCTGCTGATGGCGCTCGCGCCGTACCACTCCACGGTCGAGCCGCTGCCCCAGCCCGTCCAGAAGCAGCTGAAGGCCGAGGGGTTCTGGCGCCGGAGCTGCCCGGTCGGGCTCTCGGGCCTGCGGCTGCTGACCGTCGCGCACTGGGGCTTCGACGGCAAGCGGCACACGGGCCAGCTCGTCGTCAACGAGGCGGCGGCCCGCCCGCTCGCTCGCGCCTTCGGCCGGCTCTACGGGCTGCACTTCCCAATTCGGCACATGCAGCTCGCCGACATGTACGGGCCGAAAGGCGAGCGCCCGCGCGACAACGACGTCACCGGCTCGTTCGACTGCCGGCAGGCGGTCCCCTCGCCGTGCACGGGCGGCCGCGGCACGGGGACGTGGTCGATGCATGCCTACGGCCTGGCGGTCGACGTCAACCCGCGCGAGAACCCGTACGTCGGCTGCGGCCAGAGCCGCGACCCCGCGGCGAAGCCCTACTTCAACCGCTCGCGCCACCTACGCGGGATGGTCACCCCGCGCGCGATCGCGGCGTTCGGCTCGATCGGCTGGGGCTGGGGCGGCGCGTGGACCGGCGACACGAAGGACTACATGCACTTCTCCTCCAACGGGCACTAGAGCGCGCGCTCGTAGTAGTAGGCGATCGGGCCGTCCGGCCGGCCACCCTCGCGGTTGACGAACCCGAGGCTCTCGTACAGCGCGCGGGCGGCGACATCGTCCTCGCTGGTGCCGAGGTCCATGTAGTCGGCGCCGCGACCCCGCGCCTCGTCGATCGCGGCGTTCATGAGCGCCCGTCCGAGGCCGCGGCCGCGCTGCTCGGGCGCGACGTACAGCTCGGCCAGGTAGCACTCGAGGCCCGGCGTCGTGATGGCCAAGCGGAAGCGCAGCACCGCCAGCCCGTCGGGCCCCTCACCCGCCAGCAGGATCGTCGTCTCGCCGCCGGCGAGCAGTGCGCGGACCCGGGCGGCGATCCGCTCGGGCCCCGGGGTCTCCTCGTCGAACTCGGTGTTGAAGTCGTGCATGAGCCGGCCGACGTCGTCTGCGTCGGCGGGTTCGGCGCGGCGAACGCGAGCATCGGACATCCGTCGTTTCTACCATCGGGCCGGTCGGGCTACGCTGGCAGGCGATGGCCGGCATCGATCGCCGCCGGTTCCTCTTCGTTGCCGTCGCCACCGGGGCAGGGCTGGCGAGTGGCGCGAGCGCGTGGGCGGCGCCGGTGCGCAGGCAGGCTCGCGCAACGACCTACCGCGCGCTCGTGCGGACGTTGCGCGCGGCGCCCGACGGGCGCTTCCGGCACGCCGATCCGCGCACGGCGTATCGCCGCTACGCGCGCTGGTACGCGGCGCAGCCCGACGCGATCCGCGCGCACGCCGACGCCGTGCTCGACGCGCTCGGGTCTCCCACCTACGCACAGCTGGCCGCACCCCATCGCGATCGCGCCACGATGGCGGCCGCGGTGGCGCTGGCCTGCATCGGCTGCGAGCCGCCGCTGGGCGCCGACGAGCGGCCCGACGTCCCGACGCTGGCCCTGGCATGAGCACGGTCCTGCCGCGGATCATCGATCTCGGCGCCGGCAGCGGCGTGCGGCCCGGCTCGACGGGCGACTACCGCTTCGACGACAACCGCCGCTACTTCGCCGAGACGAACACCACCTGGGTCCGGCTCTGGGCCGATTGGCCGACCCTGCAGCCCGATCCGGCGCGCGCTCCCGACGATCCCGAGGGTCAGGGCGCCGCGGTGCTGGCCGCGCTCGACGATCAGATCCGCGCCGCCAACGAGGACGGCGTCAAGGTGGTCCTGCTGCTGTATCGCTTCCCGCTGTGGGCCAACGGCATGGAGGCGCTCGGCGCCCAGCGCAACACCGACGCCGAGATCTCCTACGACTACCCCGACCGCATCGCGCCCGCCGACTGGGCGCGGTATGTCGCGGCGGGCCGCGATCCGGCGCGGGTGAACCCGAGCCGCCGCGCCCTGGAGTTCGCGATCCCGCCCGAGGGAGTCGGGGTCGGCAGCGCGTGGGCGGCGTTCTTCGAGTTCGCCTACGCCCGCTGGCATCGCGGCGTCGCCGGGTCGCGCCCCTACGTCCATGGCATCGAGCTCGTCAACGAGCCGAACTTCCAGCTGTGGCCGCAGCGCGCGCCGGCCCCCGGCGACGACCCGTTCGCCCTCGGCGATCTGACGGCGCAGACGACGGTGGCGCGGATGATGCAGACGGCGGCGGCGATCGCGGCGCGCTACGGCGACGACACGCTGACCTTCGCGCCGTCGTTCGCCGACAGCGAGCTCGGCGGCAGGACGGTGACCCAGTACGACGAGTTCGCGCCGCGCCTGCTCGATGCGCTGGCCGCGATCGGCCACCAGCCCGGCCCGACCGCCGGGTGGGCGCATCACAACTACACCGACCTCGAGCGTCGCTCGACCGACACGAAGGCCCAGCGGCTTCGGGCGCTGCTCGCCGGGCGCTGGACCGGCTACGGCGAGGTCGCCGCGCCGACGATCTTCATGACCGAGGGCGGCGTGCGGCTGTCGAAGATGGCGGCCTACTACCCCGGCGAGGACCGCCTCGCGGCACAGGCGCTGAGCTGGCGGCTGGCCTGGGATCGCCACCACACCGACGAGGGGGCGGGCGCCGGGATCGGGATGCTCGCCCAGTACACCACCTACGCGGACCCGCGCTTCGATTCGGGCCTGCTCGATCCGTGGCCGGCGGTCGTGCGCCGGCCGGCGTACGCGGTGTGGGCGTCGCTGCCGCGCTACGAGTGACCCTCAGCTGTACCAGCGGATGCGCGGCTGCGGGTCGGGGCGGCGGACGGTGCGGTGGGTGCCGCGCGGGCTCTGCGGGTTGCGGCGGGCGAAGAGGTGCTTGAACATGGTTGCATCCTAGAACGTATCGTCCTAGGAAGCAATCCTCTCGGACGTAACTTGGCGCGACGCAACTGGCCTCGACGGTTCTGCGGGTAGGGTCCCGACGTGGCCGAACGCGACGGCGTCGACACGATCCTCGAGCAGTGGCGGCGCGAGCGCCCCGACCTCGACCCCTCGCCCATCGGCGTGATCGGGCGCATCTCGCGCCTGGCGCGCGAGCTCGAGGTGCGCCTGGAGCGCGTGTACCGCGAGCACGGCCTGGAGTCCGGCTGGCACGACGTGCTCGCCACGCTGCGCCGCAACGGCCCGCCCTACCGGCTGCGGCCGACCGAGTTCGTCGACCAGCTCATGCTCACCTCGAGCGGGACGACAAAGCGCCTGGACCGCCTCGAGCAGGCCGGGCTGGTCACCCGCGAGCCCGACCCCGCCGACCGCCGCGGGACGCTGATCACCCTCACGCCCAAGGGCCTCGAGCTCATCGACAGCGTCACCGAGGCCCACCTCGACAACGAGCGCCGGCTGCTCGCCGGGCTCACCGAGGCCGAGCAGCGCCGGCTCGCCGATCTGCTGCGCAAGCTGCGCCTCGGTCTGCCCGACTCCTGACAGGCGCCACGCGGCCAGGTACGGTCGCCGGCATGACCGCCTCTCCCCTGCGCCTCGTCGTCGCCGGCGCCGCCACCGCGGCTGCCGCGCTCGCCCTCTCCGCCAGCGCCTCGGCAGCGGCGCCGAGCTGCAGTCGCGGAGGCGGCAAGGTCGTCGCCGCCTCGGCCAAGGTCCGCGTGATCAGCATCGCGAACAAGCCGCACGGGCAGGAGTCGCGCCGCGACCACATCCTGGGCTGCCGCGTCTTCACCGGCAAGCGCTTCGAGCTGTTCTTCGCGCGCGACTTCGGCCTGGACCTCATCGAGCACGACAAGTACGAGATCGTCGACGAGCGCTACATCGGCGTCCTGCGCGACTTCGAGGGCGGCGTGAGCGAATCGCGCACGGCCGCGACGTACGACACCTTCACGCGCAAGAAGCTGCGCACGAGCCAGCCGTGCGACGAGGTCGACACCGGCGACTTCAGCGGCGTCGAGGACGCGGCCTTCCTGCCCCGCGGCGGCCTGGCCTACGCCTGCGGGCGCCTGCGGATCTCCGACGCGAAGGGCGATCGCGAGCTCGAGCCGCCCGGCACCGACGTGCGCAACCTCGCCGTCTCGTTCAACACCCGCGGCTTCAACTCGCGCCTGTACTGGGTCGTCGTCGCCGGCGCGGTCACGACGCCGAAGTCGCTCGACCTCGGCTTCTGACGGGTACGGTCCGGGCGATGGCCACCGAACCCGCTTTGATCGTCCAGGTACCGCGCGGCGGCGCCGTCGACCGCCAAGTCGAGGCCGCCGCCCCGAACGATGACATCGTGGTCAGCGCGCTGGGAACCGGCGGCGAGGTGGTGCTCTCCGTGCCGTCTCCCGAGACCCTCGAGCGCGAGAGCGACGAGGTCCACCGCGTGATCGGGCAGGCTGGGACGGGCACCGAGCCGCTCGTCGTGGTGGTCGAGGCGGCCGACGAGCTGCGCGACGAGGAGCTCGCGCCGGTCGTCGAGGCCGCTCGGCACACGTCGCGGTCGGTGATCCTGCGGGTGCTGCGGGACGGGTGAGGGCCGTGCCCGAGCTTGCGCCGGCCATCCGCCAGATGATCGACGCAACCAACCGCGCCGACGACGAGGCGTTCCTTGACGCCTTCGCCGCCGACGCGGTCATCGACGACTGGGGGCGCACGTTCACCGGTCGCGACGAGATCGCCGGCTGGAACGCGCGCGAGAACATCGGCGTCCGCAGCCACATCGAGGCGACGAGCGTCGAGCCGCGCGGGGAGAAGATCGTCGTCGGCGTGCAGGTGACCGGGGACGGCTACAACGGGGGCGGGGCGATGACGTTCACGCTCGCCGGGGATCGCATAGCGCGGATGGTGATCCGGGGGTAAGGATCCGCGCCTAGGCACGGGCCGGCGGGCTGGCCGAACCGCGTGGGATTGGGGTCGGTTTCCGGACCTGATTCGACGCAGTTCGCGAACTGCCTCGGATAAGCGTCGGATTCCGGGGCTGATCCGAGGCGGTTCGAGCGCAGACGCGGACCCCAGACCTACGTCCGATCCGGATACGGATCGTTCACCGAGTCGCCGCCGCTCACGGTGTCCCACTGCCCGTTGCCGCACGACGGGCAGGGCGGGAGGTTCTTGGTCGACTGGACGTCGAGGTCGTAGCCGCACTGGGTGCAGCGGTAGGTGCCGGCGGAGGCGTCGCTTCCGGCGGGAACGGGATTGGCCATGGCTGCGCGTTTCCCGCCCGACCCGGACGTCAACCTCGCGCGAGGTCGACGATCAGCGCCGAGTGGTCGCTCAGGCCCGCGATGCGCCACTCGTGCGCATAGGCGCTCGCGATCGGGCGCAGGCCGTGCACCATCACGTGGTCCAGCCGCCAGCCGCCGCGGTTGTGGGCGAACGTCCAGCTCGCCTCGCGCTCGCCGTAGCCGTGCAGCGAGCGGAAGGCGTCGACCCAGCCGTGGTCGCGAAGCCGGCGAACGAGGGCGCTCTCGGCGGCGTGCCAGCGCTCCCCGCGCTCCGGGCGCAGGCGGCCGGAGCTGTCGTGGGCGAAGGTCAGCACCTCGCCGTCGGCCAGCTCGCGGCGCGGCGTGTTGAGGTCGCCGCACAGCACCCGTGGTCCACGGCCCGCGTCCGCGAGATACGCGAAGACCGCCTCGTGCGTGCGCACCTTCGCCAGATCGGGCGCCGGCGAGATCGGCGAGTGCAGGTTGACGACCTCGACGCCATCGACCACGCAGCAGAGCACGCGCTCGGGCCACGGGACGTGGGGAGGCGCCGGCAGGCGCTCGAGCGGCTCGCGCGCCGCGGTGAGCGCCCCGAGCAGCCGCCTGCCCGCAACCCGTCCCATCCCGTCGAGCGCCGTCTCGCACCCGATGAACCCCGCCTCCCCCAGCGCGCTGCGCCATAGCGGAAGCGTCCGCGCGGTCACCTCCTGCAGCGCCACGACATCGGCGCCGACCGCTGCGAGCACCGCCGCCTGCTCGGGCTGGCGGCTCACGCGACCCGCGACGTTCCAGGTGACCAGGCGCAAGACATGGACAATGCCCGAGTGGCCCAGAGAGCAGCGCTGCGCCGCGGCGACAGCGACGAGCAGCGCACCACCACCCTCGAGCTGTTCTACGACCTCGTCTTCGTCTTCGCCATCACACAGGTCTCGCACCTGCTGCTCGCCCACCTGACCTGGGAAGGCGCCGGGCAGTCGGCCATGGTGCTGCTCGTCGTGTGGTGGGCGTGGAACTACACGACCTGGGTCACGAACGAGCTCGACCCGGAGTCGATCGTCGTGCGGTCGCTGCTGATCGCGCTCATGCTCGCCAGCCTCGTCATGGCGATCGCGATCCCCGGCGCGTTCGGCGACCGGGCGCTGCTGTTCGCGGGCTCCTACGTCGCGATCCAGGTCGGCCGCCACCTCTTCCTGACCTTCGTCGCCGCCGAGCCGGGGACGATCGAGCGCGTGCGGGCCGGGCGGATCCTCGTCTGGTTCGTCGCCGCCGGCGCTCTGTGGATCGCCGGCGCGATCGCTGACGACGGCCTGCGCACCGCGCTGTGGCTCGTCGCCCTCGCGCTCGACTACGGGGCGCCGCTCGTCACCTACTGGGTGCCGGGCCGCGAGCGGGTCTCGCCCGAGGCGTGGGTGGTGGGCACCGAGCACTTCGCCGAGCGCTTCCAGCTCTTCATCATCATCGCCCTCGGCGAGTCGATCGTCGTCACCGGCGCCACGACGTCGAGCCTCGACCTGACCGTCGCTCGCGTCGTCGCCCTCGCGGTGGCCTTCCTGGCCACCGCGGCCCAGTGGTGGCTGTACTTCAACCTCGTCGCGAACATCGCCCAGCGCCGCCTCGCCCAGGCCGCAAATCGCACGCTGATGGCCCGCGATGCCTACACCTACCTGCACGTGGTGATCGTCGCCGGGATCCTGCTCGGCGCGGTCGGCGACGAGCTCGTCATCGCCCACCCGACCAGCGTGCTGCCCGACGGCGAGATCGTCGCCGTCGCCAGCGGCCCCGCGCTCTACCTCCTCGCCCACGTCGCTCTGCGTCTGCGGATGACCGGCACGATCAGCCCACGGCGCCTGATCGGCGCGCTCGCCTGCGTGCCCATCGGCCTCGTCGGGACGCTCGTGCCTGCCCTCGTCCTGGCCGCGCTCCTGCTCGCCGTGCTCGTCGGCGTGATCGTCGCCGACCAGGTGTCCGCGCACCGCCGCCGGCGCCGCGGCGAGCCGTCGCCGCTCGAACGGATCGCTGCGACGAGCTAGAAGAGCGCGGGGGCCAGCGCGCGGTAGTCGGCGGTCGGCGCGTGACCGTGGCCGACGGGCTGCACGCAGACGTGGTCGGCGCCGGCCTCGAGGTGCGCGTGCGCGACCTCGGCGATCTGCTCGGGCGTCCCGTGGGGGATCAGCGCGTCGATCAGCCGGTCGCTGCCGCCGGCATCGATGTCGTCGTCGGTGAACCCCAGGCGCCTGAGGTTGCGCCGGTAGTTGCTCGCCCGCAGGTACATGTCGGCGTAGGCGCGCGCCGCCTTGCGCGCGACGTCGTCGTCGGTCTCGACGACCACCGCGAGCTCCGTCGCGATGAGCGCGTCGGGCCCGAGCTGCTCGCGCGCCAGCCGCGTGTGGTCGGGCGGGACGAAGTAGGTGTGGGCGCCGAGGGATCGCCGCGCGACGAGGTCGAGCATCTTCGGCCCCAGCGCCGCCGCCGCGCGCTGCTCGCGCGCCACCGGCTCCTGCGCCGCGTCCAACCCGTCGAAGAAGGCGGCCATCGTGGCCAGCGGCGTCCTGTACTCGGCGGTCGCCTCGGGGTGGCCGACGCCGATCCCGAGCAGGAAGCGATCCGGGAAGTCGCGCGCGAGCTCGGCGTGCTGCGCGGCGACGTCGGCGGGCTCGTGCTGCCAGACGTTGAGGATCCCCGTGGCGATCGTCAGCGTCCTCGATCGCTCCAGGAACTCCCGCGCCTCGGCGAGCGACGGGCTGCTGCCCACCCAGAACGCGGTGTAGCCGAGGGCCTCGATCTCCGCGAGGTCGTCGAGGCCCTCCTGCCGGCGCCGCCAGATCCCGATCTTGCCCAGGTCCATAGCGGCAGCCTTTCACGGCTGCTCAGTCCTCGGTGCGCCGGCGGTACACGGCGATCGCCGCCGGGATGGTCGCGGCCAGCAGCACGGCGCACCAGATCAGCGAGCTGGCCACCGGGTGCTGCAGGGGCCACGCCGCGCCGTCGGGCGTCGCGGTCGGGTTGCCGAACAGCGTCCGGATGCCCGCGGCGAGCGCGCTCACCGGGTTCCAATCGGACACGTGCTGGAGCACGTTCGGCAGCGTCCCCGCCGGCACGAACGCGTTGGCGATGAAGGTCAGCGGGAAGATGACAATGAAGACGATGCCCTGAGCCGCGTCGGCCGAGCGGACGAGGCTGCCCAGGAGCATCCCCAGCCACAGCATCGCGAAGGCGACGAGGGCCAGGAGGCCGAAGCCGGCCAGCGCGTGCGGCACGTCGGTGTGGATCCGCCAGCCGACGATCAGGCCCGCGAGCGTCATCACGGTCAGGCCGAGCAGCGACGCGGCGAACTCGGCGAGCACGTGGCCGACGATGAACGCCGAGCGCGCCATCGGCAGCGAGCGCAGCCGATCGAGCACGCCCTCGTTGAGGTCGTTGGCCATGGACATCGCGGGCCCCATGACGCCGAAGGTCAGCGTCTGGATGAAGATCCCGCCCATCAGGTACTCGTGGTAGTTGCTGCCCGGCACCGCGATCGCCCCGCCGAAGACGTAGGCGAACAGCAGCACGAACATCAGCGGCTGGATCGTGACGTCGATCAGCTTCTCGGGGATCTGCCGGACGTGGGAGAGGTTGCGGCGCGCGAGGACGAGGCTGTCGCTCAGTCCGAAGCGCAGGTTGGCGGCGATGGCGGTCATCAGGCTGCGAGCTCCATGCTCGGATCGGTCAGGGTCAGGAAGACGTCGTCGAGGGTCGCCTCGCGACGGTGCAGGTCGGTGGTGTCGACGTTGGCCGCGTCGAGGGCGCGGACGACCTCGGTAAGCGGCACGCCGGGGCGCACGGGCGCGATGACGCGGCCGGCCTCGGCGTCGATCGCCGGCTCGTCGGTGGCGAACGGGCCCAGCGCCAGAGCGGCCGCGCTGAGCTCGTCGGCCTTGGCGACGGTCACCTCGAGCCGCTCGCCGCCGATGCGCGCCTTGAGCTCCGCGGGCGAGCCCTGGGCCGCGATATGCCCGCTGTCGAGGACGACGATGTCGTCGGCGAGGCGGTCGGCCTCCTCGAGGTACTGGGTGGTGAGCAGCAGCGTCGCGCCGTCGCGCACGAGCTCCTCGAGCAGGCCCCAGAGCTCGACGCGGCTGCGCGGATCCAGGCCGGTGGTCGGCTCGTCGAGGAAGAGGACCGGCGGCGCAGCGACGAGGCTGGCGGCGAGGTCGAGCCGGCGGCGCATGCCGCCGGAGAACGTGCGCACGAGGCGGTCGGCGACGTCGCCGAGGCCGAGGCGCTCGAGCAGCTCGTCGGCGCGGGCGCGAGCGGCTGCGCGCGGCAGGTGGTACAGGCGGCCGACCATGATGAGGTTCGCCCGGGCGCTGAGCAGGCCGTCGACCGTGGCCTGCTGGCCGGCGAGGCCGATCTTGGTGCGGACGATCGCCGCGTCGGCGACGACGTCGTGGCCAGCGACGGCCGCGCGGCCCTCGGTGGGCCGCAGCAGCGTGGTGAGGATGCGGACGGCGGTGGTCTTGCCGGCGCCGTTGTGGCCGAGCAGCCCGAGCACGGAGCCCTGGGGCACGGCGAGGTTCAGGTCGCGCAGCGCCCAGAAGTCGTCGAAGCGCCGGCCCAGGCCCTCGGCGAGCACGCCAGCGTGTTCTGTGGTTTCGTACGGTGTACGGTTCATCGTACGTCGTACGGTAGTAGTACACTGTACGAGATGTCAAGGCCCGAGCGAGAAGATCGCCGGCGGCGCGGTGACGAGGACGACGTCTTCGACCCGATCTGGGCCCGCCCCGAGCCCACCGGCCGGCGCGCGCCCCACTCGCGCGCCGACATCGCCGAAGCGGCGATCGCGGTCGCCGACACCGAGGGGATCGACGCGGTCTCGATGCGGCGCGTCGCCCGCGAGCTCGGCCTCGGGACGATGAGCCTCTACCACTACGTCCGCAGCAAGGACGAGCTCATCGACCTCGTCAGCGACGAGATCCTGAGCCGTCAGCTCGTCGACGACGCCGACCTGCGCAAGGGCTGGCGCCCCGCGCTGCGCGCGATCGCCGTCGCGACACGGCGCAACTTCGAGCGCCATCCGTGGATCCTCGGCGCCATGCAGCCGCGACCGCGCGCGGTGCCCGGCCCGAGCTCGCTGCGCCACTTCGACCAGTCGGTCGGCGCGGTCGCCGAGCTCGACGTCGACATCAAGACCAAGATGGCGATCGTCGCGCTCATCGACGACTACGTGTTCGGCTACAGCCTGCGGGCGTTCCTCGAGGGCTTGGAGCACCGGGCCGAGGAGGCGGACCCGGGTTGGGTGCAGGCGGTCTTCGACTACATGGCCGTCGAGCTGGAGACCGGCGCGTATCCCAACGTCGCGGACATCGTCGACGCCAACCGCGCCGCCGGGGGCAAGGACGAGGACCTCTCGCGGATGGCCCTCGACGAGGCGCGCTTCGAGTGGGGCCTGGACTGCGTACTCGACGGCATCGAAGCGCAGCTCAAGCGGCGTCGTGGAAGATGACGCCGAGCGTCGTGCGCTGTCCCGAGCGGACGGTCGCGACGCCGTGGCGCATGTTGGCGCGGTAGTAGCCGCGGTTGCCGAGCACCGGGCGGTGCTTGGTGGCGAAGATCAGGAACGCGCCACGCTGCAGGTCGATGACGTGCGCGCGTGACTGCGCGCGCGGACGTTGCTCGAGCAGCACGAACTGGCCGCCGGTGAAGTCCTCGTCGAGGACGGTGACCGCCTGCAGCGGGAAGGCGACCTCGCCGTAGATGTCCTGGTGCAGCGTGTTGTGGCCGCCGGGGCCGTAGCGCAGGATCAGCGGCGTGGGGCGCGCCTGCCCCGCGTCGTGGCAGCGCTCGAGGAAGTGGTCGAGGTCGCACGGGTAGTCGCGCGGCTCGCCGAGGCGCTCGGCCCACTCGTTGGCCAGCTCGGCGAGCGGCGGGTACAGCGCGTGGCGCGCGTCGTCGATGAGCTCGGGCAGCGGGTGGTCGAAGTACTTGTAGGCGCCCTCGCCGAAGCGGTAGCGGCGCATGTCGATCGTCGAGCGGAAGGTGCCCTCCTCGAAGGCCGCGGCGAGCTCGCGGCACTCGGCGGCCGTGTAGACCCGCGGGGTCTGGACGAATCCCTGCGCATCGAGGCTCTCGGTCAGCGCGGG
>Ga0081539_10002961_pt1 | contig 22311 bp, 14 predicted proteins | sample TabmetS4T2R2_FD_71023 | JGI IMG/M metagenome (GOLD analysis project Ga0081539, IMG submission 71023) | Tabebuia heterophylla rhizosphere microbial communities from the University of Puerto Rico - S4T2R2 | ecosystem: Host-associated > Plants > Roots > Rhizosphere ...
AGGCACGAAGACACGGAGTCTCGACTTCGATCACATGCATCCCAGGCCACGTGAGAGTCAGAAGACGAAATTGCTGCGTGCCTCCGTGTCTCTGTGGTTCGTGATCTTCGTTTGTGCCCTGTCGGTCCGTCTGGTTCACGTCTGGCAGATGCGCGGTACGCCGTTCTTCGACGCGTTGATGGGCGACGCGCGCGCGTATGACGCGTGGGCGCAGCGCATCGCCGGCGGCGACTGGATCGGCCACGACGTCTTCTACCAGGCGCCGCTCTATCCCTATTTCCTCGGCCTCGTCTACACGATCGCCGGCCGCGATCTGCTGATCGTCAGGATCGTCCAGGCGATGATCGGCGCCACTTCGTGCGTGCTCGTCGGCTACGCGGCGGGCCAGCTGTTCTCCACGCCCTTCGACTCTGCCCAGGGCAAGCGCACCGGTGTGGTCGCCGGGTTCGTCCTCGCGTTATATGCACCGGCGATCTTCTTCGACGGCCTGATCCAGAAGTCAGTGCTCGACGTGTTCTTCGCGTCGGCACTGGTCGCGTTGATCGCGGTCCGGCTCACACCTGACAGGTCGACTACGATCCCGGGGCAGCGGCGCGGACCTTTATTGTCCGCGGCAATCGGCGTGATGGCCGCCTGCCTCGCTCTGACCCGCGAGAATGCCCTCATCCTCGTCGCGATTCTCGCCGTGTGGATCTGGCTCACCCCCGCTGACCGCGGCGGCCGGCTGGTTCGCGTCGCCCTCTTCGCCGCCGGCGTCGGCATCGTCCTGCTGCCGATCGCTGTTCGCAACTCGATCGTTGGCGGCGGGTTCTATCTCACGACGGCGCAGTTCGGGCCCAACTTTTACATCGGCAATCACGCCGGCGCCGACGGGACCTACAGCTCCTTGCGCTTCGGCCGCGGCTCGCCGGAGTACGAACAGACGGATGCGACCGAACTGGCGCAGCAGGCGCTCGGCCGGACCCTGTCGCCCGGCGAGGTGTCGACCTACTGGACCAGCCGCGCGCTCGAGTACATCTCGGCGCAACCGGGTGACTGGCTCCGGCTGATGGCCCGCAAGGCCGCGCTCCTCGTGAACGCGCGCGAGATGCTCGATACGGAAAGTCAGGAATCGTACGCCGAGTGGTCGCTGCCGCTGCGCGTGCTCGGCCCGCTCACGCATTTCGGGATCGTCGTGCCGCTGGCCGTGCTCGGCGCGGTCATCGCCTGGCCGATGCGGTCGCGCCTGTGGGTGCTCTACGCGATCACGCTGGTATATGCGGCCACGGTCATCGTCTTCTTCGTCTTCGCGCGATATCGCTATCCGCTCGTGCCGCTGCTCGTGCTGTTCGCGTCGTTGAGCGTGACAGAGACGATGCGGAGCGGATCTTCCGCCTTCGCCAAAAGCTACGGCGCGACAAGTTTATGGTCCGTGTTGCGATCGCGGCAGCGACCGCAATTCGCAATGGTGGTGTGTTCGATCGCGCTCATCGCCATCGCAACCAACCGGCCGATGATTTCGCCGCACCTGATGCGCGCAATCACCGAAACGAACCTCGGCTCGGCGCTCATGGAAGACGGGCGATTGCCGGATGCCGAAGCGCGCTACCGCCGCGCCATCGAGATTCGTCCGGACTACGCGCCGGCGTACAACAACCTGGGCGTCGCGTTGCGGGCACAAGGACGTCTGGACGAAGCCATTCGCGTCTACGAGGACGGCCTGCGCGTGCGGCGCGACTACCCGACGCTGCGCGCGAACCTTGCCAAGGCGAGCTACGACGCGGGCACGTCACGCCTGGAGCACGGCCTGCTGACGGAGGCGGTGGAAGCGTTCGAGATGGCGTTGCGCGAGCAGCCGCAGTACGCCGAAGCGCACAACAACCTCGGCATCGCGCTCGGATCGCAGGGGAAGCTCGACGCCGCGATCGCGGAATTCGAGCAGGCGTTGCGACTCAAGCCGGACTACGCGGACGCACGAAAGAACCTGGATCTCGCGATCCAAGTGAGGGATAAGAAGTGACCGCAAATGGCATTTGACATCCGCGAAGCTCGCGAGGCCGACATTTTGGCGCTGGCGGCGCTGCACGTGCAGACGTTCAACGAGACGCACCGCGGCGGGCGTCAAGGTGGTCCGTCGTACGAGCTGCGGGAAGGACAGTGGCGCCAGGCGTTCGACCGCCAGGACGGCAGCTGGTTCTGTTACGTCGTCGAGGACGATCGCGGCGAGCTGGTTGGCTTCGCGAAGGGAACTCCGCATGACGGCGGAGTTCCTGGATACGCGGGCGAGCTCAACAAGATCTACTTGCTCCGGAGCGTCCAGCGACAGGGTCTCGGACGAAGGCTTCTCTGTACGGTCGCCCGCCGATTCCTCGAGCGCGGTGTGACCTCGATGCTCCTCTTCGGCGATGCCGCGAATCCGTCAAACGGGTTCTACGAAGCGCATGGCGCCGAGCGGCTCTACAGCGAGAGCGGCGAGTTTCATGGCGGCTACGGCTGGCGCGACGTGGGCGTGCTCGTCGCGCGATACTGCGGTAACAACAAATGAAGGGCCGCCTGACGGCGGCCCCACTACATCCGACGGGCGGCCCTCAGATCTACCAGCGGGTGGTTACGCCGACCCCGATCATGCGGCCCTGCATGATGCTGTTGGGTGCCAGATACGTGGCGCTCAGCGCGTTGGTCGTCACGTAGCTGATGATCGCGTCCGAGTTATTGAGGTTGAACACCTCGAGCACCGGCAGCACGCTCGCGCGACCCACCTTGAACGTGCGCGAGACCTTGAAATCGAGCTGCGTGATCCGCTCCACGAACGTGGCGCGCTGCGATTCGAGCAGGTAGTTCAGCGACGTCTGACCGAACACGCCCACCGGCATGATGATCTGGCCGGCCGGGCACGCGCCCGGGCAGTTGGCCGGGTAGCGCGTGACGCCGCGCGTGATCGTCATGATGCGCTGGCTGGTCGGACTCGGATTGCTCTGGAACGCGAAGCTGACGTCCACACCCCAGGCGATCGAGCGCGTGCCCGACACCTTCAGCCCCTTGCGGAACGGGATGTCGTTGGCGAAATCGTCGCAGAAACGCTTACCGGCGTAGTTGGTGCTCGCCGTGCCGGTCTGCAGACTTGGAGGAGCGAGATAGTTCGGATCGTCGGGAGCCGTGCATGCCCTGGCGCGCTCGCGTTCGATGCTCGTGCCGCCGAACACCTGCCCGCCACCGGGAATCCTCCAGCGGAAATCGACGGTATAGGCTTCGTACTGCTGACGGCGATCCGGATCGAACGTATCGAGGTTTCTTATCGCGCGACCTGATGCCCCGACGCTGCGGGCGTAGACCTCGAACGGCTCGCCGGTGAGCGGGTTGTAGAAGGTGAACGGCGTGTAGTCGGCGAGCGACCAGTTCTGGTTCACGGTCGTGGTCAGGTTGTGGAAGTTGCCTTTGAACCACGCTGCCGAAACGGAGAACGCCGGCAGGAGCTCGTGCTGCAGCTCGACGGAGTTCTCGAGGTTCCATGTGCGCGGATAGCGACCGTACTCGTTCAGCGCGGCCGTGCCGAAATTCGGTGCCAGCCCTGTGTAGTCGATCTCGCATCCGATGCGTGGATAGCCGGTGCAGCCGCGCTCACCCTCGGCGATGTCGTTGCCGTTGATGTCACGCCACGCCAGCGTGGCGGTCTGCGAGAGGAACGGGTTGTAGTTGGCGGCGATGCCCGTTGTTCGCGTCTGGTTGTAGCGGTTCAGCGAGTATTTGAGAGCCGTCTTCCCGTTGCCGAAGAGGTCGAACACGGTGGAGAAGCGCGGGGCAATGTCCTTCCAGTTCGGAAGATTGCGAAGAGCATCGGTGTGCCGCACCGGGACGAAGCGGCCGGCGGGCGAATCGCTCTCGAGCACCTGGGCGACCAGGTTCTCCCATCGCAGTCCGCCATTGATGGTCAGGCGATCGTGGATTCGCCACGAGTCCTGCCCGTAGATACCCAGGTCTCGGTTCAATCGCTCTCCATACAGCAGCGGCGTGTTGCGGATCACCACGCTGTCGGGAACCGAGAACGGCACGCGGGTACTGTTGCTGCGATACTGCTGCGTCAGATCGCCGTTGGCGTCGAGCGTGTGCCAGTAGTCACCCCAGGTGTACTGAAAGCCGACCTTGAAGTTGTGCGCGCCGGTCACGTACGACATCGCCGCCTGCATGTTCTGCCGTTCGGGACTCTGCGTCGTCTGGAACGATGCGGCCGTCTTGCGGCCGCCAAGATCGTTTTCCAGACGTGAGGCGTTGGCGAACCAGTCGCTCGTGAACCGCGGCTTCTCGACACCTTCCTGATAGCTGTTCGTGTAGTACTCGAGATTGCTCGACCATCCCGCCTCGAGCAGCACCCTGCTGTTCAGCGGCGAAGTCCACTTCACGGACGTCGTGTGATACGCCGGAGAGAACCAGCGCAGCGACGCCGTTTCCGGATCTTCGAGGCTCTGCATGTCGTGCCCGCGGAACTTGTCGATCTCGTCGAAGTAGCCGCTCAATTTGTTGCGCGGCGTGATCTGCCACGTCAATCGCGCCATGGCGCTCTTGATGAACTGTTCGTCGAGTCCCTGTTTGCCGTCGTCGAAGACCGTGTTGGCGATGAAGTTGTTGACGCCGTTGTAGCGCGCCGCGGCGAAGAACCAGAACTTGTTCTTCTTCAGCGGCCCGCCCTGCGCCGCGGTCATGTCGATGATGTGGTCGATCGCGTTGCCGGCCTGCAGTCCCCTGGCGACGTGTCGCTGGGTCAGGTTGCTCGATTGCCAATCGCCCGGCCGATACGACAGCTTGAAGTCGCCGCTGAAGCGATTGCCGCCTTCGCGCGGGATCATGTTGAGACGGACGCCGCCGGCCGACGTGTCGGCGGAGATGCCGCTCGTCTGATAGCTGATTTCCGCGCTCATGGCGTCGTTCGGGTAGCTCTGTACGCCGCCATCGAGCTGCAGCCCATTCACCATCATGCCGTCCACGAGCACGGTGTTGTTGGACCGGGTCATCCCGTGCGTGCTCATGTAGGTCTGCTGCATCGCGCGGGCGCCGCCCGTATCCGGGAGATCGAGGTTGATGCCCGGCACGAGCTGCCCCAGCCCCTGAATCGTGCGTCCAGTGGGAATGGCGTCGATGACTTCGCGATCGAGCACCTGCGTGTGCACCGACGTCGTCGTGTCGACGACGGGCGATTGCGACGTGACGGTGATGGTCTCTTCGAGGTTGCCGACCATCATTTCTCCGTTCACCGTGGCGGTGAACTCCGCCGGCAGGATCAGCCCATCGCGCTTGAAGCTGTTGAAACCGGTCAGGCTGAAGGTGACGGTGTACACACCGGGTCGCAGATCGACGATCCGGTACACGCCTTGGCCGTCGCTGACGGCACTGCGTACGCCTTCGATCAGGACGTCGCTCATCACCTCGACGGTGACGCCGGGTAAAACGGCGCCGGACGTGTCCCGCACGATTCCGGTGATGGTGCTTTGCGCAAACGCGGAAACAGGGAGGAGGAACAGGAACGTAACCGAGACCAACGCCGAGGTACGCAGCGCTCTCATCATCGCTGAGATCCCCTTGCGGCCGTCGTGGGCCGCTGCTGATGGTGCCGAAGTTTAGGCTTACTTACTTGTGCGCGTCGGGCTTCGTCGATTCGATCTTGATCGCCTTGAGCGGGGCGAGCTCGCGCGAGAGCTCGGTGGATCCCGCCGGCCATCCGTTCTTCTTCAGAACGAACGCGATGACTTCCGCGTTCTGCTGTCGCATCAGCACGCCTGGGCGATCCAGCGGCATCGTCAAGCGAATACGCTCGAAGAGATCGCCGACCGTCAGATCGTTCCAGTTGGCCATGAACGCACCGCCGGAGAGCGGTGGCGTCATGTCGGCGCCTTCGAGCTCGGCGCCGTGACAGGCGATGCAGTACTGCCGATACGCGGTCTCACCGCGGGTCGCCTGCTCCTCCGTGTAGACACCGGTCCACACGGAGGTCGTTTCCTGCGCATGAGCGCCTGACCATGCCGCAGCAGCGACGAACACGGCGGCGAAGATCGGAAGCGCCCGAGTCATTCGCTCTCGTTACTGTCCAATCTGCGCCGTGGTCGTCGTCACATCCGATTCCGGCAGCGCGAACGAGATGTACTCGCCGGAGTAGTTCCCGCCGCTGACCGCCACCACGATGTACTGACGGCCGTTGACGCGGTAGGTCATCGGCGATCCGCTGATCGCGGCCGGCATCCACACGGCGCCCACCTGGCGACCCGTCAGCTTGTCATAGGCGCGCAGCATCGCCCCGCGCGGATGCTCGGGCGTCGTCGTCACCTGCGGGTCGCCGGCGATGACGAGCGTCTTGGTGACGAGCACGCCGACGCTGCCGCCCTGTCCGGTCTTCGGGATGTTCAGGCCCTTCAGCTTCGGGTGATTGCGCACGACGTCGGGCGTGTCGCCGTGCGGAACCTGCCATTTGAGCTCGCCGCGCGAGAGATCGATCGCCGCCATCACGCCGTAAGGCGGCTTCGCCAGTGACAGTCCTTCCACCTGCAGCGGTGAGCGGAACGCCGCCTGCGTTGCGCCTTCGGCGGGGGCACCGGCAGGAGCAGCAGCTCCAGCTGCTGGCGCTGCCGCCGCGGGAGGCGCGGCAGCCGGCGCAGCAGCGGCCCGTCGGTTCGGCACGTCCGCATACGTTCCGGTCCCAGCCGCTTCCCGGAGGCGGAACGGCGCGCCGACGACGCCCGCCTGGTACGGGATGTCGGAGAAGCCAGGCGGCGGCGGTGCGACGGATTCAGCGGCGAGCGACGAGTTGCTCGCCTGCGCGTACACGATTCCCGTTTCCGGATCGGCGCCCGCGCCAGGCCAGTTCGTGCCGCCGGCGGCGTTGCCCTGATTGAGCGCGCCCACCAGACCGTTCACGTTGCCGACGATCGGCGGGTTGTACAGCGTGCCGCTGTATGGGAACTCGTTGCCGCCCCACTTCAGGCGCTTCAGATTCTCCATCGCCTGCGCGCGCAGCTCAGGGGTGTAGTCGATCAGCTCCTCCGGAATCTTCAGTCCGGGTCGGCCATACGCGGGCGGCTTCGAGGGAATCGGCTGTGTGGGCGCATACCACTCGCCCGGAACGTCACCAGGAGGAACCTTCGTTTCGGGAATCGGCCAGATCGGTTCGCCGGTGACACGGTCGAACACATACAGGAACGCCTGCTTGGTCGGCTGCGCCACGAGCTTGCGCATGCGACCGTCGACCATCACGTCGAGCAGGATCGGCGCCGACGAAATGTCGTGATCCCAGATCGGGTGGTGCACCAGCTGGAAGTGCCATTTCCGCTGTCCGGTCTTCAAGTCGACCGCGACCAGGCTCTCGCCGAACAGGTTGTTGCCCGGTCGAAGGCCGCCGTAGTAGTCCGACGAAGGCGACTCCACCGGCAGGTACACGAGGCCCGCTTCCTCGTCCACCGTGATCTGCGTCCACACGCCGGCATTGCCGGTGGTGGCCCACGAGCCGTTCAACCACGTGTCGTTGCCGAACTCGCCCGGACGGGGAATCGTGTTGAACGTCCACAGCACCTTGCCCGTGCGGACGTCGAACGCACGCACCAGTCCTTTGGTGTTGTTGTGCGTGGGAATCGTCATCCCCTCTTTCATCGAGGAACCGACAATCACCACGTCCTTGACGACGGTAGGCGTGGAATGGAGACCGATTTCACCGGTCTCGAGGTCGATCTGTTTGCCCGCTCCGACCACGGCGCCGACCTTCAAATCGACGACGCCGTCCTTGCCGAAGGTGGAAATCGGGATGCCGGTCTTCGCGTTGAGCGCGATCAGGCGGTAGCCGGGCGTGACGTAGAGCACGCGGTTGTCGCCCCGGCCGTCGGTCCAGTAGCTGACACCTCGTCCCGACAGCTGGCGCGGCGCGTTGGCTCCGCGGACCCCTTCCGGATACCGGTGCACCCACAGCTCTTCGCCGGTGCGCGCGTCGATGGCGACGACGGCGCGCCGCGTGCCGCCGGTCGTGTAGAGCACGCCGCCGACCATCAGCGGGGTACCTTCCAGCTTGTATTCCGGCCGTGTGCCGAGGTGATCGGTCTTGAAGCGCCACGCCACTTCCAGCTTGTTGAAGTTGGCGGCGTCGATCTGATCGAGCGGCGAATACTTCGTGCCGCGAACGTCGGCGGTGTAATAGGGCCACTCGCCGTTGCGCGTGCTTGGCTGACCCGACGACTGGCCGGTTGTCCGGTCGCCGAACCAGGCGACCGTGAGAATCCCGACTACGAGCGCCGTCTTGTGCATCGGTCGCAGCATCATCAACACTCCTCGTAACACCGGCGGACCTGAAGGTCCGCCGCTACGGTCGCGGCAGGCTTGTCCGCCGTAGCCTTTGGCGAAGGCGGACGCAGTATACGCCGACCGTGGCGTCAAGAAACCGTCAAAACTGTCCCTGTTGTTGGGGAAATCGTTGATTTTGTCTCGTCTGGGGCGCAGAATTTCCGAACGCCTGCTCCGGCGCTTGCCGGCTGGTGTCTCTTTAACCTCGTCATCGCGAGAAGGAGTGACGTGATGGCAGCTGCGAGCCCCTGGATGGTTGCGTCGCGGGTCAGCGGTCTGGCGGCGACAGCCGCATTCGCCATTCTTCTGGCGCCGTCGCCGGCGCCTGCGCAAGGCGCGGCGCCGGTCTTCACGAAGGATGTCGCCCCAATCCTCCAGGAGAAGTGTCAGTCCTGTCATCGGCCGGGCTACATCGCGCCGATGTCGCTGGTGACCTACGAGGAAACCCGCCCGTGGGCGCGTTCGATCAAGGCGCGCGTGGCCGCCCGGCAGATGCCGCCCTGGCACATCGACAAGACCGTCGGCATCCAGGAGTTCAAGAACGACCGCTCGCTGTCGGATCAGCAGATCGACACGATCGTGCGTTGGGTGGACGCCGGCGCGCCGATGGGCGATCCCAAGTCGATGCCGCCACCGAAGCAGTTCCCGGACGATTCGATCTGGAACTTTGCCGAGCGGTTCGGCGGCCCGCCGGATCTGGTCATCCGCTCACCGAAATACGCGACGCCAGCCGTCGCGCTCGACGCCTGGTACAAGCCGGTCGTCGAGACAGGCCTGACCGAGCCGCGCTGGGTCCGCGCGATCGAGATCCGTCCCGCCACCGTGAAGGGCCGCCGCGTCACCCATCATGCGCTCGCGAGGCTGCAACAAGAAGAGGGTGATCCGCTGGCGGAGGCGACCGCGGGTCTCTTCATGGAATGGGCCGTCGGCAAGCAGGGCGAGATCATGCGCCCGAACAGCGGCAAGCTGATGCTGCCCGGCTCGAAGATCATCTTCGAGGTGCACTATCACGCCGTCGGCGAGGCGATCACCGACCAGGTGGAGCTCGGGATCTATTTCTATCCGAAGGGCCAGGAGCCGAAGTATCGCCAGACGCTCGGACTGATTCAGAGTGTCGCCGGCGGGTCGGGCAACATCGACATCGCGCCCAACTCCACGTTCGTCAGCGCGGGTACGATGGTGATGCGCAGCGCCGGCCGCGTCGAGAACTTCCAGCCGCATATGCATCTGCGCGGCAAGGCGATGATGATGGAGGCGATCCTGCCGACGGGGCAGACGCAGATCCTCAGCCACGTCGATCACTTCAGTTTCAACTGGCACAACAACTACGTCTATGCGGACGAAGCGGCGCCGCTGCTGCCGAAGGGCACCATCCTGCGCGTCACCTCGTGGTATGACAACACGACGGCCAACAAGAATAATCCGGACCCGGAGCAGTGGGTCGGCTTCGGCGATCGCACGGTCGACGAGATGGGTCACGCGTGGGTGAACATCACCTACATGAGCGACGACGACTTCAAGGCGGAGACCGCAGCGCGCCAGAAGCTGCGCGCCGGCGCGAACAATACGCAGCAATAGAACATTTGCGACTAGTGATTTGTGATTAGTGATGTATTCGTGATGTGCGATCCGCCGATGTGTGAACTATCGGTGATTCGGGCTTCGCGGATCTGATGATTCGCCGGATTAGAGGATTCGGATAGCCAGGCAGGATCACGGACGTGAATCACAGATGGTCCGTGATCACAGATAGTTCAGCAATCACCGATCACCAATCGCCAATGAATCACAAATCACCAATCACTATTCACAAATGGGCCGCCATCGCCGCTCTTGCCTGCGCAGCGTGGCGAGTCTCGGCTCAGGGGCCACTACCGCTCGAGCCGATCAAGGATCGCGGCCAGAGCATCACCGGTGCGTTCGAAGGCTGGTACAAGAATGCCGACGGGACTTACAGCCTGCTCGTCGGCTACATGAACCGCAATCGTGTCGAGACGCTCGACATTCCAGTCGGTCCGAACAACCGCATCGAGCCGGGCGGACCGGACATGGGGCAGCCGACGCATTTCCTGCCGCGGCGCAACTGGGGCGTGTTCGTCGTCAGAGTACCCGCGGACTTCGGCAAGAAGCGTCTGACGTGGACGCTGACGGCCAACGGCCAGACGACCACCGTTCCCATGCACATCGATCCGCTGTGGGTCGTCGAGCCACTCAAGGACGCGGGTCTCGGCAACACGCCGCCGGTCCTGCGGTTCGCACCAGACGGCCCGCCGCAACAGGGGCCGCCCGAGAAGATCAGCAGCACGTACAAGGCGACCGTCGGTGCGCCGCTGACGCTCGACACGTGGGCCACTGACGACGGCATTCGCGCGCCGGAAGCGCGCGAGCGTCCGGGTCCACCGGTCACGCTGTTCTGGAGCATGTTCCGCGGGCCGAGTGACGTGAAGTTCGAGAAGGAGCGGCCCGAGGTCGATGTGAAGGACCGCGGCAAGGCCACGACGACGGCTACGTTCTCCGCGCCGGGCGATTACATCCTGCGGCTGCAGGCCACGGACGCCTCCGGGATCGGTGGCGGCGGCTTCCAGTGCTGCTGGACCAACGCGCACGTGAAGGTCACGGTGAGCTCGGGGCCGCAAACTCGGTAGCGGGGTTGCAGCACAGCGTCAGCGGCTCACCGATACTGCGCCGATCCGGACAGGAAGCGATGGTCTCGCTCCGCTTTTGCCGCTATGGCTCGTCGGGTTCGGCGACCGCGACGGCATCGCTGCGAGGATGTGGCTTCGGTCTCAGCGGCGCGGACTTCCAGGCGTATGGGTCGCCGGGTGCGCCCGGTGTACTCGGTTCGCTCGACGAACGCATCAGCGACAGCAAATAGTTCAACGCTCGACGGATCCAGAACCTGGCATGTGGGCGAGCTCCCGCACGCATGGTCACCACAGTCTAACGCCGCGAGTCGTTGTTGTGTGGCCCGCTCGGTCACCAGCCAGGGGCCGCAAAGAGCTTGCGCGTGTCGACGCGCAGGACCTCGCCCGCCGCGGCGTCGGGCAAGTGGCGCGGCGATGGCCTCGGTGGCGTGGCTTTCCACGAAGCTTTCCGGAGCACGCCCGAGCCACCGCAGCATCTGCAGCACGCCGTCGGCTTCTGCCAGGCGCTTGGTCCGCAGTCCGGTGATGGTGGAGGACGCGACCGGACGCGATGGCCACATCGTCCTGGCGGCGCTGATCTCGCGGGTCGCCTCTGCCCACGTAAGGCCGCGCGCTCGGCGTTGCTCATCGAGCGCTGCATGCAGCGCTTTCAGATCGAAATCACCCATCCACGTCCCTCAGTTGGCCGTGTAGGCGCGAATCGACCACGAGCCGGATTTCCCGGCTGCGCGCCAGTTGCCACTGACGACCTGCTTTGCGGCCAGTGCGAACAGATCCGCGAACGGCGCGGTCGGCGCGAGGGGCACCGTCGCGCTCCACGTGCCGCCATACTCCGCGGTGCTGCCGACAACGTTGGCCCGCCACGAGCCGGTCCAACCCGTCGCTGATTTCGCGGCGGACCATCCGCCGCGCATCGTGGCCCGACCACCCTCGTCGAGCAGCGCCCACGTTCCACCGGCGGCACCGGTCTTCGGATCGACCGTCACCGTCCACGTGCCACCCAGCGTGAGACCCGTACTGCTCCGGGCCGACCATGTATTCTGCCGGCCGATCTCCCGGTCGCCCGATCGCTGCGATTCGCCACGAGCGATCGACACGTCGAGCGGGAAACAGAGCAACGACAGCAGCAGAATGAAACCAGTGCGGCCTGCCATCAGTTGACGTCCTCGATGTCTACCCCAACCGCCGACCCATCCGCCCATCCGCCCATCTACCCATCTACCCATCGACCCATCTACCCATCTACCCATCGTCCCCGCTACCCAGTGAACTCCGGCTTGCGTGCGATGAGCGAGGCGGCCCATTCCTCGCTTTCGAGGTCCATCAATCGCTCCGCGTCGGCAACGCACTCCCGCAGCTCCGCGGCGTTGTCGACCTGATCCAGAGACGTGGCCAGCATGCCCAGCAGCCGCGCCATGTGCGCGGCGCGTTCTTCCATGCGTTCGTGGTCGTCGAGCGCGAGCACGACATGAAACGCCGCTGTCCACGCGGGGAGCACAATCGTGAGAAACGCTACCCACAGGTCGAGAGCGCCCATCCGGGATCCGGTATGCGCTTCGGCGCCGTGACCGAATCCGACTGCGTGGAGCACGGCGACGAACGCCATCGCCAGGATGAGCGCGAGGCGAAGCTTCCCTGACACGCGCGTGACCTTGCCGTGCCTGGCGGCGCGGCGCGCGTGATACTCGGCCTGTGGACGAATCCATGCCGCCGCCAGGAACGATGCGACGGCACGGCAGTGATCGCGGCGACCGAGGTCGATGCTGGGAGCGAATCGCCGCCGCTCTTTGCGCAGGACTCGCTTGAGCGTCCCCACGAACCAGGCGTGCGCCGGATTGTAGAAGGGGAGTGCTTCGTGATGGCGGTCGAGAATATGGAGGTCACGCCTGTTCCCGTGCATCACGTCCTCGTCGCCGACGACGAGCGATGTGAACATGGCGGCGCGCAGACCCTCTGCAAGGCGTCGGTCGTTCAACCACTTCTCGTGCCACGCGTCGTACACACTCACTCGGTGCGATGCGTAACCAAGCAGCAGGACCATCAGTTCCACGAACGCGAGCCAGTACGCGTCAGGCAGGAAGATGATCTGAAACGCCATCAGGCTGACGACGAACGCCGCCGCGACCGGCCACAGCCAGGCGGCCGAATCACGGAGCGCCTGGTAGCGAACGCTGACGTGGTCCGCCCGCAGAACGTGCGGCAGGAGCGATTCCGTGATCGAGTCGATCGCGGGTTGCGGCAGATGGCAACGTTCGGCAATCGCCCGGGTCGCCTCGACATGGCTGCGCGTCGTCGTTTCGAGCGTTTTGTCGTCGATGGCCGCGTCGCGGTTGTACGCGGCGAGGCGATGGAAGTTCGGCGACAGCTGTTTGGCCGTGGCAGGAAGCGGGGCGACGCGCAGCCCTGGTGGCGCGCCGATCGCGCCGTCGACCACGCCCTCATCGTTCCCGGAAGCCGCGGATCGCAGCACGAACGCACCTGCGGCCAGGTTCGCAGGATTGAGCCACAACACCAGTCGGCCGCGGTCCACCGCGTAGCGCGCCGTCTCGCCGGTGCCGCCAGCACCTTCCTCACGCGACGGATCCCAGATCGCGATCACGATCTCCGACATCTCGACCACCTGGCGCCCGGCGGCCGCGTAGGCCTTGTGGCGCGGCAGTGTCTGCCGCGGATCGTCCGGGTCGGGCGAGGCCGGGAAGTCCGGGAACATCACCGTGGGATTCGGGTGTGTATTCCAGTGCCCTTTGTCGAGCGCCATCAGCATACAAAACGCGTCGAGGGCGTCGCGGTCGTCGAACTCCTCCTGATACACATCCCGCGGAAACGGCAGCACCGCTTCGAGGTAGCGATTTCGCTGTTCGGGACGGCGAACGAAATCGCACACGGCACGCGCGACGATTTGATCGGCGCCCATCGCCAGCGAGGAAATGACCGTCAGCTTCAAGGGCGTGCGCTTCGTCGGATCGACCGTACGACTCGGCCGGGGCACGGGCGGCCAGTAGTCGCGTGCCGGCGAGAACTGGAACATGCGCAACGGTGACGCGACGATGCGGGTCACCACGTTGAGCAGCGGACCGAGGATCTGCGTGATGACCCCGAGGCATTCCGTCAGGGCCCGGTCGATGCGATCGACGCGACGTTGTGGGCTGCCATACACGCCGAACGGGCTGGCCGATGCGCCTTCGAGCACGTCGACGATGTGACGGAGGAGATGGCGGACGGCCGCATCGACGGCCGTGCGGTCGAGCGGTTCTCGATGACCTGTGACGCCGATGCGCAGCTCGTACGGGATCGGCCCGGGCAGAAGTGGTGGCGGACCGTCGAGCGCAGGCGCCGCCGTGCTGCCCGTCGACGCGGGCGCAGTGAGCGAATCGGTCATGGAGCGAGGCGTCGGATTCTACCCGGAACAGCAGCATCTGTGCGCGTTTCGGCTACCATGGCCCGCGGTGAGCGGACGGAGGCGTATCGATGCGGGTGTTGGTCGCGGGCGACGTTGTGACGGATCACTACATCTACGAGAGCGGCACTGCGTTGCCGGGGTCGAGCGCGCTCGAGCGCGTCCACCGGATCTGCGAGTCGGGTGGTGCGGGCTTGCTGGCGACGCTGCTGCAGACACTCGGATCGAGTCGCGTCAATTCGAGGGCGTTTACCGTGCACCGTCACATCACCGAGAGTCTTCCCACGAGGGACGGCTTCTGCGTGATGGGACCCTCTGAGCGTGAACCGGGCGACAGCAAACGTCCCGACCGCACGCCGGTGTGGCGCGTGAGGCACGCGCTCGGACTGACCTCAGACGCGTCGAAGATGAATCTGCCCTTGGTCGGGACACCCGCTGACGAAGCAGAGATCGCTGTTCTCGACGACGCCGGACTGGGATTCCGCCGTTGGCCACACCACAGCGCCTGGCCGGCATTTCTCCGGCTGCCCGACCAGGCGATCCCGGACTGGGTCGTCATGAAGATGGCAGGTCCACTCGGAACTGGTGACCTGTTCCACACGATCGCGTCCGGGCGCACACAAGAACACTCGCCTCGGGCGCTCGGCTCGCTCTGCGATCGAACGATCCTTCTGCTCTCGGCGGATGGATTGCGCGGCGAGTACGTCCAGGTCGAGGGGCGCCTGTCGTGGGAGCGAGCCGCCATCGATGTGATACGCGGTCTCGATGCGAACCCGCGCCTGGAGGGTCTGAAGGCGATTCGTTTCGTCGTCGTTCGCCTCGGGCTGGATGGCGCACTCGTCGTCGAGCATGGCGAACGAGAGCGCCGGTGTACGTTGGTCTTCGATCCGGAGGGTGTCGAGGGTGCGTTTCTTGCGCGTGTCGACGGCCGAATGTTCGGGTACCAAACCTGTGTGACTGCCGCGATCGTTCAGGAGTTGGTTGACGCCGGCGGCCCGCCGCTGCGTGGGGCGCCGGCGACTGATGTGACGCATGCGCTCGTCGCCGGCGTGGCGGCAGGCCTGTCCGCAGCGCGACGTCTCGCGCTCGACGGTCATGGACCAGTCAACGTTCCGGCAAGCGGCTTCCCATACCAGCGCGTGGCAGAGGAAATCGTCGCGTCCGAGCACAAGTGGCGCTTCGGATCGGCGCCGATTCCGCCCGCGGCGACGACGTCCTCATGGGCAATCGTCGCCGCCAGTGCGTCGACACCGCGAACGCCGTTGTGGGGACTAGCACGCCGTGTCGCGCGGCGCGGCGTGAGTCAGCTGACCGACACACCCTTCTTGAAGTTGGCAAAGTTCTTCTCCGTGGATCGATCTGAAATCGAGAGTCTGCGCAGGCTCGAGAGAGCGCTCAAAGCCTACCGGCGCGACAGCAAGGCCTCGAAGCCGCTGTCGATCGCGGTGTTCGGCCCTCCCGGATCCGGCAAGTCGTTCGGCGTCAAGCAGCTCGCCGAGGCGCTCTTCGACGACAAGAACCCGCTCGAGTTCAATCTCTCACAGTTCACCTCGCCCGGCGAACTGCATGGTCTCTTTCATCAGATACGCGACCGCGCCCTCAAGGGCGAGGTGCCGCTCGTCTTCTGGGACGAGTTCGATTCGCGGGAGCTGTTCTGGCTCCAATACCTGCTGGCCCCGATGCAGGACGGCACGTTCCAGGATGGCCAGATCACGCATCCGATCGGCAAGTGTGTGTTCGTGTTTGCCGGTGGCACCCGTCATCGGTTCGAGGACTTCACGCGGCCGACGCCGACGCTGTGGGATCCCAAGGCGATCCAGCAATGGCACGACGACTTCCGGATCAAGAAGGGGCCGGATTTCGTCAGCCGCCTGGCTGGATACCTCAACGTGTTCGGGCCCAATCCGACCGGCAGTGATGACGTGACCTATCCTGTGCGCCGCGCGTTGCTGCTTCGCGTGCACCTCGGCCTGCGGCCCAAGGAGTACACGACGATCGACCCCGGACTCGTTGAGGCCTTCCTACGCGCACCGACGTATCGTCACGGCGCGCGGTCGCTGGAAAAGATCGCAGAACAAGTGCGGCTGTCGAGCACAGGCGCACGGTTCACCCGCAGCGACCTGCCGCCGCGAACCGAGATCGACCTCCACGTCGATGCGGATGCCTTCCTCGAAATTCTCGAAGAGTTCACGCGGCTCGATATCGACGGGATCGCGGCATTGATTCACGAGTATTACAGAAAAGCCTATCCCGCTGCGGGTTACGAGCCTTACGACAATCTGCCCGAGGTGATGAAGGTGGATAATCGCGATGCGGCATCGAGGCTGGAGGGTGTGCTCGCGATGGCTGGTTTGCGCCTCGAACCGCGAGCCGGTGCGGATTGGACAAAGACGGACCAGGACGCTATCCGCCGGTCAATCGAGGAGAACGTGTCATTGCTCGACGAAGCAGAGCACGATGGCTGGGTGGCGTCGCGGCTGCGTAACGGGTGGAAGCTCGGCGCCGAGAAGAATCCCGACACCCGCGAGCATCATCTGCTGGTCCCGTACGCGGAGCTACCGCAGCAGATCCGGCGGCGACTCGCGGCACTCCGCAAGACGAAGCCCGAGGACATCCCGGATCAGGACGTCGCGGACGAATTGCGGTCGGAGCGCAAGAAGGACGGCAACAGCGTACGCAGCTACGTCGACATCATCGCAGGCACGGACTATCGGATCGTGCAGGAGAGATAGATCAATCGAGCGCGCCCAGAAGCCGTGACACGCGCGCGTTGCCATCATCGAGATGGGCGGCGAGTCTGCGAAGACCGCCCTCGATCGAGCTCAGCGATCCGGCGTCCGGCTTCAGGTCGTGGATTCGTCCCAGGATGTCCTTCGCCTTATCGTCTTCGCCGAGAACGACGTGTGCATTAGCGGCTGTGGCCAGCGTCCAGACGTTGGTCTCCCTCAGCCGAGCGAGGATGTCGAGCGTCCGTCGAAATGCGTACTTGGCGTCGTCCAGCCTGCGCAACTGTACCATGACCTCGGCCAGTACGTTGGCGAGGTAATACGAATCCGGATTGGCGTCGAGCGCGGCGGCGTAGATCTCCGCTGCTTGTGAAAGGTCACCGCCGTCGCGGCACCATCGTCCCTTCAACGCCGCACATTCCGTGTTGACGACGAAGGCGTGGCTGTCCAGCTCCTGAATGCGATCGAGCACCGTCTTTGCGCCGTCGCGATCGCCGGCCTGGAGGTAGGCCTGCCCGAGCGTGCGCAAGATGAAGATGTCGCGCGGCGCCAGCATGCGCGCCAGCTTCAGCTGTTCGATCGCGCGCTCGTACTTCTTGGCGCGAAGGTAGAGCTCCGCCAGCCTGACGTGAATGCGGAAATCGAGCGGCCGTGGGCGCTTGTCCTCGGAGCGGCCGAACGCGACGTTGATCCATTCGTGCAGATACGCCGTCTCCGACTCGCGATGCTGCGCCAGGAGCTCGTCGAGGCGCAGCCGCCATTCCTCGATCGCCGCGCTCGACGCCAGCATCGGCGCCTTCAGTAAGGTGGACGATACGCGATCGAGGTAAGTCTCTATGGTCGCCTCGAGGCGTGCGAAGGCGGTCTTGATCCGCTCGAGTTTCAGCTGCTCTCGGTACTGATCGAGCACTTCGGTGAAGAGCGCGTCCATGTCCGCGTGCCGATCGCCGCGGCGGTATTGCGCCTTCGAATCTCGAATCGGCGAGGGCAGGTCCTCGACGTCGAGCTGATACACGAGCGGGCGCACTCGGCGGAGACCGCTCTCGCCGGTCGCCACGGCGGCGCCGTGCACGGCGCCGGCTTCCCACAGGATCCACGGCTTCTGCACCGACGCGGGCGTGAGGAGAATGAGCGCGAAATCGCACGCCTTGACCTGCTTCACGATCCATTCGAACCAGTCCTCGCCGTGGCGGATGCCTTCGTCGAGATATTTGCTGGTCGAGAAAGTAACGATGACGAGATCGCCGAACAGATCGGCGAATGCCTGGCGCAGCGCCTCGGCGATCGGCGTGTCCTGCTCGGTGAGACTGATGAACACCGTGTGTGGCATGGCGCGCCGGTCAGGCTTCGTACGCCGTGTTGCCGCCGACGACCGTGCGTACGATGCTGATGTCCTTGATCTTTTCGGCGTCGATCGTATGCGGATCCTCGGCGAGCATCACGAAGTCGGCCAGCTTTCCGGGCGTGATGGAGCCCTTGATGGCCTCTTCTTTCGACGCGTACGCGCCGTGCATCGTGTTCACACGGATGGCGTCCGCGACGGTGATCCGCTGATTCGTGCCCCAGGTCTTCCCGTCCCAGCCCCTGCGCGTGACCATCCCCTGGATGCCCATCAACGGTGCAAACGGGCCGGGGCTGAAGTCCGAGCCTGCCGCCGCGTGCACCCCGGCATCGAGCAGCGATCGGAACGCCATCGCCCGCTTCATCAGCTCCTCGCCGTAGAACACGAACTTGTCGGAGTTGTAGTAGGCGTACGTCGTGAACAACGCCGGAACGGCATCGAGCGCCTTGATGCGCGTGACCAGAGCGTCGTTGATCAGAGTGCAGTGGGTGATTTTCGGGCGCGCGTCCGGGCGCGGGAACAGCTTCTGCGCGCGCTCGATGGCCGTCAGGAACATGTCGATCGCCACGTCGCCGTTGGCGTGGCAGTTCACCTGAATGCCCGCACGGTGCACGCGCTCGATCCAGGCGTTCGCCTCCTCCTGGGTCTCGGTGACATTGCCCTTGTACCCCGACCGGTTTCCGGGATACGGCTGGCTCAAGGCCATCGTCCGCTCGGAGAACGAACCGTCGAGCGTGTGCTCGGACGTGGCTCCGAGCTTGATCCACTCGTCGCCGAAGCCCGTTTCGATACCGCTGGCAATCATCGAGTCGAGCACGCGGCCGCTCGATTCATAGCTGACGCGATGCAGCAGCTCGCCGCGCGCGCGCACCGCCTGGATGGCAGCGAGGTTGCCGCCCTGATGGTGGACGCTGGTCAATCCATAGCGGGCGAATTGCTTCGAGATGTACGCGATGCCGTCCTTGCCGCGCTTATCGACCTCCGCCGGCGTCAGCGTGGGACGATTGCCGACGCCGTTGAAGACGGCGCGTGCCGTGTCCGTGACCCGTCCGTTCAGTTCGCCTTTCTCGTCGCGGTCGTAGGTGCCTCCGGCCGTGTTCCTGGTCTCCTTTGTCACGCCGGCCATCTGCAGCGCCTTGCTGTTGTAGTACGACGTGTGGCCGCCACGGTGCCGCACGACGACCGGATGCTCGGTCGACACCTGATCGAGATCGTGCACGTTCAGTTCGCGCCGGTCCTTCACCTTGGTGTCGTCGAAGAAATAGCCTTCAACCCACCTACCGGCCGGTGTCTGGCGCGCCTTGGCGCGCAGCTTGTCGACGATGCTGGCGATGGTGACGAACTCGACCTCGAACGGATTGCCGACGAGGACTTCGTAGAGGAGCACATCGCCGCCGGCGTGGTTGTGACAGTCGGTGAAGCCGGGAACGACGGTCATGCCTTTCGCGTCGATGGTGCGCGTCGCCTTGCCGACCAGGCCCTTGATTTCGTCGTTGTCGCCGACGGCGATGAAGCGGCCGTTCTTCACCGCCAGCGCCGCGGCGTTGGGAATCCGCGGGTCGACCGTGTAGATCTTCGCGTTGATGACGATGAGGTCCGCGTTGCCGGCCTCGGCACCGCCGACTGCCGCGACCCGCCGGGTGAACCACGGATGTCCCAGCGTGGCGACGAGCATGCCCGCCGTCAGCCCCATGAACTCTCTTCGCGATCGGCGATCGGTCATGTCGTCCTCCGGCCTTCGATCACTTCAAGTGGACGCGATCCTTCTCGTTCTCGGAACAGAACGCTTCGAGGATATCGGTGTCCGGCTTCAGGACCTCGGTGAATTTCACCGTGAAGGGCTTCGTGTACATCTTGGGATCGTCCACGGTGACTTCCACGTCGATGTGACCGAAGTCACGGCGGCGAAAACGTTCGATGACGTGCATCGCTTCGCTGTGTGGATGACCGATGCCGTCGAGCCAGGTCTTGTCGTTGAACCCGATGCTGTCGACGACGAACGTGTCGCCCTGCCACGCGCCGATCGAATATCCGAGCCAGAGTGGAAATGGATCCTGCGGATGTTTCCGGCCGTCCGTGTAGATCTGGCGGATCGTGCTGTCGCCTTCGAAGAGCATCAGCGTCAGCCCCGGTGTCTGCACGATTTTGAACGGAATCGGGATCAGGAGCGCGAGCGGCACGCCGGCGGCGAGACACTGCGTGGTCGGCAAATCCCGGCCGGGCGTGCGAGCGCGCTCGCCGAGCAGCTTGCCGGCTTCGGGGCGGAGCGGCGCTTCCTCCTGCTTGAAGTCGGCGAGGATGTTGAACAGGTATTTCGACATCGTCCGCGGGTCGTCGCCGGGCACACTGGTCGCGGTGACGTCGCCGAAGAGTCGCGTCAGTTCCTCGATCGGCGTGGCTTCCGCCTGCCACACGCCCGAAAGATCCGGACGTCCGTCAGCAGTTCGTGGCGCCGGCGCCGAGAGGTTGACCTTCCCGTCGGCGGTGCGCGGCGCTTTTGGATCGCGGTAGTTCACCCATTGCGCACCCGAGCCCACGCTGCTGCCGAGAATGAGGACGACTACCGTAACGATGACGATCGCGCGTTCAGACATGTGAGCGGGTACTCCCTCAGGATTCGGGGGCGAGCAGCGCCGTGAGCAGGAGCAGTCCGCCCACAGCCACACCAACCCAGTTCCACACGGTCAGCTGCGTGTTGCGATGGTGCGGGCGTTTCGAGATCGCGTTGAGTCTGTTGGCATACGCCTGCACGGGGAGCAGGAATACGACATCGAGCAGCGTTAACAGCGTGTATGGATCCGGCACGACCCAGCCGCCGAGGTTCATGACGGTCCAGCCGATGGTGAGCGGCACGGCGGGCAGAGTCCAACCAACCTGTGGCGCGTCGGCGGGGAAGTCGCGTTGTGCGAGCAGCGACAGCGACCCGTCGTCGGAGCCGTCGTAGTCGCGAATGCGCGCGAAGCACGGATAGCAGAAGACCACCGAGAAGATGGTGCGTGCCACTGGCGAGATCGCTCCGCGCTCGCGCGCGGCGATGCGTTTCCAGTGCTGATAGAACCAATAGAGCTGATAGAGGCTGAACGTGCAGATCGACATGACCGCGAGCTTGGGCAGCCCAACCTCGAAGAACGGCGGATCGACGGCGACCTCGTCCTCGGGCAGGACATCAGCGACGATCGCCGTGGGCGGCGCATAGGGATTGGCGTTCACCGTCATGGCTCCTGGAGTGGCTGGGATTGCGCCGGATGATAGCACCGGCCTTGTGCTTCAGAGTCCGGTTGCCCTGATTGTCTCCAGTCCATGACCCTGCGGGCTTGTTTCGCGCTGGCGCAAGGCGGCGGCGAACACGAACCCGAACAGGCTCAGCGCGAGAAACATCAGCAACATCGGGTTATAACCGGATGGATTCGTGTCGCTCGCGCTGTTGGCATCGTTGAGCACGCCCGCGCCCAGGTTGGCCAGCGTCATCCCGATGTTCTGCAGCATCGTCATCAGGCCGTACGCGGTCCCGAGGCGATCGGGAGCGACCAGGTAGGGGACCGCCGGCCAGATGACCGCTGGTACCAGTGAGAACGCGATGCCGATGAGCACGGTGCTGATCCAGAGGCTGGCGTTCGTATAGGCGAGGATCGGAAAGACGAGACACAAGAGGAGGGTGCCGAACGCCATGAACCAGGCGCGGCGTCCGAGGCGATCGACCATCCAGCCAAACGCGGGCGTGGCGAAGATGGCCGCGGCGAACACGTAACTGTTCATCGCGCCGGCTTCCTGCAGCGACAGGCCGTGCGCATGCTGGAAGTACTTGATCGCGAAGGTGCTGCGGAACGGGAAGATCACGGAGTAGAAGGTCACGCACAGGCCGACGGCATACCAGTAGGACTTGTCGAAACGCCAGATATCGCTCCACACGAT
>Ga0081539_10002962_pt1 | contig 22308 bp, 25 predicted proteins | sample TabmetS4T2R2_FD_71023 | JGI IMG/M metagenome (GOLD analysis project Ga0081539, IMG submission 71023) | Tabebuia heterophylla rhizosphere microbial communities from the University of Puerto Rico - S4T2R2 | ecosystem: Host-associated > Plants > Roots > Rhizosphere ...
GATTGTCGCCCAGCGGCGGAACTCGCTTGCCTCAACGCCGCGCCGCGACAATCATCGAACCGCTGCGACCAACGCCTCTCATCCTGATTGTCGCGCAGCTCGCATCCAGATTGCCGCGCTACATGGCGCCATGGTCGCTCAGCCCCCGACACAACCATGACCGCCACCAAGATCCTCTGGGGCCAAGTCCTGGTTGTCTTCCTGATCGTACTCGCTGCGGTCTGGGGCGCGACGCAGTGGGTCGCCTGGCGCCTCGGCTACCAGGCGCAGCTCGGGCAGCCGATGGACATCTGGGCGGGCGTGCCGGTCTACCCGCCGCCCGCCTTCTTTCTGTGGTGGTACTGGTACGACGCTTACGCGCCGCGGGTCTTCTACGAGGGCGCCGTCATCGCCTCGACCGGGGGTTTTGCCGCGATCGGCATCGCCATTGGGATGTCAGTATGGCGCGCCCGCGAGGCACGGGACGTCACCACCTACGGCTCAGCCCGCTGGGCGACCGAACGGGAAGTCCGGGACGCCGGGCTGCTCGCCCCCGATGGCGTCGTCCTCGGCTGGTTCGGCCAGCGCTACCTCCGCCATGACGGGCCGGAGCATGTGCTGTGCTTTGCGCCGACACGCTCGGGCAAGGGCGTGGGCCTTGTCGTGCCGACGCTGCTGACCTGGCCGGGCTCCGCCATCGTTCATGACATCAAGGGTGAAAACTGGCAGCTCACGGCCGGCTGGCGGGCACGCTTCGGCCGGGTGCTGCTGTTCGACCCGACCAACCCGGCGAGCGCCGCCTACAACCCGCTGCTCGAGGTGCGTCGTGGCGACAGCGAAGTGCGCGACGTGCAGAACATCGCCGACATCCTCGTCGACCCCGAGGGCGCCCTGGAGCGGCGGAACCACTGGGAGAAGACCAGCCACTCGCTGCTGGTCGGCGCCATCCTCCACGTCCTCTACGCCGAGCAGGACAAGACGCTCGCCGGCGTGGCGGGCTTCCTCTCCGATCCGCGCCGTCCGATCGAGCGGACGCTCGCCGCGATGATGACGACGCCGCACCTGGGCGACCGGCCGCACCCCGTCGTCGCATCCGCCGCACGCGAACTGCTCAACAAGTCGGAGAATGAACGATCGGGCGTGCTCTCGACTGCGATGAGCTTCCTTGGCCTATACCGCGATCCAGTCGTCGCGCAGGTCACCCGCCGCTGCGACTGGCGGATCGCCGATCTGGTCGAAGCGCGCGAGCCGGTCACGCTCTACCTCGTCGTCCCACCCTCGGACATCGTGCGGACCAAGCCACTGGTGCGGCTCGTGCTGAACCAGATCGGCCGCCGCCTGACCGAGGCGCTGGAGAACAAGCGACGGCGTCATCGGCTGCTGCTGATGCTCGATGAGTTCCCCGCCCTCGGGCGCCTCGACTTTTTCGAGAGCCAGCTCGCCTTCATGGCCGGCTACGGCATCCGGTCCTTCCTGATCGCGCAATCGCTGAACCAGATCGAGCGGGCCTACGGGCCGAACAACGCGATCCTCGATAACTGCCATGTGCGCGTCGCCTTCGCGACCAATGACGAGCGCACGGCCAAGCGCGTCTCCGATGCGCTCGGCACGGCGACCGAGATCCGCGACAGCCGGAACTATGCGGGGCACCGCCTGTCGCCATGGCTCGGTCATCTGATGGTGTCTAGGCAGGAGACGTCGCGACCGCTGCTGACGCCGGGCGAGGTGATGCAGTTGCCTCCCACTGACGAGATCGTCCTGGTTTCGGGCTGCCCGCCAGTCCGCGCGCAGAAGGCGCGCTACTACGACGACCGGCAGCTGCGTGCACGGGTGGTAGCACCGCCCGATCCAGCGGCGGCGACGCCGTGGGCGCCTCGTGAGGATAACTGGAGCGCGATACAGCCGGCCGCGGATGAGGCAGCACAATCAGCCACCGGCGGGGGCGACGCTGCCGACGGTGGCATCCGCCGGGATCCGACACTGCCTGAGCACGAGCAGGTCGCGCCGGAGCCCGGGCCGCCGCCCGAGAAGGAGTTCGTCTTCGCCAACGACGAGCAGGATGACGATGCCGCACGCACGCGCGCCCTCGCTGCGCGCGCACGCCGCGTCGCCCGCCAAGCCGCGCTCGATCCCGGCGACGGCATTGCCCCCTGACCCCCCATGCGCACCAAAGCGACCTTCCGGCTCCCTCCCGACCTGACGCGCCGCCTCGCCGACTACGCGGCACAGAAGCGCGTCAGCCAGGCCGTCGTGGTCGAGGCCGCGCTAGAGAGCTATCTGTCGCCGGATAGCGCCGAGCGGCTGGAGGCCACCCTGTCACGTCGGCTGGATCGCCTGTCGCGCGCCAGCGATCGGCTGGAACGCCACGTCACCATCGGCAACGAAGCGCTCGCGCTGTTCGTGCGGTTCTGGCTTACCAGCATGCCGGCGCTGCCTGAAGCGATGCAGGCCGCCAAGCAGGCAAAGGGCAAAGAGCGATACGACGCATTCGTCGAGGCTCTTGGTCGACGGCTTGCGAAGGGCCGCATGCTCGCCGATGAGATCGCGACCGATATATCAGCATGTCGTGCCATCGACGAAGTCGCGTCCGAAGAAAAGCCCCCAGCGTGACCAACACCGTCACGACACCCATCACATGCATGTTAGGGAGCAAACAGGCGGAAGCAATAAGCCTGCGCGAGTGATCAGGTTTGGTTCACGCTACCCGCCGGCGCATCTGCAGATTCACGCCAGTCTGGTTCAAGCGCATACGCAGCAGAGCCTGACTAGTTCGATACTGGTATGCAGCTTCTTCGGACGAAACGCCGCTCTGCACGATCCGAAGCAGTGCAGCGCGGGGCAGCAGAAGAGCTGCAGCGAGCCAGTCGGCTTCTGCCTCCTGCTGCTTGTCGTAGGCGCTGAGCATGAGCGCACCCGTCGCTGCGCGGAGCGCTTTGGATGGCGCATGGTTCAGCACCACGTGCGCGCATTCGTGCATCAGGTCGTTCGACTGACGACCGTCCGAGTGGGAGGGGTTCAGAACGACGACCTTGCTGTCTCCCAGGGTCAGCATCACCGCCGACCAACTGCTTGGATCGGCGACGGTTAGCTGTTGAAGTGCGTCCGCGCGGAGACCGGGGATCAGCCCAATATCGACGACCCGCAGCCCAATATGCGCGGCGAGCCGCTCTGCCGGGAGGGGGTCAGGTGCCTTCAGGCCTAACGCCGTCCGAAACTGGAGGGCCGTCGTCTCGCACCAGGACTTGAAGCCGCGCCGGAAGGTGGTCACGCCGCCTCCCCAGCTGCTCCACCTTCTTGCGCCTCTGACCGCACCATCTCGAACACAGCCATGACGAGCTCACCGAGGGCTGCCGCCGTCGCTGGAGAGACCGCGTCCAGCTTCTTGAATTGGACTGTCCCCACGGCCTCCTGCGCCGGCCCGTCGAGGAACTCCGCAGGATCGGCCCCCATCCAGCGGCAAAGCCTTTCGAAGGTCTCAATGTCGGGCACGTGGCCGTTTTCGATGCGGGACAGCGTCGCCGGGCTGACACCGGCATCTCTCGCAGCAGCCCGCACGCCCATCGCGCCACGCTTGGCGGTGAGCCTCAATCCGAAGCCGGCGTGGTCCATCTGACCTCCTCCCACGCACTCCGTCTCGCGCAGAACGAAGTGTTTGACATACGAGACACTCTTTGGCTACGAAGTGCTTAACACGTGAAACACATCGAATCAGTTCACGATTCCGGCGTCAAGCCCATCGGCGGGACTGGCGCATCTAAGGAGGCTGAGCGTCGGCTTGGCTGTCCCGAGAGCGGAACAGGGCTTGGTCCGGTGCCGCGGGGGAAGAGGTGCATGCTCGACTCGACGACCAATCTTCGTGACGGCCTCCCGAAGGGGATCCATCGCATTCGGGCGCTCCCCGATCCGCAGCTCGCCCTACTGTGGGATTCGATCCACGTTGGCGCTGGGCTGAAGGAACAGCTGCTGTCCCAGGCCGTCCTGAATTTCACCGTCCGAGCGCAGGTGCCGCGCACGGTCCTGCCGCTGCACGGCGTGATCCTGCTCGTTGGCCCCCCGGGGACTGGCAAAACCTCGCTCGCCGTTGGACTCGCCGACCGTGTCGCCAGATCGTTCAAGAGCAATGGCTTCAGGCTAGTCGAAGTCGACCCCCACCAGCTCGCCAGCTCGGCGCTCGGCAAGACGCAGCGTGCCGTGTCCGACCTTTTCTCAGAAGCGCTCACGTCTGTGGCGGGCGGAGCGCCGACAGTGGTTCTGCTGGACGAGGTCGAAACGCTTGCGGTCGATCGGTCGCAGCTCAGCATGGACGCGAATCCGATCGACGTGCACCGCGCAACCGACGCCGTCCTTGTCCAGCTTGACCTGCTGGCCGAGAGCAATCCGAACCTTTTATTCGTCGCGACAAGCAACTTCCCTCAGGCATTGGACGAGGCCTTCACCTCGCGCTGCGACCTTGTGATTGAAGTCCCACTGCCGGACGCAGAGGGCTGCCGACGCATCCTTGGTGACTGCGTGATGGGCCTCGGCCAAACCTACCCGACGATCGGCAGGCTCGTAGGCGCCGAGGGATTTGACGCGGCCGTCGCCGCATGCGTTGGCCTCGACGGCCGCGCTATCCGCAAGGCGGTGGGCAATGCCCTGGCCAGCAATCCGGAAACAGCAATGGACCCGGGCAAGGTGACCCTCGCCGACATCCGCGGTGCCGCCGAGGCGGCCAGGAAGGCCCGTCTGGCCGCTGGAGGAAAGGCATGACGACCGTCATTCGCCGGATCTTCCGCGCGACACCGCACCGCGATGCCCACGGTACCTGGGCCGCGATCGTCGACTTGCTCACGCGAGGCGCCGGCGGGGAGGCACGCCGCGAGCTCCTCGCTGTCAGCGGCACTGCGGCGAGCATCATCTCCGACCAGGCCGCGCGCGACGAACCGATCGTCGTCACCTGCGATGGCCCCCGCACCCGGATCTATTGCCTGTTCGACGACGACGCCATCGACGGTCCCGATGCGAACGAGGGACCACTTGGCTACGACCCGCTGAAGGGTGACTGGCGGGTGTCCCTTCCCTGTGGGCAGGACGACCTCGCCTGGGTGCAGCGCGCCCTGGCGCGGCACAGTGCCCGCGTGACTGCGCGGGGTCCGGGCTCGTCCCCCGCCACCGACGAGCGGGCCGGCACCGCGACCGCATCGGTCGCCATCCCTCTCACGCTCGACATGAAGGGCTTCCTCGGCCGATGAGTGCTGTCGTCGTCTCCGCCTATTCTCGCACAAACTCGGTGACCTACGTCGCCGAGAACATGCTCAAGAGCCTGAAGGACATCATTGTCCTCAGCGGGCTCGATCCGGCGAAACTCACCGACGACTGGCAGGTGCTTTCGCGCGGGCTGCGGTGCTGGATCGCCTCCGAGCACCTCGAGCGTATCGTCCTTGAAGTGTTCAGGCCAGGCAGCAGTACTCCGCTAGGACGTTGGGACATCGACGTCGTCTACGGATGGACCGGCGGCGACGGCCACTTCTGGGTAGACACCGACCAGATAAGGCTGGCGGTGCGCAAGGCCGGCCTCTGGCCGGGCGACGCCGACTACCGCGTCGTGGTGCAGAACAGCCCTGGAGCCGAGGCCGTGGACGGCTGGTCGGACACAACCCTCCGGTCCACCGCCGGCATGGTCCGGCAATCACTCGGCGGCACCATCGAGCACCACGGGCTCGGGGCCAGTGCGGCGTACTGGAGGAGGCTCTGATGCTGACCGTCGACGAGGCGTTCCGAAAATTCAAGAGCCGCCTTGAGATGAACGACCGCGAACAGGCCAATGCGGCGGCTCGCCACAACGAGGTGCGGGATTTCCTGCGGACCAAGTTCGCTGTCGATAGCGACTTCCTCACGGGGTCCTACCGACGCTGGACGAAGACCAAGCCGCTCAAGGACATCGACATCTTCTTCGTCCTGGGATCGTCAGAGCGGACGTACCGCGAGAAAGCTCCGTCCGTGGTGGTCGACGACTTCCACGCGCGCCTGCTTGAGAAGTACGCGGCTAAGGCGCTCCGGAAGCAGTCCCGCTCCGTCAACATCGATTTCGGCGTTGTGGCCGACGCGGACGACAACACCGACTACCGCGTCGTCAGCGTGGATGCAGTTCCGGCCTTTGCGGCTGGCGAAGACTACGAAATTCCTGACGCCGGGACCGCCAGGTGGATCAAGACCAATCCGAGGGTGCACGCGGACAAGGCAACCGCGGCTCACCAGGCATACGACGGCGAGTGGAAGGGCCTGGTCCGGATGATGAAGTACTGGAACAACAACGCGAGGCACGGCGAGAAGCCCATCAAGCCGTCTTTCCTGATCGAGGTCATGGCGTTGGAGTGCCTGCATGGCGGCTGGTGCGGGCAGTTCGACCGGGAGATCCAGGCGCTTTTCGCCACGCTTTCCGACCGGATCTTCGACATCTGGCCCGACCCTGCCGGCCTCGGCCCGCCGGTGAGCGACAGCATGGATGCCGCGGGGGCGCAGCGCGCCCGGTCGCTGCTCCTTGCTGCCAACCGCGAGGCATCGCTCGCGATCCATCTCGCCCGCCAGAACCGCAACGGCGATGCGCTCAGGGCTTGGCGTGCCCTGTTCGGTCCAAAGTTCCCGCTGTCATGACGATACCTGCCCGTGTTGCAGCCTTAGGGCGGCGCTGAGGAAAGCCCACGATGGCAAATGCGGTCGTCGCACCCTGGCAGGGGAACAACTACCAGGCTCGGGTGTTCTGGCTGAACGCGCTGAATCTGCGCGCGCGGGAATCTTGCGTCACGGAGGTAACATTCGAGGCCTCCGCGCCGCGGGCCTTCGACGACGTGGTCGTGCGCTATGATCCCCCGATCCCAGGCTCGGGCCCCACGCGCGTCCCCGCCGACTACCAGCAGGTTAAGTGGCATGTCGCTGCCGGCAAGCCTTTCGGCTCCGCTGACCTTGTGGACCCAGGCTTCATCGGCGCGGAGCGTGTCTCGCTGCTGCAGCGACTCCGCGCGGCGCGATGTGACGCCCCCGCCGGATCACGATTTTCCGTTATCACAGTGTCGGGCATTGCGAGGGAGGACGCACTTTGGGATTTGATCTCCCAGAATGACCACACGCTGCTTCTGGACCGGCTCTTCGACGGCACTTGCAAGCGCAGCCGGATGGGCAGAGTCCGTACGTTGTGGCGGGAGCACCTCGCGCTTGATTCGGATGACGCACTGCGAGGGCTGCTGGAAGGCTTTCGTATCCTGCACAGCCAACCTTCTCTTGAGCAAATGCGGGATGCCGTGAACGAGCGCGCCCGCTCCGTCGGGCTTGCGACGTGCAGCGCCGAAGCATCGGATTTCCGCTATGATGAACTCATCCGGCAGCTTACGGCGCGTGGATTGAATGGGCTCACGCGGGCCTCACTCGATCGCATCTGTGGCGAGGAGCGCCTGATCGTAGCGCCCGCACCTGTCGCGGACGCTTTCCTGCCGGTAGCGATCCGTACCTTCCTCGGCCCCGCAGCCGATGTCTCCGGTGCAGCCCCCGACAACACGCTCTTGCTCACCGATCTTTTCCGCCAGCGCTACCTCCAGGAAGGACAGGACTGGCAGCGTAACATCCGCCCTTGCGTCGAGGAGTTCCTGCACCACGCGGTGCGCCGCTCGCCCCGTCTGCGCCTCATTCTCGACGCGCACGCCTCCATCGCGTTCCTCGCCGGCGCCGTTCTCCACGTGAAGTCCGGCGTTGATGTGGAACTTGTGCAGAAGGGAAGAGCTGGTGGCTCGCGCGTATGGCGCGCCGACGACGGCAAGTGCGGGCCTTCGTTGGAGGTGGATGCGGACAGCTGTGGTCCGGGGTCCGGCATCCTCGTCGGCGTCGGCCTGACCCATGATGTCGCCCCGGAGATGCTGCGATTTGCGCAGCGGGCTGGGCTTGACTGGGGAGCAATGCTGAACTTTCGACCTCCGACGGGCCCGTCCGGCCAGGCCGTGGCGGGCGGCGCGCATGCCGCTGCCATCGCCGACCTGATCGCCCGCGAGGTGCGAGCGACGCGGGGCACCAATGTGGACCGCCTCGCGCACATCTTTGCTGCCTGCCCCAACGCGCTGCTGTTCTTCCTCGGCCAGCACCACCAGGCGGTAGGCCCAGCCATTATCTACGAGTTCGACTTCGACCGACGAGGTACGAAGACGTATCAGCCCTCTTTCGTCATCGATTGAAACCGAGACGCACTTGTGACTACGGCGTGTGCTTCGGCCGGGATCAGCCCCACCACGACGCTTGTCTTTCCGCGCCGCCCCACTACGCCACCTCTGTGTTGTTGAACCGGCCCCGATCTGCCGCTCTCTAATCGTCCCCGCCCGCTGCGATGCCTCCGTCGCGGCACCACCAAGGGGGCCGCATGTCGCTGCATCCGCTCAAGGCCCAGACAACCGCGCGTGGCGCGCGCATGCTGCGCACAGCCTTCGGTCCTGGCATCGCGGCATGGCTCGAGGACCCGGCCGTCGTCGAGGTGATGCTCAACCCCGACGGCCGGCTCTGGATCGATCGCCTCGCGGAAGGCCTCGCTGATACCGGGCGCTGTCTGTCCTTCGCCGATGGCGAGCGCGTCATCCGCCTCGTCGCGCACCATGTCGGCGCCGAGGTACATGCGGATCGCCCCTGCGTCTCGGCGGAGCTACCCGAGACAGGTGAGCGCTTCGAGGGTCTGCTGCCACCCGTCGTCGCCGCCCCAGCCTTCGCGATCCGCAAGCCTGCTGTCGCGGTCTTCACGCTGGAGGAGTACGCCGCCGCCGGGATCATGACGGCCCGGCAGGCCGCCGCGCTGCGCAGCGCCGTCGCGGAACGCCGCAACATCCTCGTCGCTGGCGGCACGTCGACCGGAAAGACCACGCTCACCAACGCCCTACTCGCCGAGGTGGCCCGCGAGGGCGGCCGCGTCGTGCTGATCGAGGACACCCGCGAGCTCCAGTGCCGCGCCCCGAACCTCGTCGCACTGCGCACCAAGGACGGCGTCGTCTCGCTCTCCGAACTGGTCCGCCGCGCGCTCCGCCTCCGCCCCGACCGCATCCCCATCGGTGAGGTGCGCGGCGCCGAGGCGCTCGACCTCCTCAAGGCGTGGGGCACAGGCCATCCCGGCGGCGTCGGCACGATCCACGCTGGCTCTGCCCTCGGCGCGCTGCGCCGCCTCGAGCAGCTGATCCAGGAAGCCGTCGTCACCGTCCCGCGCGCCCTGATCGCCGAGACGATCGACGTCATCGCCGTGCTCGCCGGCCGCGGCGCCGACCGCCGGCTCGCCGAGCTCGCCCAGGTCCGTGGCCTGACCGCGACCGGCGACTACGACCTCACCCCCGCAGGAGACACCCCATGACACGCACGTTGCGCACGCGCCTCGCCAGCGCGGCCGCCTTCGCGATCTGCCTCGCGCTGGCAGCGCCCGCCCATGCCGCCGGCTCCAACATGCCGTGGGAGCAGCCGCTGCAGCAGGTGCTGGAGTCCATCGAGGGGCCGGTCGCCAAGATCATCGCGGTCATCATCATCATCATCACCGGCCTGACGCTCGCCTTCGGGGACACCTCGGGCGGGTTCCGGCGCCTGGTGCAGATCGTCTTCGGGATCTCGATCGCCTTCGCGGCGTCGAGCTTCTTCCTGTCCTTCTTCCAGTTCGGCGGCGGGGCGCTGATCTGATGGCACAGCCCGCCGATCCGGTCCCCGGCTTCTCGGCGCCGGTGCACCGCGCGCTGATCGAGCCGATCCTGCTCGCCGGCGCGCCGCGCGCGGTCGCCATCGCCAACGGCACGCTCGCCGCGGCGATCGGGCTCGGGCTGCGGCTCTGGATCGCGGGGGTGCTGATCTGGCTGGTCGGCCATCTCGCCGCGGTCTGGGCCGCGCGGCGGGATGCGCAGTTCGTCGAGGTCGCGCGCCGGCACCTGCGCTACCCGGCCTGGCTGCGCGCGTGAGGCGGCGATGCTGAACCTCGCCGAATACCGCCGGAAGCCCCAGACCCTCGCGGACTTCCTCCCCTGGGCAGCCCTGGTGGCGCCGGGCGTGGTGCTGAACAAGGACGGCTCCTTCCAGCGCAGCGCCCGCTTCCGCGGCCCGGACCTGGACAGCGCCACGCCGGCCGAGCTTGCCGCGACGGCCGCGCGGCTGAACGGCGCACTGCGCCGCCTTGGCTCCGGTTGGGCGGTCTTCGCGGAGGCGCAGCGCATCCCGGCGCGGGGCTACCCGGCCAGCACCTTCCCCGATCCGGTCTCGGCCCTGGTCGACGCCGAGCGCCGCGCCCAGTTCGAAGAGGCCGGCGCGCATTTCGAGAGCAGCTACGTCATCACCTTCGCCTGGCTGCCGCCGGCCGACGATGCCGCCCGAGCCGAGGGGTGGCTCTACGAGGGCACAGGGAGCGTCGACGCCGCGTCCGGCCGCGAGGCGCTGCGCGGCTTCATCGACCGTACCGACCGCGTGCTTGACCAGATCGAGGCCTTCGTGCCGGAGGCGCGCTGGCTCGACGATGCCGAGACGCTGACCTTCCTACACGCGACGGTCTCCACCCGCCGCCACCTGGTCCGCGTGCCCGAGACGCCGATGCATCTCGACGCGCTGCTGGCCGACCAGCCGCTGGTGGGCGGCCTCGCGCCGCGGCTCGGCGACGCTCATCTGCGGGTCCTGACTGTCATCGGCTTCCCGAGCGCGACATTCCCTGGGATCCTCGACGAGCTGAACGCGCTCGCCTTCGAGTACCGCTGGTGCACCCGCGCCATCTGCCTGGACCGCACCGATGCCCAAAAACTGCTGACGCGCATCCGCCGCCAGTGGTTCGCCAAGCGCAAGTCGGTCGCCGCCATCCTCAAGGAGGTGATGACCAACGAGCAGAGCGTCCTGCTCGACAGCGACGCCGCCAACAAGGCCGCCGATGCCGACGAGGCCCTTCAGGAGCTCGGCCAGGACACCGCCGGCTGGGCCTATGTCACGGCGACCGTCACGGTCTGGGACGAGGACGCCCGAGCGGCCGACGACAAGCTTCGTCTCGTCGAGAAGGTCATACAGTCCCGCGACTTCACGGTCATTCGCGAGGGGGTGAACGCCGTCGAGGCCTGGCTCGGGAGCCTGCCTGGACATCTTTACGCCAATGTACGGCAGCCGCCGATCTCGACGCTGAACCTCGCTCACATCGTGCCGATCTCGGCCGTCTGGGCGGGGCCCGAGCGGAACGAGCATCTCGATGGCCCGCCGCTGTTCCATGCCCGGACGGAGGGCGCGACCCCGTTCCGCTTCTCGCTGCATGTGGGGGATGTCGGGCACACGCTGGTGATCGGGCCGACCGGCGCGGGCAAGTCGGTGCTTCTGGCGCTGATGGCGCTGCAGTTCCGCCGCTACGCGGGCGCGCAGGTCTTCGCCTTCGACTTCGGCGGCTCGATCCGCGCCGCCGCGATCGCCATGGGTGGGGACTGGCACGACCTCGGCGGCGCGCTGGCCGGCGACATGGCCGAGCCGGTCGCCCTGCAACCGCTGGCGCGGATCGACGCGCCGGAGGAACGCGCCTGGGCGGCCGAGTGGATCGCCGGCCTCCTCACCCGCGAAGGCGTCGCGGTCGACCCGGCGGTGAAGGACCATCTCTGGTCGGCGCTGACCAGCCTCGCCTCCGCGCCCACCCACGAGCGCACGCTGACCGGCCTCGCCGTCCTGCTGCAATCCCAGATCCTCAAGCGCGCGCTGGAGCCATACACGCTCGCCGGCCCCTGGGGCCGGCTGCTGGACGCGGAGGCGGAGCGTCTCGGCGATGCCGAAGTGCAGGCCTTTGAGACCGAGGGGCTGATCGGCACCGCCGCCGCCCCCGCCGTCCTGGCCTATCTCTTCCACGCGATCGGCCGTCGTCTCGACGGCCGCCCGACGCTGATCATCGTGGACGAGGGCTGGCTGGCGCTGGATGACGCGACCTTCGGCGCGCAGCTGCGCGAATGGCTCAAGACGCTTCGCAAGAAGAACGCTTCGGTGGTCTTCGCGACGCAGTCGCTGGCCGACGTCGACGGCTCGGCCATCGCGCCAGCGATCATCGAGAGCTGCCCGTCCAGAATCTTCCTGCCGAACGAGCGCGCGCTCGAGCCGCAGATCGCGGCCATGTACGCGCGCTTCGGGCTGAACGACCGGCAGACGGAGATCCTCGCCCGCGCCACGCCCAAGCGCGACTACTACTGCCAGTCCCGCCGCGGCAACCGGCTCTTCGAGCTGGGGCTGTCGGAGGTCGCGCTCGCCTTCTGCGCGGCTTCCTCCAAGACCGACCAGGCCGCCATCGCCGAGACCCTCGCCACCCATGGCCGCGCCGGCTTCGCGCGCGCATGGCTGCTGCGCCGCGGCCCCGACTGGGCCGCCGAGCTTCTGCCCGACCCCTCGGAGAACACCGCGCCATGACCCGCCGCCCGCTTCGCGCCGCACTGCTCGGCGCCGCCCTCATCGCGCTGCCGCTCCCCGTCACGGTCGCGCCCGCCCAGGCGCAGTGGACGGTGTTCGACCCGTGGAACTACGCGCAGAACATCCTCTCCGCCGCCCGGGCCCTCGATCAGATCAACAACCAGATCGCCTCCCTCCAGAACGAGGCGCAGATGCTGATCAACCAGGCCCGCAACCTCGCGAGCCTGCCCTACTCCTCGCTCATGCGGCTGCAGCAGTCCTTCGCGCGGACGCAGCAGCTGATCGCCCGCGCCCAGCGCCTCGCCTACGAGGTCACCGACATCGAGCGCGCCTTCGCCCAGGGCTATGGCAGCGCCGCCTCGCTCGGCTCGAGCCAGCAGATGTTCGCCAACGCCCGCGATCGCTGGCAGACCTCCGTCGCCGGCTTCCAGGACGCGCTGATGACCCAGGCGACCGTGGTCGGCAACCTCACCGGCACCCGCGCCGAGATCGAGGCGCTGATCGGCCAGAGCCAGGGCGCGACCGGTGCGCTCCAGGCGGCCCAGGCGGGCAACCAGCTGCTGGCGCTCCAGTCGCAGCAGATCGCCGACCTCGCCGCCCTTCTCGCCGCGCAGGGCCGCGCCCAGGCGCTGGAGGCCGCGCGCGTGGCCAGCGGCGAGGAGCAGGCGCGTGAGCAACTGGAGCGCTTCCTCGCCCCGGGCGTCGGCTACCAGCCGGGCGCGGCGCAGATGTTCCATGGCCGCTGAGCCGTGGTCGTGGCGCCACATCCGCACTCACATCGGGACGTGCCATGAACGGCACCGGCGTCATCGACCGCTTCCTCGACGTCTTCACCCGCTACATCGACAGCGGCTTCGGGCTGCTCGGCGGCGAGGTCGCCTTCCTCGCCGCCACGCTCATCGTCATCGACATCACACTCGCCGCGCTGTTCTGGGCCTGGGGCGCCGACGACGACATCATCGCGCGCCTGATCAAGAAGACCCTCTTCGTGGGTGTCTTCGCCTGGATCATCGGCAACTGGAATTTCCTCGCCCAGGTCATCTTCGATAGCTTCGCCGGGCTCGGGCTGGTCGCCTCGGGGTCGACCATCACGGCGCAGCAGCTGCTCCAGCCGGGCCGTGTCGCGCAGGTCGGCCTTGATGCCGGAAGGCCGCTGCTCCAGGCCGTCTCCGGCCTCATGGGCTACATCTCGTTCTTCACGAATTTCGTCCAGATCACGATCCTGATGTTCGCCTGGGCGGTCGTGCTGCTGTCCTTCTTCATCCTGGCGATCCAGCTCTTCGTGACGCTGATCGAATTCAAGTTGACGACGCTCGCGGGCTTCGTGCTGGTGCCCTTCGGGCTGTTCGGCAAGACGGCCTTCCTCGCCGAACGCGTGCTCGGCAATGTCGTCTCCTCCGGCGTGAAGGTGCTGGTGCTGGCCGTCATCATCGGCATCGGTTCGACGCTCTTCGCGCAGTTCACCGCCGGGTTCGGGGCGAACCAGCCGACCATCGACGAGGCGATGTCAATCGTGCTGGCGGCGCTGGCGCTGCTCGCACTGGGCATCTTCGGGCCGGGCATCGCCAACGGGCTGATCTCCGGCGGTCCGCAGCTCGGCGCGGGCGCGGCGGTCGGGACCGGCCTGGCGGCAGGCGGCGCCATAGTCGCCGGCGCGGCGGCCGTGCGCACGGGCGCGGCCGCGGTCGGTGCGGCGGGCTCGGCCATCGGCGCCGGGGCGCGGGGCTCCGCATATGCGCTCGGCGCCACCGGCACGGCCTATCGCAGCAGGGGTGCGTCGGGAGTTGTGACTGCAGCTGGCTCTGCCGCCATGAGCCCGCTGCGCAGCGCGGCAAGCAGCCTCCGCGCCAGCCACGCCGCCGGCAGCGCGGCCGTCTCCGGTGGAGCGTCGCCGCCTTCTGAGCCGCCGCCATCCTCCGGCGCTCCCGCCTGGGCCCGCCGAATGCGGCGCGGCCAGGCGCTCAGCCACGGCGTCACTACCCTCGGCCACGCCATCCGCTCGGGCGATGGCGGCGGCGCCGGCTCCTCCATCCGCCTCTCGGAGGATCGCTGATGTTCCGCCGCCCCTCCGTCCGCTACGGCCGCACCCCCGAGCCCGAGACGCCCTACCAGCGCGCCGCCCAGGCCTGGGACGAGCGCATCGGCTCCGCCCGCGTCCAGGCTCGCAACTGGCGGCTCATGGCACTCGGCGAACTCGCCCTGATCGCGGGCCTCGCCGCCGCCCTGGTCTGGCAGTCCGCCCGCGGCACCATCGTGCCCTGGGTCGTGCAGGTGGACCGGCTCGGCGAGGCGCAGGCGGTCGCCCCCGCCATCGCCAATTTCCGCCCGACCGACCCTCAGATCGCCTGGCACCTCGCGCGCTTCATCGAGCAGGTGCGCGGCATCGCCGCCGACCCGATCATCGTCCGCCAGAACTGGCTGCGCGCCTACGACTTCGCGACCGACCGCGGCGCGCTCGCGCTCAACGACTTCGCGCGCGCCAGCGATCCCTTTGGCCGCGTCGGTCGCCAGCAGGTTGCCGTCGAGGTCTCCAGCGTCATCCGCGCCTCCGAGGACAGCTTCCGCGTCGCCTGGATCGAACGGACCTACGAGAACGGCCAGCTCGCACGCACCGAACGGTGGACCGCGATCCTGACCATCGTCGTTCAGCCCGCACGCGACGCCGAGCGGCTGCGCAAGAACCCCCTCGGCATCTTCGTCCACGCCATCAACTGGTCGCGGGAGCTCGAGCAGTGACCTCAGACGCGCACACCGTCCGGTGCAGTGAACTCCTCGCTCACGACGTTGCCCGTATTCCGGACATCCGCCGGCTCGAGCAGCAGGATCTCCGCTTCTTGGTCAGCCACCGGCCGGCGCTCGACGCCACGCGGTATGACGAGGAAGTCCCCCGGCGCCATGTCGACCACGCGATCACGGAATTCGAGCCTGAAGGTGCCGCGCCAGCACAGGAACATCTCATCGATCTCGGCGTGATGGTGCCAAGGAAACTCACCCTTGATCTTCACGACCTTAAGCTCCTGGCCGTTCAGCTCAGCGACGATCTTCGGCCGCCAGTGCTCCGAGAAGAGCGCGAGCTTGGCTGTGATGTTTCCCTTCTGCATGGCGTCGCCCCGCAACGTGATCTGGCCGGAACCATAGCCGACCGCCCCATTCGCGCACCATCGTGCCGACCGAAGGGTTCATGCCCGGCAGCTGTGTTCGCGATCATGCTCATGTTGGGCGCATGCAGCGCCTTCCGCCCGCCCGAGATCAGCTACGACGACGAGCCGATCCAGGCCACGCAGATCCCCGAACCGCCGCGGCCCGTCGAGATCGTCGAGGTACCGACGCCGCTGCCACTGCCGGGCCAGCTTCAGCGAATCCCGCCCTCGCGCCGCACGCCCGAGCCACCTGACCCCACCATGCGCGTCAATCAGGCCAACGCCGCCGCGCGCGTGCAGCCCGTGCGTGCGGGCTTCATCAACGCGGTGCAGGTCTATCCCTTCACGCCCGGCGCGCTCTATCAGGTCTACACAGCGCCCGGCCAGGTCACCGCCATCATGCTGCAGGAGGGCGAGACTCTGGTCGGCAACGGCCCCGTCGCCGCCGGCGACACGGTGCGCTGGATCATCGGTGACACCGAGAGCGGCACCGGTCCGACGCGCCGTGTGCACATCATCGTCAAGCCGACGCGCCCCGACCTCATCACCAACCTCATCATCAACACCGACCGCCGTACCTACCTGCTGGAGCTGCGCTCGACCGAGCGCACCTACATGGCCTCGGTCTCCTGGCAGTATCCGCAGGACGCGCTGATCGCGCTGCGTCGGCAGAACGCCGCGGCACCCGTTGAGCAGGGGCTCGATCTCGCGCGGCTGCGCTTTCGCTACGAGATCGAGGGCGACAGCCCGGCCTGGCGGCCGCTGCGCGCCTTCGACGACGGCCGCCAGGTCTTCATCGAGTTCCCGCGCGGCATCGGCCAGGGCGAGATGCCGCCGCTCTTTGTCATCGGGCCGGAGGGCGAGGGGCAGCTGGTCAACTACCGCGTCCGGCAGAATTTTGTGATCGTCGACCGACTCTTCGCCGCGGCCGAGCTGCGCCTCGGCGACCGGCAGCAGCGCGTGCGCATCGTGCGCACCGATGGCCGCGCGCGATGAGCTGGACGGCGCCGGAACGGGGCGGGAGCGAGCGCGACATCGCCGCAGCGCTGCGCCTGCGCCCCGATCCGCCGCGCGTGGTGCGGCTCTCGCGCCGCGCGTTGATTGGGCTCGGCGTCGCGGCCGGGCTCGGCATCGGGGCGGCGCTGATCGTGGCTCTGCAGGGCCGCAGCGGCGGCGAGGGGCCGCGCGAGCTCTACAGCACCGACCGGAACCCGCAGGCCGACGGTCTCGCGACCCTGCCGCGCGACTATGCCGGCATCCCGCAGCTGGGCCCGCCGTTGCCGGGTGATCTTGGACGGCCGATCGTGCGGGCGCAGGAGCGCGGCCAGCCGGCCGTGCCGCCTCCGATGGCCACCACCGCCGATCCGGCCGAGCAGCGGCGGCTGCAGGAGATCGAGGCGGCGCGCACCAGCCGGCTCTTCGTGCAGGTCGAGGCGCGGGGGGAGTCGCGCGCCGGTGCGCCGGCCGCGCCGCAGGCAGCGGATCCGGTCGCCATGCCCGTTGGTCCGGACGCCACCGATAGGCGCATTGCGTTCCTGGGCGGCCCCGCCGACCGCCGCACGACATCTCCGGATCGGCTCCAGGCGCCGGTGAGCCCCTTCGTCATCCAGGCCGGAAGCGTCATCCCTGCGGCATTGCTGACCGGCCTCCGCTCAGACCTGCCGGGGCAGATCACGGCCCAGGTCACGGCGAATGTCTTCGACAGCCCGACGGGCCGGCATCTGCTCATCCCGCAGGGCGCGCGCCTCATTGGCGCCTACGACAGCCGCATCAGCTTCGGGCAGCGGCGCATCCTGCTCGTCTGGAACCGGCTGATCCTGCCCAACGGCCGATCCATCGTGCTGGAGCGCATGCCCGGAGCCGACGAGGCGGGCTATGCCGGGCTCGAGGACGGCGTGGACTACCACTGGGGACGGCTCTTCCTGGCCGCTGGTTTGGCGACGCTGCTCAACCTCGGCCTGGAACTCGGCCGTGACGACGAAAGCGACATCGCCCGTGCCATCCGCGAGAGCGGCCAGGACACCGTCGGCCGCGCCGGCGAGGAGATCGTCCGCAGGCAGCTCTCCGTCCCGCCGACGCTGACCGTCCGGCCTGGCTTTCCGGTCCGAGTCATCGTCCACCGCGACCTCGTGCTCGAGCCATACGGAGGCTGACCCATGTCGAAGCTGAAGCTCGGCCCGATCCTCGACGACCGTCCGGTGAAGCTCACCGTGGAGCTGCCGGCTGATCTCCACCGCGACCTTGTGGCATATGCGGAAGCGCTCTCGCGCGAGACGGCACAGCAGGTCGAGCCCACGAAGCTCATTGCGCCCATGCTGGCGCGGTTCCTGGCGAGCGACAGGGGGTTCCGCTCTGCACGAAGGCCGGCACCTCGACCGCGCGGGCCGACTTCTCAGCCAACTCCGCCGTCGCGCGAACCAGCAGCATGACGCGTGCGGAGCAGCGAGAGGAACCGGCGCAGAACCGGATTGTCGCGCTTGGGGTCCCAATAGGCTGCGGCCTCTACCGTGGTGGGCCCTGCCTCATCGCCGACAGGCCGGAACACGACGCCCGGATAGGTTGCCCCAGAGGCCGACTCGGCTAGCACGGCAACGCCCAGGCCCGTGCCAACCAGGTTGAACATTGCCTCTCGACCGACGTCCTGCTCGACAAAGCGCGCCGTGTGACCGGACGGCAGCAGCGCTTCGACCTTCTCGCGCGCTTCCGGCCCCGACCCTCGGCGCGCAATGATGAAGGTCTCCGCGACGAGGTCGGACCAGAACACCATCGGCCGGCTGGCCAGCGTATGCTCCTCCGGCAGCGCAACCATGCCGGCTTCCTGCCACAGACCCAGCCGGTCCAGACCTGGCTCCTCAATCGGCCCCAGCAGAAGCGCCAGATCGACCTCGCCACGTCGAACGGCGGTGAGTAACTCGTCACGGCTGCCCTCACGCAGCCAGATCCCGACGCCGGGGTTCTGCCGCACGAAACCCATGAGCGCCTTGCGGAACCGCCCGGTCGAGGCCGAGAAGTAGGTCCCGATCTCAAGCCGCCCAGCCGCCGCAGATCCGGCCTCTCTGGCCCGCGCCACGGCCGACTGCGCCCCGCCCAGCACACGCGCGGCCTCGACGAGGAAGTCCTCGCCAGCGGCCGTCGGATTCATGCCGGATGAACGTCGCTCGAACAGCGACACTCCCAACCCGTCCTCCAGGGCACGTAGCCGTCGGCTCACCGCAGATGCCGGCAGCCCAACCCCACGCGCCGCGAGGCGCAGACTACCCGTCCGCGCCACCACCACAGCCAGCATCATCCCGCGCAAATCAATGGCGCCCTGAAGGGGCGCGGCTCGCTTGCGCCGCTCCGGCCGCCGCGACACTTCGACCAGCCTCCGCTGCCGGCCGACCCCGATCCCGATCGTGCACGGAGTTTGGAGCGCGCCTCAAGCGCGCAGGACCGGGCCTTTCTACAATCAATGCGGGTAGCGTGCCGGAACCGCCGAACAGGTTGCAATCACATTTCTGCGTTAGGGGTTTCCGAAAGCTCACATCGTCCGTGGGTGTCCTCCGATCGCTACAATCGTCAACTCGGCGTGCCGCGTCGTGCTCCGGCGCGCTATTGACGTGGTACGGATGACGGCCTATCTCTCATTGAACTCAATGAGGATGTGGAGGGTGAAGGTCTCAATCCTTCCTTCGGCCGACGGCGAAACCATCCTGACGGGCGCTCACGCCGGCCGGCGGTTGTTCGCCAGATTGATCGCGACCGCTCAGGTCCCAACGGAGCCAGAAGCCGCCTACCTCGATTTCGACGGAGTGGTGGTCGCCACCGCGTCCTTTCTGCGCGAAAGCGTCATTGCGTTCCGCGACTACGCACGCTCCAGCATCCCGAACCTCTACCCGGTCGTGGCCAACGCCTCGGACTTGGTCGCCGAGGAACTCGCATTCTTCCTGAAGCACCGCAAAGACGCCGTCTGGGCGTGTCACCTCTCGTCAGATGGAAAGCCCCTGGAAGCGCGCCTATTGGGCGAACTCGACGACACGCATCGCGACACATTCGATCTCGTTGCTCGGATCGGCCTCGCCACGGCCCCAGGCCTCGCTGCGCAAAGCCAAGCCGGCGTCGCGCCCACGGCCTGGAACAACCGGCTGTCGTTCCTCGCGGGTCGCGGTCTCCTCGTCGAGCGTCGCGCCGGCAAGACCAAGACATTCGCCCCCGTTCTGGAGATCGCGTGATGGGGATCGATTTCATCCGCCGGACCAGCGGCAAACCCTACATGAAGCGCTGGGCGAGCGGCCTCGACAGGACCAAAACGCCGACGCTGATCGACATACGTCTGCCAGGCGAAAGTCGAACGCTAACCGCCACACTCGTGACACCCGATGCGGCGCGTCCCGGCTCTACTGTCATCGTCCAGACGACAGGGGCCGACCTCGTTGTCTTCGACGGCCTCAAACAGATAGCCCGCATCAGCAACGCGCCAGCCGACGTGCAGGCCGCGCTCGCAGGGCAGCAAGGCATGGCGCCCGCCGTCGTCGAGCGGATCAGCGCGCTCGGCGGCACCGTCGAGGTCAGGCTGAAGTGACCCGTCGCGCGCCTCAGGAACCCACCCGCGACTTCCGGCCTTCACATCGGCTACGTGACGACGTCGAGCATCACACGCCGTCGCTCGGGTGCGCTACTTGTCCGGATTTCGCGATCTGCCGAGGCATTCGCACTGACGCCGGCGTGTTCGACTGCAACGACCTCTGCTCCTGCGCAGATCGCGATGCCTGCGACATAGTTTGCCGCAACAAGCCGGATTCGTTCGTCGCGCGCGTTCAGGAGATCGGCGGGTTCAGCCTAGCGACGACTCCTCGTGTTCAGACCGTTCCCGTTGCGGCGTTGCCGACCGTCGTTCCCCTCATCGGCCACAAGTACAGCCGGTGTGGGCTGCTCGACGAGCCAGTGGTCGCTGTCCCGCTGTACGAGCTATTCCACATGGGCACCGGACGGCCCCTGGTGCGTACCCGCGCCCAGCTCGCTGAGCGTTTTCGGATCCACCAGTGGGCGACCGTTATCGCCTCCGGCGTCGCCCGGGACTTTAGGCTAGAGCGTTGGTGGGCCTTTGCCGACCGGGGCATCGTGCTCGGCACGCTGCGCGATCTCGGCGTCGCTCTCGTGACAGCGCCCAACTTCAGCCTGTTCCTCAACGTGCCACGTCCGGACAACCTTCACAGCATGAAGAGGATCGCCCTGGGGTGGACCGAGCTGATGGCGGCCGGCATTCCCGCCGCTCTGCACCTGAACGCCCGTACCGACCACGACTACGCCCGCTGGACGCAATTCGTCCAGACGCGAACGGAGGTGCAAGCGGTCGCCATCGAGTTCGGAACGGGAGCGGGCAGTGTGGGGCGCATCGATTGGCACGTCGAGCGGCTCTGCCGACTTGCCGATGCCGCCGGCCGCCCGCTCACGTTGGTGGTGCGCGGCGGCGCGCAGGTGCTTCGGCGCCTCCGCGCCCACTTCGCCCATCTCGTCCTGATCGAGACAGACGCCTTCGCTCGCACGCTCAAGAGACGGCGCGCCACGCTCAGCGACTCTGGCCGCTTGCGGTGGCCACGAGTACAAACGCCGAAGGGCGCCCCGATCGACGACCTCCTCGCCCACAACGTCGCCGCGAAGCGCGCGGCGCTCATCCTCTCGGACTTCGCGCCACCAGCTCGGTCAGAGCGGACGAGCCAGCCTGCTCGACGTTCGGCAAAGCACGCTGACGGTCAGACCGGGCAGGGCAGCATTCTGGCGCAGCTCGACGCGACCCGCGAGGCTTGGGCTGTGTCCCCGGACCTCGAGCGCGTGATCGCCGCTGCGGAAGCGTAGGTCGCCGTCATGACCTGCCAGCGCTCGGAACATCTGCCCCATGCCGAAGCCTGCGCCGCTGGACCGGCCGAATCGGGACTCGCCTTCTGCCACGGCCAACCTAAGCGCCGTGCCAGCATCCTCAACCGCCGCATAGTCAGCATGTTCGCGCAACGTCGAGAGCACCCCTACTCCACCGTCGCTGACGACCACCTCGAAGGTGCCTGTGGCGGCCGCGAAGGCCACCAGACCAGATGCGCAGGCGCGGCTGTGGCGGAACACGTTGTCGCGCAGCTCGCCGAGCGCTCCGATGATCTCGGCGGCGACCAAATCCGGGAAGCCGGCGATCTTGGCCGCCTGATCCGCGCGGCTCGCCCACAGTTTCCAGTGGTCGGTGATATCGCCCGTGTAAGGGAGCAGGGCCAGGGGAAACACCCCGACGCGCGCGCCCCGCGACAGGCCGCTCGCATTGGACCCTGTCCGAGCCGCCTCAATCGCGGAGACCACCGGGGATCGGAAAGTCACGCCGCTGAAGGCGTCTGGGCACACCTCGCGCGCCCGGATGATCTCGAAGAGCGGACCGATCCGCCCGGACTTCTCCAACACGACCGAGCCCGAAGCGGCCAAGCTGCCCGCTTGAGCAGCGCCCAAGAGGTCGTCCGCTCCGTCGAAGTCGCCGACCAGAGCCCGGCCTGCGCTTGCCCCGTCCCCCATCCGCATCGACCGCCTTCTGTCACAAAGTTCCTCTGGCCTCGAGGCGAGCCTCGCCTGAAAGCCAGCGGTCCCAAGCCAACAATTTAGCAGATCGCCGCCGTTTTCCGCCTTTACTCTGTCTCCACTCGACAGGCTTCGCCGTCTGGCGTCGCGCCCCAGGGGAATCGCATATCAGTAGAAAGCTGTTGCGCGGCGAGTAGAAGTTGATTCTGAAGGAGGTCCACCGACGCTGGGGGGACCTTCGGATGCTGGCGTTGATTCGGATATTCGAGGCGGT
>Ga0081539_10002963_pt1 | contig 22294 bp, 15 predicted proteins | sample TabmetS4T2R2_FD_71023 | JGI IMG/M metagenome (GOLD analysis project Ga0081539, IMG submission 71023) | Tabebuia heterophylla rhizosphere microbial communities from the University of Puerto Rico - S4T2R2 | ecosystem: Host-associated > Plants > Roots > Rhizosphere ...
CCTCGAGTAGCGACGCGTCCGGCGACGACCGCCGCGTCCTCGCCGATCCCGAGGAAGATCGACGACTTTCGCTTGCGCAGGAAGTGCACGCCGATGAAGTGCAGGCCGTCGGCGGCCACACTGGCGCCCTCCTCGTGGATCGGGAAGCCGAGCTCGTCGAACGCTCCCGGGCAGTCGACCCACGACGCGTGGTCGGGGCGGAATCCGGCCGCGAACACGACGGCCCCGAAGCCGGCGAGGTCGAGCTCCTCGCGCGCGTCGGCATCGAACGGCGCGGGGGGTGGCAGGTCGACGGGCGCCATCCCGCGCTCGGCCACGAGCTCTTGCACGAGGCGGGCGATCTGCAGGTATCGCTCGTCGCCCCACGCGACGGTCTCGGCGAGGTCGGGCGCGAAGCGCGCCCGTCGGCCGTCGGCCCCGAGGAAGTGGCCGAGGAGCGTGACCCCCGTCGCCTGGAGCGTGCGCAGGTGAAGGTCGCGACCGCCGCCGTGCCCGGTGGCGGCGACGTTGGCGAAGAGCCGCGCGCCGGGATGGGGCAGCGACTCGACGGTCTGGTCGAGGTAGCCCGTCTCGTGCGCCCACCACAGCAGGTCGCGTCCCCCGATGCGCCGCGGGCCCCACGGTGCGCGGCCGCACGCGAGGAACACGTCGCGCCCGGCGCGGTGCAGCTCCTCGGCGATCTGGCAGCCCGACTGCCCGCTGCCGACCACCAGCACCGCGCCCGCGGGGAGCGCATCGGGAGCGCGGTAGTCCTCGACGTCGATCTGCAGCAGGTCGTCGGGCAGCGTCGCAGCGGCCGCCGGACGGTGCGGCCGCTGGTAGGCGCCGGTCGCGAGGACCACGGTGTCGGCGTCGATCGGCCCTGCGGACGTCTCGAGCGCCAACCCGCGCTTCGCCCCACCGCGCACCGCGGTGACCTCGACGCCCTCCTGGACCGGCGCGCCGACCGCCTCGGCATAGCGCTCCAAGTACGCGACGACCTCGTCGCGCGGCATGAAGCCGTCGGGGTCGTCGCCGTCGTAGGGGAAGTCGGGCAGGCGCAGCGTCCAGTTCGGCGTGACGAGGCAGAAGCTCTCCCACCGCCCGCGCCACGTCTGCGCCACGCGTCCGCGCTCGAGCACCACGTGGTCCACGCCCGCGCGCGACAGCTCGCAGCTCATGGCCAAGCCAGCCGGCCCGGCGCCGACCACCACCGCCCGCGACACGGGCGAATGCTCTCAGGCCGCGGCCTGCGCTGCCCAGTCCGCGTAGAGCGCCGCGTACGCCCCGCCGGCCGCGATGAGCTCGTCGTGCGTGCCCTGCTCGACGATCCGCCCGTGGTCGAGGACGACGATGCGCCCGGCCTGGCGGATCGTCGACAGGCGGTGGGCGATGACGATCGCCGTGCGGCCCGCTAGCAGGCGCCGCAGCCCGGCCTCGATTCGGCCTTCGGTGTGCAGGTCGACGTTCGAGGTCGCCTCGTCGAGCACGAGGATGCGCGGATCGGCGATCAATGCGCGGGCGAAGGCGACGAGCTGGCGCTGGCCGGCCGAGAGCTGCACGCCGCGCTCGCCGACCTCGGTCGCTGCGCCCTCGGGCAGCGCCGCGATGAAGTCCCACGCGCCAACGGCCCGCGCCGCCGCCTCAATCTCCTCGTCCGTCGCGCCCGGCCGTCCGAACGCGATGTTCTCGCCGATCGTCCCGCTGAACAGGAACGCCTCCTGCGGCACGATCCCCATCTGCGAGCGCAGCGAGCGCGCGGCGACGTCGCGCAGGTCGTGGCCGTCGACGAGCACGCGCCCCTCGGTCGGGTCGTAGAAGCGCGCGACGAGCTTGGCGAACGTCGACTTGCCCGCGCCGGTGGCGCCGACCAACGCCACGGTCTGACCGGGCGGCACGTCGAGCGAGACGCCGTCGAGCGCGAGCTTGGTGCCCTCCTCGGTTCGATAGCGGAAGGACACCTCGTCGAACTCGATCTCGCCGCGGATGCGCGGCAGCTCGATCGCGTCGGGCTTGTCGGTGAGCTGCGGCTGCTCGTCGAGCAGCTCGAAGATCTTGTCGAGCGCGGCCATGCCCGACTGGTAGGTCGTGTAGACCTGCGAGAGCTGGCCGATCGGGTCGAAGAAGCCGTTCAGCGCCGCGATGAAGCCGACGAGCACGCCGATCTCGACGTCGCCGTTGATCGCCTGGTTGCCGCCGACGATGAGGATGCCGACGGTCGCCACCGCGGAGATGAACTCGACGCCCGGGAAGTACGCCGCGTTGAGGTTGACGGTGACCATGTTCGCCTCGCGGTTGACGTCGTTGAGGCGGTCGAACTCGCCGCGGTGGCGCGGCTCCTGGGCGAACGCGCGGACGACGCGAATGCCCGACAGCGTCTCCTGCAAATAGGCGGTGATCGCGCTGATCGTCTCGCGCGTGCGCCGGTAGGCGTCGGCGCTGGCGATGCGGAAGGCCAGCGACGCGATGGCCATGACCGGGAAGATCAGGAAGGTCAACAGGGCCAGGTGGGCGTCGAGGAAGAGCAGGATGACGATCGAGCCGATGAGCGTCAGCGATGCCTGGAACAGCGTGACGACGGTGTCGGTGACCAGCGAGTCGAGCGCCTCGACGTCGTTGGTCATGCGCGAGATGAGCACTCCCGCCGGCCGGCGCTCGTAGAAGCCGACCGGCATCTCCTGCAGGTGGCGGAAGATCTGCAGGCGCAGATCGGCGAGCGCGCGCTGGCCGACCCAGCCGACGAGGTAGGTCTGCGCGTAGCTCGCGCCCCAGACGACGAGCGCGCTGACCACGAAGGCGACGACGACGAGGTCGAGTGTCGAGCGATCGCCCTTGAGGATCCCGGAGTCGATCGCCGTCTTGGCCAGCGGCGCGGGGGCGAGCGAGGCGGCGGTGCCGGCGACCAGCGCGATGGCCATGAGCACGACCCGCGAGCGGTAGGGCGCGAGCAGGATGACCAGGCCGCGCAGCTTGCGCCCGCGGCCGCGGGTGCCGCGCAGGCGCCGGCGCAGGTCCTCGCGGCGCGTGGCGGCGCGGGCGACGTCGTCGCCGCTTGGGCTGACGCCGCTCGCGGTCACAGCCCCGCCACCTGGCGCTCGCGCTCCTTGCGCGTGAGGAAGACCTGGTCGGGCAGGCCTTTCTCGACGATCTCGCGGTACAGCTCGGACTGCTCGAGCAGCTCGTCGTGGCCGCCGGCGGCGATGACCTCGCCGTCCTCGAGCACGACGATCGTGTCGGCGAGCGAGATCGTCGACAGCCGGTGGGCGATGACGAACGTCGTGCGCCCGGCCATCACCTCGCGCAGGGCGCGCTTGATCTCCTGCTCGGTCGACGCGTCGACCGACGAGGTGGCGTCGTCGAGGATGAGGATGCGCGGATCGGCCAGCAGCGCCCGCGCGATCGCCACCCGCTGGCGCTGGCCGCCGCTCAGCGTCAGGCCGCGCTCGCCCACGCGGGTCTCGTAGCCGTCGGGCAGGCGCTCGATGAAGTCGTGGGCCTGCGCGCGGCGCGCCGCGCGCTCGATCTCCTCCGGCGTCGCGTCCGCGCGCGCGTAGGCGATGTTCTCGGCGACCGTCGCGCTGAACAGGAACGGGTCGTCGTTGACCACCGCGATCTGCGAACGCAGCGAGGCGACGTCGACGTCGCGCACGTCGGCGCCGTCGACGATCACCGCGCCCTCGGTCACGTCGTACAGGCGGGGGATGAGCTGGACGAGCGTCGTCTTGCCCGAGCCGGTCGCGCCGACGAGGGCGACGGTGGTCCCGGCCGGGATGTCCAGCGACACGTCGCGCAGCGCGTCGCGCGAGGACCCCTCGTAGTGCAGGGTGACGTCGCGCAGCTCGACGTGCCCGGAGCCCGGCGGCAGCGCCGGCGCGCCGTGCGCCGAGGCGATCCGCGGCTCGCGATCGAGGATCTGGTAGACGCGAGCGCCGGCCGCCGTCGCCCGCTGCGCGAGGCCGAGCGAGATCCCCAACGTGCGCATCGGCGACAGCAGCATGAGCAGGTAGGTGTAGAAGGCGCTGAACTCGCCGATGGTCAGGCGCCCGTCGATGACCTGGCGCCCGCCGTAGAAGAGGATCGCCGCGAGGCCCGCCTGGGGCAGGAAGCCGATGAAGGGGTTGTAGAAGGCCTGCAGGCGCGTCGTCAGCATCGCCTGATCGAAGACGCGGCCGACGCGCCCGCGGAAGCGCTCGAGCTGGCGGTCCTCGCGCGCGAACGACTTGACCACCCGCACGCCGCCGATGTTCTCCTCGACGTCGGCGGTGAGCTCGCCGATGCGCTGCTGGAGCTCCTGCAGCGCGGGCCGCGACCGGCGCCCGTAGCGCGCGGCCACGAACACGACGATCGGCACCGGGATCAGCGACACCGCGGCCAGCCCCGGCTGCACCGCGATCATGGCCGCCGCCGCCAGCAGGATGGTCAGCGCCGACTGCAGCATGAAGACCAGGCCGTAGCCGAGGAAGAAGCGCACCGACTGCAGGTCGACCGTCGCGCGCGACATGAGCTGGCCGGTCTGCTGGCGATCGAAGAAGCCCAGCTCGAGCGCCTGCAGATGGCGGTACATCGAGTTGCGCAGATCGAGCTCGACGCCGAGCGAGACGCGCCCGGCGACGAGCCGGCGCACGACGGTCAGCGCCAGGCGCAGCACGCCGGCGGCGAGGACCGCGAGGCCAAGGGCGGTCAAGCCGGACTTGTCGCCCTCGCGCACGCGATCGATCGCGCGGCCGCTGAGCCACGGGATCGCGACGGTCATCACCATCGCGACGGCGGCCAGCAGCGCCGAGGCCGCGAGGCCGACGCGGTAGGGCCGCAGCCAGCCCAGCAGTCTCACGAAGGTCGCCATCGGCGCACCATGGTAGTTGACGACCTCAACGATCCGCCTGGGCCTTTGGCCCTAGGGGTGCCGGAGCCGCCCACGTGGGCGGCGGAGGCGGGCCCCCAGGCGATCTCCTAGGTCCGGCGATCGAACCCCGAGCACTCCACGACCGGGACCCGCGGGTACTTCGGGAAGGTCGGGTCGGTCCGCGCCAGCAGGCACATCGTGAACATCGACCCGCGCCCGCTTTGCACCAGACGCTGGTGGCGGCACTCATCGCACAGCCCGAACCGCATCGGCGCCGTCCGCGTGGCCTCGGCCGCCGCGCGCGCCTCCACCTCGTGCGGGTTGTCGCGGTAGCCGCGGTACAGGTAGGAGAGCGGCATGGCCAGCGGGTGGTGCTGCATCTGCCAGACGTGGCAGAGCTCGTGGGTGACGAGGTCGTCCGAAGCGTCCTCCACCGGCCCGCGCAGCACGATGAGGTCCCACATCGTGTAGCCGTCGAAGCGCCGGAACCACGGCAGCCGGAACAGCCACGGCGCGCTCACGAGCCGCACGCGGCGCATGCGGACCGGCTCGGGGTAGAGGTCGAGGGTGTCGAGCCGCGCCTTGGCCCGTGCGAGCTTGGCCCGCGCGGCCGGCGTCACCCGCCCGACGCGGCCTGGCGGGCCTTGAGCTCCTTCTGCAGCTCCTTGGCCGCGGCCGGCGAGTACGGCTTGAGCACGAGCAGCCCGCCGTTGTTGAAGCCCTGCCCGTTGAGGGTGAAGAGGTACTGGCCGTGGGCGACGTGCTTGACCAGCGGCGTGTCGGGCGAGCCGGTGACGTTCTCCACGCTCGGGGTGTGCGGCGCCAGGGACGAGGTGAGCGGACGATCGAGCTCGTCGCGCACCTCGTTGCGCTGGAAGTACAGCGCCACGGTGGGCAGCTCGCCCTTCGCGGGCGGGGTCAGGACCACGACCTGCTTGACGTCCTTCAGGTACCGAAACGAGTAGAGCGCCAGCTCGAGCGCGGCGCGCCGCAGCAGCAGGAAGCGCTCCTCGGAGGGCTTGCCCTGATCGATCGCGCAGGTCGAGGTCAGGCCGCAGAGCTGATAGAGGACGCCCTTCTCGTTGTGGATCTGGATGCGGCCGCCCTGCTCGGGCGCGGTCTGGAGCGCCACGGTCAGCGGGATGCCCTGGAAGGACATGTCGTTGGCGTCGATCTTGACGAGCTGCTGGCCGCTCTCCTTGTACTCCGGGGCGACGTGCTCGGCGATCTGCGCCGCGCCGGCCGTGCCGCCGGCGGTGGGCTTCCACGGCGACCACGGCGGCTCGGGCGTCTTCGTCGACGGGGCGATGATGAGCACCGCGATGCCGACGAGCGCCGCGAGGCCGACCGCGACGAGGGCGCCGGTGACGAACTGAAAGCGCGGGGCGTAGGACGAGCTCTTCTTCGCGACGGCGACCGCCGGGGCGCCGGCGCCGGGGCGCCGCTCGGGGAGCAGGTCGCCGCCGTCCTCGTCGATCGCGTCGGACTCGACGACCTCGGCGTCGGGCGGCAGCACCGGCTCGAGCGTGTCGGGCAGGAGCGCGTCGGGATCGTGCTTGGGCTGCGTTCCCGCGGGGTCCCACGGGCGCGCGTCCTGCGGCCTGTCGTGGGACTCGCTCATACCTTCGGCCAGATCTCCTCGTCGAGGACGTCGATCGTCGGCGGCATCGGGCCGACCGCGTCGAGCAGCTCGACCACCTCGTCGCCGAACAGCTCCTTGCGGTGCACGAGCTCTTCGGCTACGCGCGCGACCGCCTCGCGGTTGGCGCGCATGCAGCACACCGCGGTCAGGTAGGCCTGGCCGAGGATCTGCGCGGCCGCCTTGCGCTTGGCCGGGTCGCCGAGGACGGCGCGCACCGGGTTGCTGTCCATCGCGCTGCCGCCGCTGGCGCGGTTCATGATCTGCAGGCCGATGCGCTCGAAGCGCTCCATCAGCTCCTGCTCGACGTCGGCGAGGCGGTCCTTCGGCACGCGGCCGCGCAGGTCGAGCGGCTCGGGGCCCATGCCGCTGGCGCCGACCATCATCGCCGCGACCCACGTGGCGCTCTGGATGTCGCCGCCGACGCCGTTGGAGTTCTCGCCGTAGAAGACGTGCTCGGCGGCCATCGCGCCGAGCGTCCAGACGAGGTTGCCGACCTCCTCGTGGCGCCAGCGCGAGAAGCGCTCCTCCTTGGCGATCGCCTGGTGGTGGCCGAGCGAGCCGCCGCGCATGCGCACCGAAAGGCGCGTCGAGAGGACGTTCTTCATGTAGACGTGGCTGGCGACCGCGTGCCCGGCCTCGTGGATCGCGACCGCGCGCGTCTCCTCGTCGATGTAGTTGACGCCGACCGCGGTGCCCGACTCGATCGTCGTCATCGCCTCGACGATGTCCTTGCGATCGAACTCGGCGCGTCCCTCGGAGTGCGCGTAGGTCAGGGCCATCGAGCACACCTGCTCGATCATGGCGGGGGAGTACCCGTTCGTCATGCGCGCCAACTCGTCGCGGCGCTCCGGGCTGTCGAGATCCTCCTCGTGGGAGACGCGGCCGAGATAGAGGTCGAAGATGTCCTTGCGGTCGTCCTTGGTCGGCGTGCGGAACCAGATGTGGCGGCCCATGCGGCCCGGGCGGATGAGCGCCGGGTCGAGGGCCTCGAGCGGGACGTTGGTAGCGCCGATGAAGTAGACCTGCTCGGGGCGCGGCTTGGGCGGCTTGAAGCGCAGGCGCAGCCGGCGGATGCGCTGCGGCACGAGGTAGGTCGCGTCGAGGAAGGTGTTGAAGCGGTTCACGAGGTGCTTGCGCAGGAACGGCGGCTCGTCGACGCCGTCCATCTGCACCAGCAGCTGGTTGAGGGCGAGCTGGCCGCCCATGCCGCCCATCCCGGGGAACATCACGCCCTGGATGCGGTCGCGCAGCCACCCGTAGGGGCCGGGGGGCGCGAGCGGGCCGTTCGGCTCGGCGCGCGAGGTGAAGAGGCGGTCGCGCCACTGGCGGTTCTCGAGGACCAGGTCGCCGGTCGGCGTGAGCGCGCCCCACTCGCCGTAGAGCGGCGGCTCGGCCGATGGGGTCATCACCGGCTGGAAGAAGGAGCCGCCCTGCAGGGCCTGGCGGCGCATGCCGACCGCATCGATCTCGTCGATGAAGATCATGCACGTGTTGCCCCACTTGCGGGCCAGCTTGCGGGCCTTGCGGATGAGGAACATCACGATGACGACGTCCATGCCGATGAACGTCTGGGCGAAGCCCGAGCCCGGCATCGTCACGATCGGCGAGTTGAACGAGGTCGCGATGCCCTTCGAGAGCATCGTCTTGCCGGTGCCCGGCGCGCCGATGAACAGCAGGCCGCGCTCGGGCTTGCCGCCGGCGCGGCGGAACTCCTCGCCCGCCGACCACAGCTCGATGACCTTCGTGACCTCGGCCTTCGGCTCGGCCTGCCCGCGGACGTCCTCGAGCTTGACGCCCCAGTCGGCGTCGCCCGGCTCGTAGCCCTTCATCTGCTTGAGGCCGAAGAAGAGCAGCGGCCCGAAGAGGATGAGGATGTTGACCAGGAAGAAGAGCGGGATCTGCAGCCCGAAGCTGAGCAGGTAGACGAACAGCTGGGGCAGGAAGTCGAAGAAGTCGTCGAGCGTCGCCCCGAAGAGGTAGAGCAGGCCGATCCCGCCACCGAGGATGAGCAGCAGCCAGAACAGGCGGCGGAACTTCGTGCGCCAGTACCAGACCCGCCGCTGGGCGACGATGTCGGCCTCCATGAGCTCGCGGCCGGCGCCGTAGAGGCTCGCGCGCGGGATCAGCCGGTGCGCGACGACGTCGACGAAGCCCCGGAAGGCGATGACCAGCGCGACGGTGCCCAGCAGCGACCAGCCGAGCGGCCAGTCGTTGGCCGAGTACATCCAGGCGAAGACGGCCGGGCTGGTGAGGACCGCGACGAAGGTCGCCGCGCGTCCCAGGCGCCGCCACTCGCGCGCGAGCGCCGTCTGCTCAGCCGCTCGCTGCGGGCCGAAGGCCGTCCTCTCTCCTTTGCCCATGGCTATCGCAGAGTATTGCGAACCCGCCTTAGTTCCAGATCAAGACGTCCACCAGCGACGTGTCCCAACCGTCGGGTCGAGTACCGTGGCGGTCCGTTGCGCCCGACCCTCGCCGCCGCTCTCGCGCTCGTCGCGCTCGCCGTCCTCGCTCCGTCCGCGCTCGCGGCCCCGTGCAGGGGGCAGGAGGAGTTCTCGTGCGCGATCCTCGACGTGCCGCTCGACCGCACCGGCGCGGTGCCCGGGACGGTCCATCTGCATTACGCCGTGCAGCGGCGCGGCCCGCGGCCGATCCTCATCGCGCTGTCGGGCGGGCCGGGGCAGGCGGGGGTGGCGTCGGCGTCGTCGTTCGCGCTGTCGCTGGAGCCTGCCTTGCGCCGGTATCGCATCGCCGTGCTCGATCAGCGCGGCACCGGCGACTCGGGCGCGCTGAGCTGCCCGAACCTGCAGCGCCTGCGCTCGCTCGACGCGCTGCTGCCGCGGGCGGTCGCCGAGTGCGCCGACGCGATCGGCCCGGGCCGCTTCGACTACTCCAGCGCCGACACCGTCCTCGACCTCGACGACCTGCGCAAGGCGCTTGGGGCCGACAAGATCGCGCTGGCGGGGATCTCGTACGGCACGCACGTGGCGCTTCAGTACGCGCGTGCGTTCCCCGAGCACGTCGATCGCCTGATCCTCGACTCGATCGTCGGGCCCGACGGGCCGGACGCGTTCATGCTCGACACCTGGCGCAACCTGCCGCGCGTCCTGCGCGAGCAGTGCGCCAACGGGGCGTGCCGCAACGCCACGCGCGACCCGGTCGGCGACGTGGGCGCCCTGGTGCGGCGCCTGAACGAGCGCGGGCCGCTGCGCGGGGTCACCTACGACGAGCGCGGGCGCAAGCAGGCGACCTCGTACGCCACGCCCGACGAGCTGGGCTTCCTGCTCGTCGCCGGCGACCTGAACCCGTACCTGCAGGCGGCGCTGCCCGCCGCGATGAGCGCCGCGCGCCTGGGCGACACCTCGCTGCTCATGCGCCTGCGCCGCATCGGCCAGGGCGCGCGGCTGTCGACCGACGAGCTGTCGTTCGGCCTGTACGCGGCGGCCGGCTGCGCGGACATGACCTCGCCGTACTCGCTGCAGACGCCGCTGGCCGCGCGCGTGCCCGCGGTGCTGCAGGCGCTCGCCGCGATCCCGCCCGCCGAGTACGCCCCGTTCGACGGCGCGACGGTCATCCGCACCGGCAACGTCGACGACTGCAGCCAGTGGCCCGAGGGCAACGTGCGCCCGCCGTTCACCGGCCCGCTGCCCGACGTGCCGGCGCTGCTGCTGGGCGGCAGGCTGGACACGCGCACGCCGGTCGAGAACGCGCTGGCCACCAAGGCCCAGCTCCCGCACGGGAGCGTGGTGACCCTCAGGGGCTCCGGTCACGACACGATGGACAGCGACGTGACCGGCTGCATCGCGCGGGCCATGCAGCGCTTCATCGCCGACCGTGCGGTCGGCCACCCGTGCGCCGGCCGCGACAACGCGGTGCCGCCGCTGCCGCTGCCGCCGCGCGGGCTGAGCGACTTCCGCTCGGCGCCGGGAGTGCGGGGCGACCGCGGGCGTGCTCTGTTCGCGGTGCTCGACACCGCCGCTGACGCCCGGCTGAGCGTCCTGCAGGCCCTGTACGCCGGGCTCGACGTCCGCGGCGGCGGGCTGCACGGCGGCTTCTTCACCGCCGGCTCGGCGATCGAAGGCCGCATCCGCCTGCATCGCTACGCGTTCGTGCCCGGGCTGCGGGTGACCGGGTCGCTGCGGGTCGACCAGGGCGAGCCGACCGGGACGGTGCGGGTGACCGGCCGTGCCCACGGAACGCTGAAGCTCGACCATCGCGGCGGCGCGACCGGCGTGCTCGGCGGCCGCCGCGTGCGCTACCGGCCGAAGCGCAACGCGTCGGCGAGCGCGCTGCGGACCGACGGCGCGAGCGTCCTGCGCAGCATCCGGGCGCCGTTCCCGCGGCGGGCGCTGCGCTGATCGCAACCCAGCCACTGTCGGCCCTCGTCGCGCGGCCGCGGGCGATGGCGGTCGCAGGCGCGCTGACCATCGCGTGGTCGGCGATCCTCGTCAAGCAGTCGGGCGCGTCGCCGTCGACGGCGGCGATCTTCCGCTGCGCCTACGCGCTGCCGGTGCTCGGGTTGCTCGCGTGGCGCGAGGACCGGCGCCTGGAGCCGCGGGCGCGGCGCGACCGGATGCTCGCGACCGTGGCGGGGGTGGCCTTCGCCGCCGACCTGATCTTCTGGCACCACGCGATCCGCGACGTCGGCGCGGGGCTGTCGACGGTGCTGGGGAACCTGCAGGTCGCGTTCGTCCCGCTCGCCGCGTGGCTGGTGCTCGGCGAGCACCCGGGGCGGCGGCTGCTGGCCACGTTGCCGCTGGTGATCTGCGGGGTCGTGCTCATCTCGGGCGCGCTCGAGCAGGGCGCCTATGGCGACGATCCTGTCGGCGGCGTGATCTTCGGCGTGGCCACGGGGCTGGCGTACGCGGCGTTCATCCTGGTGCTGCGGGCGGGCGGCGGCGACCTGCGCCGGCCGGCGGGGCCGCTGTTCGATGCGACGTGGGTCGCCGCGCTCACGGCGGTGGCCGCGGGCGCGGTGGTCGGCGATGCCGACCTGGTCCCGAGCTGGCCCGAGCACGCGTGGCTGGTCATCCTGGCGCTGAGCTCGCAGGTCGTCGGGTGGCTGCTGATCTCCGCTTCGCTGCCGCGCCTGCCTGCGGCGCTGACCTCGCTGCTGCTGACGATCCAGCCGGTGTGCTCGGTGCTGCTGGGCGCGGCGCTGTTCGGCGAGGCGCCGTCGGCTCTGCAGCTGGTCGGCGTGGCGGCGATCCTCGCCGGCCTCGTGCTCGTGGCGCGGGTGCGGGCGCCGGCGACCGAGGGGATCTAGCTCGTCTGGACCCGCGCGGGCACGCCCTCGGCGCGGGCGCCGGCGGGCACGTCGTGGGTCACGACCGCGCGCACGCCGACGCGCGCGCCGGCGCCGACGGTCACCCCGCGCAGCACGCCGGCCGCGGCGCCGATGCTCGCCCGCTCGCCGATGACCACCGGCGCGGTCACGAGCCCCTGCTCCCTGACCGGCCGCTCGACGTCGCGCACGTCGTGATCGAAGTCGATGAGCACGACCTCGTCCCCGAGCCGCGCGCCGGCTCCGATCTCGACGCGCTCGTGCGCGGCGATCACGCAGCGCTCCCCGAGCTGGGCGCGCTCGCCGACGCTGACCGTCGCGCCGTCGCCCAGATGGAAGCGGCAGCCGTCGCCGATCCGCGCGCCGTCGCCCAGCGCGAGCTGCGCGCCCGGCGCCAGATCGAGCCGTACGCCGCGGCCGAGCCGCGGCCGGCCGGAGGCGGCGAGCCGGCCGCGCGAGCGCAGGCGGGCGAGGGCGAGTCGGAGCATGCACACCCACACTAAGGTGCGCCGATGCCGCGCCGCCTGCGCATCGCGCTGATCGCCGTCGCGGCGCTCGTCGTCCTCGCTGTCGTCGCCGGCTACGCGGTGCTCAAGCTCACCGGCGACGACGCGCCGCCGCCCCCGGCGCTCTCGGGCGCGCCGGCCTCGGGCTCGGCGGACAAAGGCGACACCGAGCGCTGGCGGCCGCTGCCCGGCTCGGGGACGTTCGTCGGCTATCGGGTCAACGAGGAGTACCTCGGGATCGGCGTGCGCACCGCGGTCGGGCGGACGAGCGCGGTCACCGGGACGGTGACCCTGGACGGCGGGCGCATCGAATCGGCCGACCTCACCGCGGACATGCGCCGCCTGCGCAGCGATCAGTCGCGCCGCGACGACACCCTGCGCTATCGCGGCATCGAGACCGACCGCTATCCGACGTCGCGGTTCACGCTGGCCGCGCCGATCGCGATCACCGCGCGCGAGCGTCACGCCAAGGGCACGCTGACCCTCCACGGCCGGCGCATCCCGATCGACGTCACCGTCCGCGGGCAGCGCGTCGCCGGCGATCGCCTCGAGCTGGTCGGCAGCGCCGCGATCGAGTTCTCGCGCTTCGGCATCGAGCCGCCGAGCGTCGCCGGCATCGTCAGCGTCCGCGACCACGGGCTGCTCGAGTTCCGGCTCGTGCTCGGTCGCTAGCAGGGCGGTCGGACGCGCTCGATCGCCCGGCGGGCGAGGTCGCGCGCCAGGAGCACGCCCCAGCGCGCGGTGAAGCGCGCCTGCGCGCGGCGCGAGTCGTAGACGTCGGCGAGCGCGGATGGCATGCGGGGCGCGCCCAGGGCGCGGGCGGCGCGGTCGGCGATCTCGAGCTGACCCATCGCGGTGGGGTGCACGGCGTCGGGCAGCACCCAGGGCGGTCCGGCGAGGTCGTCGAGGTCGACGATCTCGCCGCCGTGACGGGTCGCGGCGGCGCGCAGGATCGCCGACGCCGCCTGCGGCTTGGGCGCGGCGCGCGGGCGGCCGAGGTCGCTCGGGATCGTGCAGACGAGCAGCCGCTCGCTGGCCGCCGCGACCGCCCCGACGATCGCCTCGACGTCGCGCTCGAAGTCCGCGGAGTCCCAGTCGAGCGAGCGCGCGTCGTTGACGCCGACGTGGACGCAGCCGACGTCGTAGGGCGGTTCGAGCCGCGGGACGAGGTCGCGCACGACGTCGGCGGCGCGCGCGCCGTCGCGGGCGAGCTTGGTGAACGGCAGCTCGAGCGCCTCGGCCAGCCACTGCGCCCACGACTGCATCGTCACGCCGAGGGCCGGCTCGCCGTGGCCGTTGGTGATCGAGTCGCCGAGGGCGACCAGACCGCGTTTCATGCCAGCGCCGCGCGGGCGAGCGCCTCGACGCGCTCGTGCAGCCAGTCGACCGCCTGCTCGTGCTCGGGCTTCATGAGCACGCTGCGCAGGATGCGGGTGCCGTCGCCGAGCCGCAGGACGCTGAGGAAGACCGGGTCGTCGGGATCGTCCATCCCGTTCTGCAGCACCGCCTCCGTTGCCGCGTCGATCTCCGTGGGCGAGCCGGCGCGGGGGAAGTAGGTGACGATGTCGAGCTCGGGCTCGACGTGGAGCTCGAGGACGTCGGAGTCGCGCAGCCGCCGCGCCCACGCCAGCGCGGCGCGCCGGCCGGCGGCGAGAATGGGCCCGAGGCCCTCGTCGGTCGCCAGCGGGAGCGCCTGCAGCGTCAGCCACAGGCCGGCCGCGGCGGCGCCGGCGCGCGAGCACTCGAGCGTGATCTCGCCGAGGTGCAGGTCGCCGGAGGTGAAGTACGTGTAGGCCGAGTCGTGCTTGTAGACGCGGCCGACCGCGGGGTCGGCGAACAGCACCGCGCCGCAGCCGTAGGGCTGCAGGCCGTGCTTGTGCGGATCGACGACGACCGAGTCGCACTGCGCGATCGCCGCGTAGGGGGCCGGTTCGACGAGCGGCGCAGGCCCGCGGGCGAGCAGCGCGAAGAAGCCTCCGTAGGCGCCGTCGACGTGGATGCGCACGCCGTAGCGCTCGCGCAGCGCCAGCGCCTCGTCGACGCGGTCGATCGCGCCGAGGCCGGTCGAGCCGGTGGTGAGCACGATCGTGCCGACGTCGCCGCGCGCGCACTCGGCCTCGACGGCGTCGAGGTCGATGCGCCCGTCGGCGGCGGCCGGCACCGCGGTCGCGGTCACGCCGAGCAGCTCGCACATGCGCGCGTGGGTGTAGTGGGCGTCGGCGCAGTGCACGACGCGCTTGCCCGGATGGATCTCGCGGGCGACCCAGAGCGCCTCGAGGTTGGCGATCGTCCCGCTGGAGGTCAGGTGGCCGAGCACCGGCGCGGCGAGCCCGAACATCGCGCGCAGCTGCTCGACGACCTCGATCTCCAGCCCGCTCGTCCCCGGCCCGCCGTCGAGGGCGTGGTTGTTGGGGTTGACGAGCATCGCGGCCAGGTAGCCGGCCACCGCCACGGGGTGCGGCGGCTTGAGCATCTGGCCGGCGTAGCGCGGGTGGAAGAAGGGGTAGTGGTCGGCCATCCGCTCGCCGAAGGCGTCCCAGGCGGCTTGCAGGCGGTCGGGGTCGGGGCTGGTGGCTGGGTGCGGGTCGTACGTTCCGAACCGCTGCTCCCACGTTGCGATCAGCTCGGTGGCTTGGGGGAGCAGCGCTGAGAGCTGGTCGCTGCGGGTCTCCGTCATCGATGGCGGATGCTCGCACAGGCTTGCGTCCGCGCCAGCGGGCTCGCGGTCTGCCGCGCGGGGTGGGTGGTCGCGAATGGCGGCGAGGGGGAGGGTGAACCGGCGCTCGCGCCCTCCCGAGCGCGTGTTCGTCGTTGTGCGGGGCTTTGAGTACCGCATAGGTACTCAAAGCCCCACGCGATGGACCGCGGCGCCGGAGGACGACCGCGCGCGGCGGCGGCGCTCCCGCCTCCTTTCCCTCATCGCCCTGGCCGCGCACAACGGCCAGCGCGCTCGGTCAGACCGCGCAGGCGGCGGGCCGCGGCCGCCGTCAGCTGCCCGGGCTCCAACCGCCACCGCCACTGGCCTCCCGCCCTGCCCGGCGTGTTCATCCTCGCCTCCGACCCCAAACCCAACACGTCCTGCGCCTGCAGCATGCACAGCCGCGCCGGCGAGCCGAGGGCCAGCCGCATCAGGTCCCACCACGGCTCCCGGTCCCCGACCCCCAACGCACGGAAGCGATCCGCCCGCGCGGGCTCCAGCGACGACCACCAGCCCCGCAGCGTGTCGTTGTCGTGAGTGCCCGTGTAGAGCACCTGCCCGGCGCGGTGGCGATCGGGGTCGTGGACTCCGCCCGGGTTCGAGGGGTCGAAGGCGAACTGGAGCACGACCATGCCCGGGAACCCGAGCGCGTCGCGCAGCCGCGTCACCGCCGGCGTGATCACCCCGAGGTCCTCGGCGATCAGCGGCAGCCGCCCGAGCTCGGCGCGCGCCGCGTCGAACACCGCGCGCCCCGGCCCGCGGGCCCAGCGCCCGCCGCGCGCGTCCTTCGCGCCGCGCGGCACCGCCCAGTAGGCGACGAAGGCGCGGAAGTGATCGATGCGCGCGACGTCGAACAGCGAGAACGTCCGCCGCAGGCGCTCGATCCACCAGCGGTAGCGCCGCCGCCGCAGCGCCGGCCAGTCGTAGATCGGGTTGCCCCACAGCTGCCCGCGCGAGGTGAACGCATCGGGCGGGACGCCGGCGACGACGTCGTGGCGGAAGAGCGAAGGCCAGTGGACCTCGTCGGCGCTCCCGGGCGCCACGTAGATCGGCACGTCGCCGATCAAGCGCACGCCGCGCTCCCGCGCGTAGGACCGCAGCGCGCTCCACTCCCGCTCGAACCGCACCTGATCCCTCAATGCCCGGGCGCCGCCCGCGAACGCGGCCCAGTCGTCGGCCCAGAACCCATGACGCGAACGAAACGCCGAGATCTCCGCCGATGACACGGCCGCGCTCGGATCGGCCAAGAGCCCCCGCCAGGCCGCGAACGCCGACGCCGCCTTGTACGGCGAGCGCTCCCGGTTCGGCGGCCCGAGCGGAAGCACCTGCCACCAAGACTGCCCCGCGGTAACAAGCCAGTCGACGAAGGCGAACGCGGATGCGCCAAGCTTCCCGTCCGGAAGCGAGGTCACATGGAGTTGCACGCCGCTGGTTCGTGGAAGTCGCATCGGGGAAAGAGGGGTGGACGTGCCCGCCCGTGCCAAGGCCCAACCGCCTAGCCGGATCAGGATCGAGCACGCGGCGCCGACCGTCGACGGCGGCCGCTGGCCAGTCAAGCGAACCGTCGGCGACACCGTCAACGTCTCCGCCGACATCTTCCGCGACGGCCACGAGGTCCTGCGCGCCGTCGTCCGCTGGCGCGGACCGAGCGACAAGGGCTGGCGCGAATCGCCGCTGACCGCGGTCGACGCCCACCACGACGGCGTGCGCTGGGAGGGCGCGTTCGCCGTCGACGAACCCGGCCGGACCAAGTGGACGATCCAGGCCTGGGTCGACCTGTTCGCCGGCTGGCGCGACGAGCTCGCCCGCAAGGTCGACTTCGGCCAGCCCGACCTCAGCGGCGAGCTCAGCGAGGGCGCCGTCCTCATACACGCCGCCGCCGAGCGCGCCAAGGGCGAGGCCAAGCGCGCGCTGAAGGTGACCGCCGAGGCGATCGCCACCGACCCGCAAACGGCGCTCGCGCCCGAGCTCCTCGAGCTCGTCGAGGCCAACCAGGAGCGCACCGAGGCCACCGAGCTCGACAAGCCGCTCGAGGTCGACGTCGACCGCACGCTGGCCCGCTTCGGCTCCTGGTACGAGCTCTTCCCGCGCTCCTGGGGCGGCTTCAAGGGCGTCCAGGAGCAGCTGCCGCGCCTGCAGGAGCTCGGCTTCGACGTGCTCTACATGCCGCCGATCCATCCGATCGGCCACACCAGCCGCAAGGGCCGTAACAACACGCTCACCGCCGAGCCCGGCGACCCCGGAAGCCCCTACGCGATCGGCGACGAGACCGGCGGCCACGACGCGATCCACCCCGAGCTCGGCACTGACGCCGACTTCAAGGCCCTCGTGAAGGCCGCGAACGCGCACGGCATCGACATCTGCCTGGACCTCGCGATCAACTGCTCGCCCGACCACCCGTGGCTCAAGGAGCACCCCGAGTGGTTCTTCCGCCGCCCCGACGGCACCCTCAAGTACGCCGAGAACCCGCCCAAGAAGTACCAGGACATCTACAACGTCAACTTCGCCTCCGCGGACTGGCGCGGGCTGTGGGACGCGCTGCTCGGCGTCGTCCGTCACTGGGTCGACCGCGGGGTGACGCTGTTCCGCGTCGACAACCCGCACACCAAGCCCTTCGCCTTCTGGGAGTGGCTCATCAAGGAGATCCGCAAGGACAACCCCGAGGTGATCTTCCTCGCCGAGGCGTTCACCCGCCGCGCGGTGATGCGCGAGCTGGCCAAGATCGGCTTCGCCCAGAGCTACACGTACTTCACGTGGAAGAACTACCGCTGGGACCTCTCCGAGTACGTCTCCGAGCTCGCCCACACCGAGGAGGCCGAGTACTTCCGGCCCAACTTCTTCCCGACGACCCCCGACATCCTCACCGACTACCTCGCCGAGGGCGGGCCGCCGGCCTTCCCGGTGCGCCTCATCCTCGCCGCCACGCTGAGCCCGAGCTATGGCATCTACTCGGGCTACGAGCACTTCGAGCACGTCCAGCGCCCCGGCAGCGAGGAGTTCCTCGACAACGAGAAGTACGAGATCAAGCAGCGGGCGCTGGACGGCCCGCTGCTGTCCATGATGCAGCGCCTCAACCAGGTGCGCCGCGAGAACCCGGCGCTGCAGCGCCTGGAGAACGTCGGCTTCCTCGAAGCCGCCAACGACGCGATCATCGCCTACGCCAAGCGCGAGGGACCCAACGCGGTGATCTGCGTGGTCAACCTCGATCCGCACAACGCCCAGGAGGGGCTCGTGCACATCCCCTATGAGCTCGGCGTGCCGCCCGCCTTCGCGGTCGAGGACCTCCTCGACGGCGGCAGGTACCAGTGGCGGGTGGGCGGCAACTACGTGCGCCTCGATCCGTCCGAGCGCGCCGGCCACGTCCTGCGGGTGGGCACCCTGTGAACCCGCCACCGCCGCCGCCGTCTTCGGGCCAGTGGTTCGAAGCCGATCCGCTGTGGTTCAAGAAGGCCGTCTTCTACGAGATCCACCTGCGCGGGTTCTTCGATGCCAACGCCGACGGCTCGGGCGACTTCCGGGGCCTGACCGAGAAGCTCGAGTACCTGCAGTGGCTGGGCATCGACTGCATCTGGCTGCTGCCGATGTACGCCAGCCCGCTGCGCGACGGCGGCTACGACATCGCCGACTACTACGAGGTCCACCCCGACTACGGGACGATGGACGACGTCCGCGCGTTCATCGAGGCCGCCCACGAGCACGGCCTGCGCGTCATCGCCGACCTGGTGATGAACCACACCTCGAGCGATCACGAGTGGTTCCAGCGCGCCCGCCACGCCCCGGCCGGCTCGCCCGAGCGCGATTGGTACGTCTGGTCCGACACGCCCGACCGCTACCAGGACGCCCGGATCATCTTCGTCGACACCGAGACGTCGAACTGGTCCTACGACGAGGTCGCCGGCGCCTACTACTGGCACCGCTTCTTCTCCCACCAGCCCGACCTCAACTACGACAACCCCGCCGTGCGCGGGGCGATGCTCGACGTCCTGCGCTTCTGGCTGGACCTCGGCCTCGACGGCTTTCGTCTCGACGCGGTCCCCTACCTCTACGAGCGCGACGGCACCAACTGCGAGAACCTCCCCGAGACCCACGAGTTCCTCAAGCTCGTGCGCAAGACGATCGACGACGAGTACCCCGATCGCGTCCTGCTCGCCGAGGCCAACCAATGGCCCGAGGACGTCGTGCAGTACTTCGGCGACGGCGACGAGTGCCACATGGCCTTCCACTTCCCGGTCATGCCGCGCATGTTCATGGCCGCGCGGCGCGAGGAGGCCACGCCGATGTACGAGATCCTCGAGCGCACGCCGAAGATCCCCGACAACTGCCAGTGGGGCCTGTTCCTGCGCAACCACGACGAGCTGACCCTCGAGATGGTCACCGACGAGGAGCGCGACTACATGTACGAGGAATACGCCAAGGACCCGCGGATGAAGCTCAACCTCGGGATCCGCCGGCGGCTGGCCCCGCTCCTGGACAACGGGCGCGACGAGATGGAGCTCATGCACGCCATCCTCTTCTCGCTCCCGGGTTCGCCGGTCCTCTACTACGGGGACGAGATCGCCATGGGGGACAACGTCTACCTCGGCGACCGCGACGGCGTGCGCACGCCGATGCAATGGACCGGCGACCGCAACGCGGGCTTCTCGCGCGCCGACTTCGCCCAGCTCTACGCGCCGCCGCTGATGGACCCGGTGTACGGCTTCCAGGCGGTGAACATCGAGGCCCAGCTGCGCACGCCGACCTCGCTGCTGCGCTGGCTCAAGCGCTTCATCGCCCTGCGCAAGGAGCACCCGGTGTTCGGCCTGGGCGACTACCTGCCGCTCACGCCGTCGAACCCGAAGGTGTTCGCCCACATCCGCACCTACGAGGAGGACATCGTCCTCAGCGTCCACAACCTCGCGCGCTCGGCGCAGGCGGTGGAGCTCGATCTGTCAGCCTACGAAGGCCGCTGGCCCCGCGAGATGCTCGGGCACACGCGCTTCCCGCGGATCGGCGAGCTGCCGTACCTGCTGACGCTCGCGCCGCGGGGCTGGTTCTGGTTCCTCCTCGAAGAGGACCCCGACGCCGACATGGAGCTCACCAATGGCAAGCCCTGACGTTGCCGCGCTCGACGAGGCCAAGCTCGCCGAGTGGCTGCTCGGGCGCCGCTGGTTCGGCTCCAAGGCGCGCGACGTCGCCCAGATCCACGTCCTCGACGTGGTCGAGCTCGTCGACGGGCCGCCGGCCCTGTTCGCGGCCCTCGTCGAGGCGCGCTTCCCGGGCGGCACGCACGACGTCTACCAGCTGCTGCTGGCCACCCACGACGACGGCCCGGCGCGCGACGAGGCGGTCGTCGGCGAGGTCGGCGGCATCGAGGTCTACGACGCCTTCGCCGATCCCGAGGCGTGCCGGCTGCTCGGCGGGCTGCTGCGCGCCGGCGCCGAGGTCCACGGCGAGCGCGCGCGGGTCGAGTTCCACTGGCTCGAGGACGTCAGGCCGCCCCAGCCCGGCGCCACCGTGCGCGGCATGGGCGCCGAGCAGTCGAACACGTCGATCGTCTTCGACGACGCGCTCGTGCTCAAGGCGTTCCGGCGCGTCGAGGCCGGCATCAACCCAGAGCTGGAGATGCTGCGCTTCCTCAGCGCTCACGACTTCCCCCACATCGCGCAGCTCGGCGGCTGGTACCAGTACGAGGGCGAGCTCATCGACGCGACGTTCGGCGTCGTGCAGCGCTACGTCGCCGGCGCTTGGGACGGCTGGGAGCTGGCGCTCGACGAGCTGGGCGCCGACCCCGAGCGCTTCGTCGCGCGCCTGCGCGAGCTCGGCGAGGTCATCGGCCGGATGCACAGCGTGCTTGCCTCGGACGCCACCGATGCCGCCTTCGCGCCCGAGGAGCCATCCGACGAGTCGCTGTCGCTGCTGACCGCGACGATCGACGAGGAGATCGAGCGCGTCTTCCTGGAGCTGCCCGAGATCGACGCGATCGCACCGATCGCCGGGCGCGGGGCCGAGGCGCGCGACCGGCTTCAGCTGCTCTCGCACGTCGGCGCGCGCGGCAAGCTCATCCGCCACCACGGCGACCTGCACCTCGGCCAGACGATGCTCGCCGCCGACGGGTGGGTGATCCTCGACTTCGAGGGCGAGCCGGCGCGGCCGCTGCTGGAGCGCCGCCGCAAGCGCTCGCCGCTGCGCGACGTGGCCGGGATGCTGCGCTCGTTCGCCTACGCGGCGAGCGCCAGCGAGCTGCAGCGCGGCCGCCGGGCGCCCGAAGGTTGGGAGGGGCGTGCGCGTGAAGCGTTCCTCAGTGGGTACTTCGAGACGGTGGACCCAAGCCTGATGCCGCCCGGCGAGGCGCCCACGCGCACGCTGCTGTCGATCTTCGAGCTCGAGAAGGCCGTCTACGAGCTGCGCTACGAGCTCAACAACCGCCCCGACTGGGTCGGCATCCCCGTCGCCGGCATCGCCCGCCTGCTCGAGGAGCCGATCCCGTGAGCGTCGAGACCGACATCGAGGCCATCGTCCACCGCGACCTGGCCGATCCGCATCGGCTGCTCGGCGCGCATCAGCAGAACGGCGGCGTAGTCCTGCGCGCCTTTCGGCCGGCGGCGGCCAAGGTGCTCGCGCGCGTCGAAGGCTCCAAGAAGCCCGTCGAGCTCGCCCAGCGCCATCCGGCCGGCCTGTTCGAGGGCGAGGTCGCGGGCGCGACGCTGCCGCTGCGCTACGAGCTCGAGGTCGAGTACGGGCCGGGGGAGAGCTACACGCTGCGCGACCCCTACGCGTTCACCCCGACGCTCGGCGAGATCGACCTCTACCTCGCGGGCGAGGGCCGCCACGAGGAGCTCTACGAGAAGCTCGGCGCCCACGTGCTCGAGCTCGATGGCGCCACCGGCGTGGCCTTCGCCGTGTGGGCGCCGAGCGCGCGGTCGGTCTCGGTCGTCGGCGACTTCAACTCGTGGGACGGGCGCCTTCACCCGATGCGCTCGCTCGGCGCGTCGGGGATCTGGGAGCTGTTCGTGCCCGGCGTGCCGGAGGGGTCGCGCTACAAGTTCGAGCTGCGCACGCCCGGCGGCGACATCGTCCTGCGCGCCGACCCGTTCGCCTTCGAGGCCGAGCTGCCGCCGCAGACCGCGTCGGTCGTGCACCGGTCGCGGTTCGAGTGGACCGACCAGCAGTGGATGGCCCGGCGCGAGCAGGGCGAGCGGCTGCGCGAGCCGATGTCGATCTACGAGGTCCACCTCGGGTCGTGGCGGCTGAACCCGCTGGAGGACAACCGCTCGCTGACCTACCTCGAGCTGGCCGACGAGCTCGCCGCCTACGTCACCGACCTCGGGTTCACCCACGTCGAGCTGCTGCCGGTGATGGCGCATCC